>ERZ1090868.1531-NODE-1533-length-12145-cov-9.958809_pt1 | contig 12145 bp, 12 predicted proteins | sample MGYA00478475_ERZ1090868 | MGnify/ENA primary metagenome ERZ1090868 (study PRJEB33644, sample SAMEA5815747) | chicken gut metagenome | biome: Chicken; feature: Gastrointestinal Tract; material: Caecum | place: Ireland | collected 2019-01-01 | study: A study of...
CGCTGAAGCACGCTTGCATTCTGCGACCGCGGCCCCTGCTCCCGCTGGCGGTTTACGCCCCGGGCGGCGCGCGCCATAGCCCCCCCATCCAGGGGCACCGTTTGGGGGGGGGGGTTGCCGGGGGGTGGGGGGGTGGCTTTACTCCGCTTCGCCAGGGCCGCCTAAAATTAAAATAATACGCGCATATAAATAAAATAGCGGCGGGGGGCCCCCTCGCAAAATTGCGCCCGCGCCCCGTAAATTGATGCCGTCGGTTGCGGCATATGTGCCGCAGATTTAATGCGATTATTTGCCTATTACCGAAAAGCGCTGCTGTATGTGCGCCGCGTTTTCGACCTCGTCGATCATGGCTATGGCGTAATCGGCATAGCTTATGCGGCTTTCGCCCTTGTCGTTGACGAAGTATTCCTCGCCGCCCGTAAGGTATTCGCCCGTCCTTGCGCCGTCGGCGACAAAATCGCCCGCGGGCGACAAAAATGTCCACAGCACGTCGTCGCGCTTGCGCAATTCGTCCAGTGCCGCACCCTGCATATTTGCCAATGGTTTGAACATTTCAGGAAAGCTTTCGAGATCCTTGACCTGAACGGTGTGTTCGGGGTTGACGTAGAGGCTGCCCGCGCCGCCGACGACGAGAAGGCGGATATTTGTTCCGCTTAAAATATCGCACAGGTGCGCCAGCGAAGTTTTGTGAAGGGGAAGGGTTTCGGGCGTCCACGCGCCGAAAGCGTCGATTACTGCGTCGAAGTCTTTAAGGTCGTCCGCTGTGAGGTCAAACAAGTCCTTTACCACCGTTTTCGCCTTGGAGTTGGCTACCTTATCGTTGCCGCGCACAAAGCCCGTTACGTCGTAACCGCGGGATACCGCCTCGTCTACGAGAAGTTTGCCCTGCTTGCCTGCCGCACAAATGACTGCAATCTTTTTCATCTTTGAATTCCTCCGAAAAAATTTTCAAATTTGTTGTAATCTTTCTGATTACAACTGTATGATAACATACGATTGTTGTAATGTCAAGCATTACAACAAAATTTTTTAAATTTTTTTGGAATTTTTTCGGGGAAAAAGCGCCGCCCGCCGCATGACAAATGCGGCGGGCGGCACGGACTACTTTTATGTTACTACCCCTCCCTGTCATTTCGACTAAGTGCGGCACAGCCGCATGCATGGAGAAATCTGTCAATAAGGCGAGATTTCTCCACTCGCTGGCGCTCGGTCGAAATGACATAAGTAATTAAAATGTCGAAATGACAGCGACATTCCGTTATATCTGTTGCGCCGAATATTTAAAATAAAATACGGTCACGCGCGCACGAAAGAACTCATGACATCGGCTAAGGTTACGCCCTTTAAACTGTTTTCCATAGCCTGCTGGGCGGCGGAAAGATAACCGTCGAGGGCGGCATGAATGGATTTGCCGACGGGACAGTCGGGGTTGGGATGCTCGTGAAAATGAAAAAGCCCGTCCTCCTCCACGCAGTCGACCGCGCGGTATATGTCGTAAAGCGTGATGTCCTCCGGCGGCTTTTTAAGGCTTGCGCCGCCGCTGCCGCGCGCGACGTCTATAAGCCCCGCCTCCTTCAATTGCAGCAGAATGCGGCGTATTACGACGGGATTGACCCCCACGCTCGCCGCGATGAAATCGGACGTGACCTTGTTTGAATTTTTAAAATATTCCGCCACCGCCAGCGTATGCGCCGCGACGGTAAGCCGTGAAGTTATCTGCATAAACCAGCCCTCCTAACATTATAATTATCGCGGGGGCGGCTTTTAATTGAAAAGAATTACAATGCCGCCCGCGCTCAGTTAAAAAATTTTATTTTTTGCGCAATATTTTGCCGTCAATGCATTGCAAATATACGCGCGATATGCTATTATTATGGCGCATAATGCATTTATTTTTTGGAGAGAAATATGGCAGACCGAAAAAAGGTTATCGGCACCGTAAAGTACTGGGTATTGCTCAACATAGGCGCGCTTTCCCTCGCGGCGGGTGTCTACTTTTTTAAATCGACAAACAACTTTGTATTCGGCGGTTTCAGCGGACTTGCGCTCATCCTCGAAAACTACATTCCCAATATCAACCAGTCGCTAATACTTCTGATAATGAACGCAGCCGTGCTGATACTCGGATTTATATTCTTAGGCAAGGGCTGCACGTTCAGGACTGTATACTGTTCGCTCATTTATTCGCTTGAAAACTTTTTGTTTGAAACCTTTATACCCCTCGATTCGCCGCTGACCGACCAGCCGTTTATGGAACTTACATATTCGGTACTGCTGACGGGCGTGGGCAGCGCGATAATGTTCAACTGCGGCGCCTCGTCGGGCGGCACGGACATAGTGGCGCTGATACTCAAAAAATACACGTCCGTCAACGTCGGGCGCGCGCTGCTGTTCACCGACATAATAATCGCCGCATCGTCGTTCTTTGTGTTCAGCCAGCCCGCATTCACGCAAGTTTACGGCGCCAACTACGGCATGACGGCGGGGCTGTATTCCATGCTCGGTCTGTTTGCCAAAGCCTTCCTCATCGACGGCGTAATCGAGGACATAGGCAAGAGCAAATATGTAACCGTCATCACCAACGAAGTCGATAAGATAGGCGGATATATAATAAATACCATGCACCGCGACTACACCACGTACGTGGCTGAGGGCGGCTACACGGGCAACCAAAAACACGTACTGATGATTGTGTGCAGCCGACCCGAAGCGCGCAGGCTGAGGGCAAAGGCAAAGCAGCTCGACCCCGCCTCCTTTATAATAGTTTCGGACGCGACCGAAATTCTCGGCAAAGGATTCCGCGACCCGGGTTAATAAATGCGGGACAAATACACCCCTCACAAACGCTTGACAGAATGATAAAAGCACGGCAGTCCGCCGTGCTTTTTTGCGTTTTTTAATTACCTTTGTCATTTCGACTAAGTGACCGAAAGGAACGCATGGAGAAATCTCACCTTATTGACAGAGCTCTCCGCTTCACACTATCGTATGCTTCGGTCGAAATGACACAGCGTTCCGCTGTACCATATTCCGCAATTGAGCGTTACGCATTGCACAGCTCATCTTGCGGACAGCAACGCCCGTCTACTCAGTTGCCTTTTTCCTGCTCGACGAGGCGGTAATATTCGGCAAAAACGGCGTCGATTATGTCGTCGTCATCGACGAGTTCCACCTCTCCCCCGTTCTTTGCCTCCGTTGCGTCGAAGATGAGCGCTTCGTCCTCGTCCATACCCTCCAACAACTCGGCAGGCTGCATGATTGCGTAATATCTGCCGTTCAACACGATGCCGGCAATCTGCACAAAGTCTATTTCTTCATCCTCTGCGGCGCCCGCGGCGCCGTTATTTTTTTCGTCCATTTAAAATTCCTCCATTGCGCTTTGCCTTTATAGTATAACAGTACTGCGCGGCAAAAGCAACAGTTTTGAGCGCATTTATATGTTTCAAGCAAAAATGCGCGACAAATAAGGCGCACGGCACACAAAGTGCCGCGCGCCTTATTTAAGAGTGAATCGGGTGTTCCCTGTAAGCAGGGAACTGCCGGGGTTAAAGCTTATTCAACGGGCGTTATGCTTTCGACAATGAGCCTGTTGCAATCGCCGCAGAGATGAGCCGTATAAAGCATACCTTCATACTCCCATGTATAAATCTGCTCGCCGAGGTCGTGTCCCGTCATGGGCGTTACCACATCGAAGGTGATGATTATATCTTCGCCCGCGTTGTTATATACATATGTATACCTGTCTACGCCCACGCTGTTGCACGATGCTTCGGAGATGGTTACGACATCGTAATCTTCGCTGCCGAGAACGGGAAGCGAAACTTCGATGTTGAGACCGCAGCCGTTCGCGCAGGTGATTACGGCCAGACCCGTGTTCGAGGCACCGGGTGTGGCGCTGACCGTAACCACATAGTCGTGTCCGAGAACTTCAAGCACTTCGTACTGAACTTCGCCGCAGACTGCGCACCTGTAAACTACGTATCCCACATTTTCGCATGTTGCGTTGAGGGTATAAATAGTATTGTTTGCAATAACCGAGTCAACGTCTGCAACCACTTCTTCAATCGTATCGTAGGGGAGCGCGTCCCAGGTTACGTTCTGGGCAACTTCGGGGCGCTCGTGTGGCAACCTTACGTTGATGACTATAACCTGACCGCAGTGGTCGCAGTAGAAGTAGCCCTGACCGAAGCTTTTGCTGCTGCAAGCAGGGGCGCTGTTGCCCGTCTGGAAGATGTATTCGTTATCTACGGCATAAACGTGCTCGTCGTCATAGAACATATCTTCGCCGTTGAGCTGGTGTTCGGTCACGGGAAGGGTAACCGTTACGGTATAGGTCTCGCCTTCGTATTCATACTGATAGATCGTATAGCCTTCCGCCTCGCAGGTTGCGGGCTGGTTTTCAACTATTGTAAGGTCGCTTTCCTCATCGAGAACGATCGAGAAGGTATGGCTTTCATCGTTTGCACATACGGCAACGAAGGTGTATAAACTATGTCATAGACATGCTGAGCACGGTATTCCTGTGGGTGGGATTGGTGCTGGCGGTGTTCTCGATGCTGCTGCTTTTCAACTTTATATCAGTTTCGATAACCTACAAGAAAAAGGAGATAGGCATATTGCGCGCGGTGGGCGCGAGGAGCGCCGACGTGTTCAAGATATTCTACTCCGAATCGGCGATAATAACCGCCATATGCTTTGTTCTGGGCATGATAGCAAGCTTTGTTGCCTGCACCATAATAAACGCGCAGCTGGCGCCCGAGTTTGGCGTTGCGATACTGGTGTTCGGGCCGCTGTCGTGGCTGGTCATGCTGGGCATAGCGGTTGTCACCTCGCTGATTGCCACCTTCCTGCCCGTATACGGCATTGCAAAGCGCAAGCCCGTAGACAGCATACGCGCGCTTTAAAACACAGTTGAGCGCCGCATATGTGCCGCCCGACGGGAGTGCCTGAAAGGTGTTTAACTTAAATAAATGCGTCATTTCGACTAAGTGCGGCGTATCCGCACGCATGGAGAAATCTCACTTTATTTCTTGCTTTACTGATAGATTTCTCCACTCGCTGTCGCTCGGTCGAAATGACAGATAATAAATGACACACTTTTCGGAAACACCTCGCCCGACGGCACCGCACGACAAAAAAAATTTTTCGGTAATCGGCAAAAAAAGCAATCACCGATTATAAAAATCTTTTTTGTTCACATAAACGACTCTCCATAAATTACACAATAAAAGATGCGCCCGCGGCTGAAAGCTGCGGGCGCATCTTTACTTTATGGTGAATTATCATATCAAGCGCAACGGTGAATTATCATTGTCGTTTATCATTGTCGTTTCGACTGAGTGCGGCGCAACAACCCGACCCTGTCATTTCGACTAAGCCCGACGAAGTCGGGCGCATGGAGAAATCCATCAGAAACGCTCAATTATCTCAGTTCGTCCTTTGCGCGGGGGAAGAGTATCGTGTCGCGGATGTTGCCCATGCCGGTGACGTACATGAGAATTCTTTCCAGCCCCAGCCCGAAGCCGCTGTGAGGCACCGAGCCGTATTTGCGCAGGTCGAGGTAGTTTTCGTAATCCGAAAGTTTCATGCCGCGGTCGGTTATCGCCTTCAAGAGCTTGTCGTAGTCCGCCTCCCTTTCGCTGCAACCGATAATTTCGCCGACGCCGGGAACGAGAAGGTCGGTGGCAGCTACCGTCTTGCCGTCGGGGTTGAGCTTCATATAGAAAGACTTGATGTCCTTGGGATAGTTGACGACGAACACGGGGCGATTGTAGACCTCGTCGGTGAGGTATCTTTCGTGCTCGGTCTGCAAATCGAGCCCCCATTCCACGGGGTATACGAACTGTTTGCCGCTCTTTTTAAGAATTTCTATCGCCTCGGAATAGTCCACCCTTGCAAACTCGTCGTCGACGACCTTTTGCAACTTGGCGACCAGCCCCTTTTCGTAGAAACGCTCTAAGAGGGCGAGCTCGTCGGGGCACTCGTCGATAACGGCTTTTATGATGTACTTTATGAACTCGGTGGCGATTTCTATTATGTCGTCGAGTTCGGCAAAGGCGACTTCGGGCTCAATCTGCCAGAATTCGGCGGCGTGGCGGGTGGTGTTGGAATTTTCGGCGCGGAAGGTGGGGCCGAAGGTATAAATTTTGCCGAAAGCCATAGCCATCACTTCGCCTTCGAGCTGACCCGAAACGGTAAGCCCCGCGCTCTGACCGAAGAAGTCGGCGGCGTTGTACTCCTCCGCCGTCTTATATTCGGGGGCAAAGCCCAATGTGGTGACCTGGAAGATTTTGCCCGCGCCCTCGCAGTCACTGCCCGTAATTATGGGCGTGTGAGCGTAGATATAGTCGCGCTCCTGGAAATAGCGGTGGATAGCCGCCGAAATTTTGGAGCGTATTCTGAACACGGCGTTGAAAGTGTTCGTGCGCACGCGCAGATGGGGAAGCGTGCGGAGATAGTCGAGCGAGGTTTTAGCCTTCTGAATGGGATAGTCGAGGGGGCAGTCGCCGAGCAGGGTTATGGCGGCGGCATTTACCTCCACCGCCTGGTTTTTGTTGAGCGACTTGACCGCCGTGCCCTCGATTTTGACGGAAGAACCGACGCGCGTTGCGCCGTCGGGCAGGGTTACGGACGATTTGTCTATTACTATTTGCAAGTGAGAAAGCGTGGTGCCGTCGTTTAAGGCGATGAACGCCATGTTTTTGCTGTCGCGAAAAGAGCGTATCCAGCCGCAGACGGTGACGCTTTTGCCGAAGTATTCTTCGGGCTTGTTTAAAATTTGCTTGATATCGGTATGTTTCATAAAAAGATTACTCCTTTATTTATAACTATGTTAGTCAGCGCGTATATGCGGGGGAATTGATGGGTGAAATACGCGCGCCGCGTGTGTGAAATGCCCCCTTCGGGGGCGTGAAATGCGTCAAAAAGCTTGGTTAAAATACCCGCCGCACCAATGACGCGTGAAATGCAACCATGCGGTTGCGTTGAGGTGAGCAGTTTTGCGGCTCCGCCGCACAAATTTACACCATAACGCACAGCGTAGCTGTGCATTTCACGCGCACTCTGTGCGCATTTCACAGCGCGCTTTAAACGCCGCTATCCCCATAGTTTTTAAGAACGCGCGCGCTGGGGTCGTTTACGTCGCAGTTTTCCCAGTTTTTGTTGGGCATCCAGAAGTCCTTTATCATGTGACCCTGACCGGGATAATACTTTTCAAAAATTTCGCGGTACAACAGCGATTCCTTGGTGAAGGGCTGGGCGTGGGTGTATTTTTTGCGCAGCGCTTCGAACTGTTCGTCCGTATATATGCCCTCGGCATACTCCTTTAAGTAGTCCACCATCGAGTGCCCTACCGCGTCCGAGAACGCCGCCTTCTGGCGGTATAATATGTCGTGCGGCAGATAGTCGCCTTCAAATGACTTCCTTAAAAGATACTTGCCCATGTTGTAGGTGTTGAGCTTCTTTTGGGGGTCAATAGCCATTACGTATTTTACGAATTTAAGGTCGCCGAAGGGCACGCGAGCCTCTAATGAGTTTTCGGAAATGCACCTGTCGGCGCGCAGAACGTCGTACATATACAGCTCCCTTATCCTCTTCTGGCTCTCCTTCTGGAACTCCTCGGCGTTTGGCGCGTAGTCGGTATATTTATAGCCGAACAGCTCGTCGGAAATTTCGCCCGTTAAAAGCACCCTTATGTCGGTCTGCTCGTGTATAGCCTTGCATATCAGGTACATGCCCATGGAGGCGCGCACGGTGGTTATGTCGAAAGTTTCAAGAACTTCGATGACCTTTTCGAGGCTTGAAAGCACGATATCCTTGTTGATATAAATTTCGGTGTGCTCGCTGCCGATGTAGTCGGCGACTTGACGCGCATACTTCAAGTCTATGGCGTCCTCGCTCATGCCGACGGCGAAGGTACGTATTTTTTTGCCCTGCTTTTTGTAGTATTTTGCCGCAATCGAACAGACGAGCGAGGAATCGAGCCCGCCCGACAGAAGGAAGCCGACGGGGGAGTCGGAATCCAACCTCTTGATTACGCCCTCGGTTAACAGCTCGTTGATGTTTTTATAAATGCGCTCGTGGCTGTCGGATAGGTACTTGTCAACGTGCGCAATGTCGTTGTAGCAGACGAATTTGCCGTCCTTATAGTAATGCCCGGGCGGGAAGGGAAAGACCTTTTCGGCGAGGGGCATTAAAACCTTTGCCTCGGAGGCAAACATTATGTTGCCGCTCTTGGAGTATGCATAAAAGAGCGGGCGTATGCCTATGGGGTCGCGCGCGGCGACGAACTTTTGCGATTTTCTGTCGTAAATTATAATGGCAAATTCGGCGTCGAGCATTGCAAACATTTCCACGCCGTACTCCTCATACAGGGGCAACAACACCTCGCAGTCGGAGTTGGAGCGGAATTCGTAGCCCTGCTCTATAAGCTGGCGGCGGATAAGGCGGAAGCCGAAAATTTCGCCGTTGCACACTACCTGGTTGCCTTTGAGCGAAAAGGGCTGCATGCCGAGGGAGGAAAGCCCCATTATTGCAAGGCGGTTGAAGCCTATATATCCCCCCGCGAGCGTCTGAATGCAGCGCGCGTCGGGACCGCGCATATACGAGCGCGAAAACGCCATATCGAGTTCCTGCAAGGATATGTCCCTGCCTTCATAGCCGATTATAGAACACATCGTGTTGCCCTCCAAAAAATTTATTAACGCAAATTGCGCATAAGAGGTGGCTTGCGCAGGCAAGCCGGTGGGATATAGCGCGAATGCGCATAAACTCCACCATAATTATTCATTCTTCACTATTCATTTTTCATTGACAAAAACCCTGTTCGTCCTAACATATATTAGGACGAACAGGGTTTGCAATCTGTCCGTGGTGCCACCTAAATTACTGCAAAGCAGTCACTTTGAGAGCCGATTTTCGTACAGCCGGACGGCAACCCTACTGCCCGCCGCACGAGGTTCGGATTGCATGCTCCCGAGGGTTTTTCGCGCAGGCACTTGCCGCGGAACTTCCACCGCCTTCCGCTCGCTGAGTGCAGCACTCCCACGTTACTCGCTCGTTCACAGCATTAAAACAAAATTATGGCGCGCACTTTAAATACGCCTTATTGAATGCATTATAACGCATAATTATTCATTTTGCAAGCATTTTAAGGTATATTTTTATATTAGTTAAAATTATCTTGTGTATTCGCCTTAGGGCGACAAGCCCCATGATTGAATTTTACAAAGATATTGATTTTGCACTTTTTAAGAAGGTATATATAGGCGCAGAGCGATACAACGCTGTCAAACGCAACACCTATGCCGAACAACAGCGCTATGCCCGTGAGCGTAGGCGTCCATACCCCCGTAACATAGAGAATAAACGCCCCGCCATAATACACGCTGTTTGTAACTATCGACTCGAAAAACATAAGATTTGTTTTACCGAGTCCGTAGAACGTTGCATCGAAGATACTCTGAAAGGCGTACAGCACGTAAAATCCGAGAAGTACCATTACGAGATTGAAGAGCTTGTCCGCATCGCTAAACCCAAGTACGTTTGTCATAAACGGCTTCCACGCAGGGATAGTAACTGCCCACAGAACGCATATTATTGCCGTTATTGCGATATATCCCAGCGTTTTGTCCTGCACGGCCCTCTTATCCGTAGCGCAATCGCGCTTGATGAGTTCGGCGAGTTGGGTTACAGGCAGAAGCAACCAACCCCAGATAAAATTATTTGCAACCCAATAAGTACCCTGCTCGTTGACCACGTTTACCATTCGCACGACCATAAGCATATAGGCGACATTTCTTACGAGCGATTCCAGCCCGGATATGCCGCCGACTTTGAAGAATTCCTTTACCCAAACGAAACTAAGTTTTCGCCTCTCAAAGACCTTTACCCCCTCGCGGTACAAAAGTATAATTATCACTGCAAGGAGCAAGGCATTTACCAATATGTTTGAAACGCCTATGCCGTTTACGCCGAGATTTGCAGAGACGGGCAGAGTGGAAACGAGAAAGGTATCCGCAACAATACAGAGCACCACTTTGCTTGCAGTTATGATATAAACGTACTTGTCCTTATTGAGAGTTACCAGCACGACGAGAGCAAAATTTGAAAGCATTGAAAAGATATTCGCTATGCTCTCTATCCTTATGTAGGTTGCAGACGCCTCTATTATCGTGCTGTCCGCAGCCATCAGGCAAAGCAGCGAATCGGCGAACACAAGCATGATTGCCGCCAAAATAAGGAACACACCGAAAGTTATTATAAGCCCTGTCCGCACCCTATTATTGAGTTCTTCCCTGTCCTCTGCCGCCTTGCCTATAAAATAGTAGAGCGGCAAAATTATCGCCTCACTCGCAACCTCATAAATAAGGTTTACCCAATTAAGCTGACCTGCGATAGAAAAGGCATATTCACTAGGCAATTGCCCCAGAAAAATTACTCTGACGGTCGTGTATATCGTCGGGCATAGTCCCAAAACAATCAACGAAAACAACATTCTGTAATTTATCTTGCCAAGCGACAGCCCTAATTTTTTAAACATACTCTCTCCGCACTATTTAGTCATATTGAATAAATTATAGCAATGCCGTACAATATTGTCAATATGCACCATTCACTTTACACATTTAAGTATTGTAGAGACATCCACTCTGCAAGAAATCAGAAAAATCGACCACAAAACACTGTACGCAAAGCCCCGGCGGAGCGCCGCTGTATTCGCGCGGCATAGCTTCGGGCATTCGCCCTCGCGCGGACTATTCAAGTCCGTTTTTGCCGCTAAAATGACGAAAAAGCACTCAAAAAGAGCGCTTTTTCGATGGTGCTACTGATCGGACTTGAACCGATACGGATTTTACTCCGAGGGATTTTAAGGCAAATGCACCTAAAATTTGTTAAAAATTAACACAGCAAAAATTATTAAAAACGGGCGGTTTTGAGCCAAAACCTGCTCAAACCCGCCCGAAATTGCAACTTTTCAGTCCGCGCCGACTTTGTTTAAAATCAACATCTTCCTTCAACTTCCCAAATGTTAACAAATCAACACACCCGTCCCCCAGAATCCCTGGCGGACGGGTTTTGTTTTAATTACCTTTTTATAAGTTTCAAGTCCTCCTCGCGAACAGGCACAGCCGCAAAATCAGCACCCGTTTCATCGGCAAAATAAACCTGCCAGCATCCGCGTATTTTTTCAGGATTAAGAATTGTGCCACGCATGCCCTTATGCACGCCTTCGTCGGCATACTCTTTCCGATCAACGGTGAGCTCTACAAAGTCATATTCCTGCAACTCCGTCTTAGAGAACGATAGCTTTTTCGCAGGATCATGTGTCTTAATGAATTTAATAAAGTCGTTTAACAGCCATTCCGGATATTTACCTGAATAGTCCAAATCCTCATCTGCTACCCAGGCGAAGGCATAGTCGCCAAAATCCGCATGATTATAAAATAACACCAGATTTTTCTTATCGCCAATTTCAGCAATTGTCCCGCGGCAACCCTTATTAATGCCGCGCCTGCTTAATTCATCGATTTGTTTATTGAGCGTAATCTCGTCATATAGCTCAAACTTTTTCATACTACCCCCGAAAATATCGTTGTGCAGGTTATCTTGCCGAGCGGATGCACCATCCATCCCGTTTTAAATACTCTAGCATTGTTTTCATTATCTTGTAACCTGATATTTATTGTAATTCGCTGACCATATCTATCGCTTTTCTGCAATATAAAATCTCCGGACAGATATTTCTCTTTTGCTTGCATCTCAAAAATCTCTTTAAGTGTTTGCGAATCACCGACATTAAATCCCCAACTTTCAAAGAGATAGGCTTTTCCGTTATTTTTGTCATAATTAAATAGATATTCCGTAAACTTTCGTATATCACAAATCGCAGATATATCATTAAAGGAAACATCAATGTCAAATAATAAGCAATCGCAATTAGGATGTACAGGGGATACAGGAAAATTCACGACAGGAAAATAGCATCCGGATAATGCAGTACAGTTTAAACAGTGATAAAAAAGAGATAACTTTTCACGCATATTGTCTCGTTCCGCCCCTTCTTCATCAGGTACTCCAAGATGATACCACTTCAACCAGCTCAATAGAAATTCCCTCCGAATTTATTTACTACGTATATAAACAC
>ERZ1090868.1532-NODE-1534-length-12138-cov-10.143425_pt1 | contig 12138 bp, 14 predicted proteins | sample MGYA00478475_ERZ1090868 | MGnify/ENA primary metagenome ERZ1090868 (study PRJEB33644, sample SAMEA5815747) | chicken gut metagenome | biome: Chicken; feature: Gastrointestinal Tract; material: Caecum | place: Ireland | collected 2019-01-01 | study: A study of...
CGCGCGTTTGCGGGGGTAAAATCTTTGCGTTCGGCTGCGCGTTCTGCTATAATACTCTACGAAAGATCGCTGCGGCTCATCCGCAGGCAAAGGAGTATTTCTTATGGATTATGTAGAGAGAGTGCTTGAAGAGCTCAAGCAGAAGAACCCCAACGAACCCGAGTTCCATCAGGCGGCGACCGAGATCTTAAACGGTCTTCGTCCCGTCGTCGAGCGCCATCCCGAGTACGAGAAGGCAGCGCTCCTCGAACGTTTCGTCGAGCCCGAGCGCGTCATCCTCTTCCGCGTTCCGTGGGTGGACGACAAGGGCGGCGTGCACGTCAACAAGGGCTACCGCGTGCAGTTCAACAGCGCCATCGGCCCCTACAAGGGCGGCCTGCGCTTCCATCCCTCCGTCAATTTGTCCATCATCAAGTTCTTAGGGCTCGAGCAGATCCTCAAGAACAGCCTCACGGGTCTTCCCATCGGCGGCGGCAAGGGCGGCAGCGACTTCGACCCCAAGGGCAAGAGCGATAACGAGATCATGCGCTTCTGCCAGAGCTTCATGACCGAGCTTTACCGCCACATCGGGCAGGATACCGACGTTCCCGCGGGCGACATCGGCGTGGGCGGCAGAGAGATCGGCTTCCTCTTCGGTCAGTATAAGCGCATCCGCGACGAGCACGTCGGTGTGCTCACGGGCAGAGGGCTTTCCTACGGCGGCAGCCTTGCGCGCACCGAGGCGACGGGCTACGGCCTCGTCTACATGACGGCAGAGGCGCTCAAGTGCCGCGGCGACAGCTTCGAGGGCAAGACGGTCGTCATCTCGGGCTCGGGCAACGTCGCCATCTACGCCTGCGAGAAGGCGCAGAGCCTGGGCGCAAAAGTCGTCGCGATGTACGACTCCAACGGCTATATCTACGACAAGGCGGGCATCAAGCTCGATGTCGTCAAGCAGATCAAGGAAGTCGAGCGCGCGCGCATCAAGGTGTATGCGGAGCGCGTCGAGGGCGCCGAGTACCATGAAGGCTGCAAGGGCATCTGGACCATCCCCTGCGACATCGCTCTTCCTTGCGCAACGCAGAACGAGATCGACGGCGAGTCCGCAAAGGCGCTTGTTGCAAACGGCGTGAAGTACGTCGGCGAAGGCGCGAATATGCCCACGACGCTCGAGGGCATCGACGTCTTCCAGAAGGCGGGCGTGGTGTTCCTTCCCGCAAAGGCAGCCAACGCGGGCGGCGTCGCGACGAGCGCGCTCGAGATGGCGCAGTCGAGCGGCAGGCTGTTCTGGACGTTCGAAGAAGTGGACGCCAAGCTCAAGAACATCATGATCAACATCTACCACAACATGGACGACGCCGCCAAGGAATACGGCTGCGAAGGCAACTATGTTGCGGGCGCGAACATCGCGGGCTTCAAGAAGGTCGCCGAAGCGATGATGGCGCAGGGCATCGTCTGACCATAAAAACAAAACTGATCGAAGACGGCGTGTATGCGCCGTCTTTTTTCACATTATTTTGACGGTTCTTCAAGACTTTGCGGTTGACAATCGTCACATAAGATGATAAAATAGTGCAGTATGACGATAGAAACGCGGCTTTGCCGCGATCACGGAGTGTTTTAATGGAACGTTATCAGGAAGAAGCGGTCCGGGCGATCTCGGACCTCGTCAGAACAGATTCCTCGCTCGCGAAGGGGACGCCCGAAATGCCCTTCGGCGAGGGCGCGGCCAAGTGCCTTGCAGATTTCCTCGCCCTTGCGGAGGGGATGGGCTTCAAGACGCATAATTTTGATAATTATGTGGGCGAAGTCCTCTTCGGGGAAGGGGAAGAGTTCGCGGTGCTCTGTCATCTCGACGTCGTTCCCGCGGGCGACGGCTGGACGCACGATCCCTTCGGCGGCGAAGTTTCGGAAGGCAAGATCTGGGGCCGCGGCACGACGGACGACAAGGGCCCCGCAGTCTGCGCGCTCTACGCCTTGAAGGCGCTCAAAGACGAGGGCTTTGTCCCCAAGAAACAGATCAAACTCATCGTCGGCTGCAACGAAGAGAGCGGCTGGCAGTGCATCGAACATTACAACAAGGTGTCGCACCTGCCCGAAACGGGCTTCTCGCCCGATGCCGATTTCCCCGTCATCTATGCGGAGAAGGGCATTCTGCAGCTGCGCCTTCACTTTGATTTCGACAGGGCTCCTTTCCTCTATTTCCAGGGCGGCACCGCGCCCAACATGGTGTGCGGCCGCTGCGAAGCGCTCCCCCGCAGCATCATGGCGTCCCGTGCGGAGACGTGGGGCCTTCAGACGCGCGGCAAGAAGCTCGTCTCCATCGGCAAGAGCGCGCACGGCTCCACGCCCGAACTCGGCGTCAACGCCATGCTGCCCCTGCTCGGCTATTTCGAAGAGCGCGATCCCGGCATCAAGCATATCATCGACGTCCTGTTCCGCGATACCTGCGGGCTGACCGAGCTCCACGACGAGACGGGCCGCCTCACGATGTCGCCCAACATGGTCAAGTTCCGCAAGAGCCAGATGCAGATCGTCGTCGATATCCGCTATCCCGCGGGCATCCCGTATGAAGAGGTCATCGAAGCCGTCAACAGGATCGGCGTGCCTTACGAGACGCTGCACTTCCAGGCGCCGCTCTATCACGGCAAGGACAGCGCGCTCGTCAGGACGCTTTCCGAAGTGTTCGAAGAGTGCACGGGGCAGAAGGCGGAGCCCATCGCCATCGGCGGCGGCACCTACGCGCGCGCCCTCAAAAACGGCGTCGGCTTCGGGCCCGAATTCCCCGGCGACGAGCCCGTTGCGCATCAGCCCGACGAATACATCCTCGTCGAGCGCGTGGGAAAACTCATCGAGATCTACAAAAAGGCGCTCGAACGCCTCACGGCATAAATATCCGGGCCCTCCCTTCGCGGGAGGGCTTTTTTCAAACTTTTTGCAGGCGAAAGGTTGACGGAGAGGAAGGGATATGGTATAATAAAGACAAGAGCAAAAGGAGGAGAAGATATGAAAAAGAAACGGACGGCGGCGGTGTTTGCCGCGCTCATGCTGGCAGTTTCCTTTACGGCAATGACGGCATGCAAGAAGGAGGAAGCGCCTCCCGCCGAGATGCCCGACGGCGTCGGCGTCACCGTGGACGGCGTCTATGAATGCGATATCTTCGACGCATGGGATACGCGCGTGCTCATCGTCAACGAGGACGGGCAGCGCGTCTATATCGGCTCGGGCTATATGAACGGAGAAGGGCTCGGGGCGACCATCAAGGTCACGAACTATTCCCGCGAGAGCGAAGTGGCTCCCTTCCCGGGCGTTGCCGAACGCAACAGCCTGAAATATGAGTGGAAGCCGCTCGGGATGTCGTACTACGAATGGCTGGAAGCGCTCGGAAAGGCTTCCGATCAGGCGGCGATCGACGCCCTCTGCGTTGAAGATTATGTCTCCCTCATCGCCTACCGCGACGGCAACCCCGTCGCATACTTCGTCTGGAAGTACGAGGCGCGCGCAGACGGCGCCAACTTCGGCCCTTCCTACGAGGCGTACAACGAAGAAGTGGTCCGCACGCCGATCGTCTCCAAGGAGTTCCCGCTCGTCGGCGGCAACTATCAGGAGATCAACGAGGAATGGCTCGAAAACCGCATCGAAACGTTCGTCGATATGCACCGCGAAGCGACCGAACAGCATCCCGCTTAAAATTTCACTTACGGAAAGCCCCCCGAAGGGGGCTTTTTGCTTTGCGGGCTTGACGCTCTTCCCGAAATGTGTTACAATAAGGGGAAGGAGGAAGGTATGCACGAAGGGCACCGAAAACGCATGCTGGAGCGGCTCGAAAAGGCAGAAGGCTCTTTGGAAGAGCACGAGCTTTTGGAGATCCTGCTCTTCAACGCCATCCCGCGCAAGAACACCAACGAGCTTGCGCACGCCCTTCTTTCTGCATTCGGGAGCCTTCCCGCCGTCTTCCGCGCCGATATGTCGGCGCTCAAAGCGGTGCCGGGCGTGGGGGAGTCGACGGCGGCGTATCTTCGCATCATCGGCGGCATCCTGACGCGTGCCGACAGCAGGGCGCCCGCGCTCCCCGATGCGTTCAGCTTTGCCGCCTTCCGTCCCTATCTTTTGGAGCGCTTCCGCGGCGCGGCGGAAGAGTACGTCGAATTGTACTCGCTCGACCGCCACGACAGCGTCAAAGGCGTCCGCCGTTTCACGTCGGAGCGGACGTACGCCGCGAGCGTCGATCCCAAAGAGATCGCCCGCTTCCTCGTGGACGCAAAACCCTTTGCGATGGTGGCGGTGCACAACCACGTCGAAGGCACGCCCACGCCATCGGCGGAAGACGACGATTTCACCGCCAAGCTCGAGATCATGTGTTCCATGCACAACGTCGCCCTGCGCGATCATATCATCTGCAGCCCCGAAGGGGCGTACAGCTACTTCCTTTCGGGCAAACTCAACGAGCTTTCCGCCCGCTACAGCATCGCAAGCGTTTTGGGGAGGGAACGGCCGTGAACCTCAAAGAACGTTTCGAACGCACCCCGCTGCCCTTCGAGCGCATGGCGGCGATCGGCAAGGTGCTCATCTTTCTTGCGCTCGTGCTTGCCGAGATCATCCTTTCGGTCGACTGCCGCGATGCACGGGTAGAGGGCATCCCCGTGCTCCTCGTCATCCTGCCCGTTTCGGCGGCGCTCGCGGCGGAAAACGCCGTCAAGCTGTTTGCGCTGCGCTCCTTCAAGCGCCGCATCGTGTGCTATGTCATCGATATCCTCCTGCTGCTCGTGCTCACCTACTTTTCGGGCGGCAGGCTCATCTCGACGCTCTTCGTCATCATCCTTTCGGAGTTCTATCTGAGCCAGGAAAAGCTCGCGGGCAACATCGCGATGGGCGTGTGCAGCGCCGTCCTGTATCTTGCGATGCTCGCCGTTTCGCAGATCCTGCGCGATGAGGCCGTCGCGCTCGATATGCTCATCTCCAACGCCTTCGAAGATCTCATCATCTTCGTGCTGCATTTCCTCATCATGAACTTCCTGCTCCTCATCTACCGCAAGAACGAGGAGATCGCAAAGCGCGTCAAGGAGCTCGACGAGAGCAACCAGAAGCTCGAAGAGAGCAACCAAAAACTTGCCGAGGCGATGGAAAAACTCAAGGAAGTGACGGCGCTCGAGGAGCGCCAGCGCATCGCCAAAGATATCCACGATACGGCGGGGCATTCCATCACGACGGTCATCATGCAGACGGAGGCGGCAAAACTCGCCCTCGAGCGCGATCCCGCGGGTGCGAAGCGTTCCATCGTCGCGGCGAACCTGCAGGCAAAGCACGCGCTCGAAGAACTCAGAGAAAGCGTGCATCTGCTTTCGGGCAGCCGCACGCAGATGACGCTCAAAGACATGCTGCTCGATATCATCCACGAATCGACGGACGGCACGGGCATCGCGGTGCGCTGCGATATCGACGACGTGGCCCTGTGCGACGCGAAGTGCCGTTTTCTTTGCAACACGCTCAAGGAGGGCATCTCCAACGGGCTGCGCCACGGCGGCGCGACGGCATTCTATTTCGAACTCAAAAAGGGGGAGAAGGACGTTTCCTTCCTCCTCTCCGACAACGGTTCGGGGCTGGAGCTCTCGTCGCTCAAAGAAGGCTTCGGGCTCAAGGGCATGCACAGCAGGGCGGCGAGCCTCGGCGGCAGCGTTTGGTTCGAAACGGAACAAGACGAAGGGTTTGAAATTCATTTGCGCCTTCCGCTCGACGGCGGGCGCTGAGGAGGAAGTATGATCAAAGTCCTGATCGCAGACGACCAGGCGATCCTGGCAGACGGGATCAGAAGCGTGCTCTCGTCCGACAGAGAGATCGAAGTCGCGGGCATCGCCGTCAACGGCGAAGAAGCCGTGCGGCTCACGGAAGAACTGATGCCCGACGTGGTGCTCATGGATATCCGCATGCCCGTCATGAACGGCGTCATCGCGACGCAGCAGATCAAGCGCAGATTCCCCGCGGTCAAGGTGCTCGTTTTAACGACGTTCGACGACAGCGACTACATCCTGGGCGCCATCAACAACGGCGCGAGCGGCTATCTTTTGAAGGATACGTCCGCTTCGGCGCTCATCGATTCCATCAAGAACGCCTACGCGGGGGATACCATCCTGCCCGCCAAGATCGCCCGCCACATCGCCGACGCCGCGCGCATGGTGGGGAGCGACCGCGAACTCAAATTAAAGCGCGCCTTCTCCTTTTCCGACCGCGAGACGGAGATCGCCCTCATGCTCCTCGACGGCTTCACCAACAAGCAGATCGCAGCCGCCCTCAAGCTTTCGGACGGCACGGCGCGCAACTACATTTCGTCCATCTACGAAAAGACGGGCGCGGACGGCAGGGCGAGCGCCGTCACCGCCCTCCGCGACGCCGCAAAGAAGTGACTGATTTTCGCATGATATCGCCCCGTTTCCCGCAAGGACGGGGCTTTTTCACGCAAAATGCACGCGCGCAGGATTGACGAAGCTTCGGAAAGACGATATAATAGGGGAAGAAAACAGACCCAAAGAGAGGAAACGATATGGAACGACAGTATGAGGAGGGCTTGACGGCGGGCGAACTCGGCCGCATGATCGTAAAGCGCCTCTGGATCGTCATTTTGGCGGCGATCGCCGTTGCGGCTCTTTTGACGGCGGCGTTTGCCTTTGTCATCAACCCGCTCGGCAGAGATTACTCGATGGAGTTCTATCTCACCTACCCGGGGAGCGACACGCTGAAATACCCCGACGGCTCGTCCTTTTCCTACCGCGAGCTCATTTCCCCCGAAGCGCTCGCTTCCGTCAAGGCGTCCGATGAGCGTTTCGGCTCCATCGACACCGTTGCGATGGTGGAAAAAGACGACATCTCCATCACTGCGGAGTATGCGGCGGTCGGCGGGGAATATATGCTGACGGGCAACTATACCATCGCCGTCGCAGGCAAATACTTCTCCTCGCGCGATACGGCGCAGGCGTTCATCCGCGGCATCGCCCGTCAGGCGGTGGAAAACGTCATGGAAAAGGCTTCCGTCATCGACTATTCCATCGACGAAGGCGTCTTTTCGGAGGCGTCCTTCGAAGACAAGCTCTCCCTTCTCGAAGGAGAGCGCGAGAGCATCCTCACAGCATACGACGAATGGATCGAAGAGTACCGCGCGAGCTACTCGGTGGGGGGCAAGTCGCTCTCTGCCTACCGCGCAGAGGCAGCCGTCTCCTGCGGGGCGGGCGAACTGCGCTCCCTGCGCGAAGAGCTCGAATCGTGCGGGTACGTCTCCCTCGAGGAGATGGACGTGCGCCTCGAAGAGCTCGAACGCGAATACAAGCTTAACGAAGAGAAGATCGCGGCGCTCCGCGAAACGCTCGATTCCCTTCCCGAAGGCAGCGGCACGGGCATTTCGGCAGACGGCTCCGTCGCGCAGATGATCGCCGAGCTCGTCGTGCGCAACGTGCAGATCAAGAACGAGATGAGCGCCCTCAACGAGACCGACATCACCGCCTTCGAAGGCAAGGTTCAGAAGATGTATGCTTCCATGCAGACGGCGGCGGAGAACTTAAAGAGCGTCACCGTCGCCCTCTACGAGCGGGAAGCGACCGTCCATTTTGCGACCTACCGCGCCGTCATTTCGGGCGGCATCAGCCTTGCCGTCGTCGCGGCGGCGGGCTTCATCCTCGGCTTCCTCATCGCTTCCGTCGTCGTCTGCCGCGTCGAATACGGCAGGCAGAAGAAGCGCGAAGAAAAAGAAGCGGGCGACCGGCTGCCGCCCGCCCCTTGGGAGAAGCCTTCTCAGGACGCGTAAAGAATATGCCAGACCGCTTCTTTGCCTATCTCCTTCTCTGTTCGGACGGGAGCTATTACGCGGGCTATACCACCGACCTTACGCGCCGCGTCGCCGTCCACAATGCGGGGAAGGGCGCAAAGTACACGAAGAGCCGCCTGCCCGTCACCCTCGCCTACTTCGAGGAATTTGACAGCGAGCACGCCGCAAAAAGCCGCGAATGGCACCTGAAGCGGCTTTCGCATCGGGAAAAAGAGGCGCTCGCGGGGAAGGGCGCAACGGAGTCATCATGTTAAAACACCACGAAGAGAGCATCAGAAACCTCGTCTCCTACTATAAGGACGGGGAGGGCGTCATCGCCGTCATCCTGGACGGCTCCATCGTGCACGGCAACGCGCGGCCCGATTCCGACATCGACGCCGTCATCGTCGTCACGGAGGAGGAATACGAAACGCGCAAGAGGGAAAACCGCCTTGCCGAAGTCGTCACGGGGCACTGCACCTATGAGGGCGGCTATTTCGACATCAAGTTCAAGAGCAAAAAAGTGCTGGAACTTGCGGCGGAGCGCGCGAGCGAACCCACCCGCAACGCCTATTTGGGCGCCGTCACCGTCTATACGAAGGACGAGGGCATTTCGGGCCTTATCGAGCGCATCTCCGCCTATCCCGAAGGGGAAGTCGCCGCCAAAGTGCGCTGTTTTAACAGCAATTTGCAGCTCAACCGCGGCTACTTCCTCGCCTGCGTCAAGGAGGACAACGCCTACATGCGTGCCCATCTCGCTGAGGAGATCGTCTACTCCGTCTACCGCCTCATCCTCATCGAAAACCGCGTGCTCTTTCCCTGCAACCGCCGCTTGGAAGACGCCGTGCGCGCTTGCTCTCGCCGCCCCGCAAACATTTTAGAGCTGGGTGCCGCCTTCTTGAAGGACATTTCGGCGGAGCAGTGCGAAGCGTTCGTCACCGCTTTTGGGGCGCAGAGCAAGCTCCCTCTTTCCGACAACGTGAGCGAAAACTGCTCGTCCTATGTGCATTTTTACGAAGATTGGTGGATGGAGGAACGTCCGCCCTTCCCCAACGAATGGTGAGGTTTGCCGCCCTCCGCTTCACGGAGGATGAAAACATCCGGGACCGCGTCTATTGGTACCGCTGCGCCTTCGAAACAAAGGCAGGGGAGCGGGTGCTCGCGCCCGTCGGTTCGCACGATCGGTTGCAGTGCGCCCGCGTGGAGCGCGTCCTTTTCGCAGAAGAAGGGGATGCGCCCTACGATATGGCGCTTTTGAAAGACGTTGCCGCGCCTTTGGGCGCCCGCTCCTTTTTGTGGGAGGGCAGGACTTGCTTCGAGCTGGGCGGCGTGCGCTACGATCAGAAGCGGTTTACCCGCTTTCACATCTTTGCCTGCCTCTTCGGCGAGCCGCCTGCCTCCGTGCCTGCAGGGTACGCCCTCGTCCCCGTCTCGGGCGGGGAGGATTTTTTTGAACGGGAGGAGACGTTCGAACTCTTCGCCCGCCTTGCCGCTCTTCGCGAAGGCGCGCTTTTGTGCGGGGAAGAGGGGACGCTCAAATTGCTCGCCTCTGCGCTTTTGGAACTTGCGGGGGCGCAGGGCAAAGTGCGCATTTCTCCCCTCGGCGCAGAGGGGTATCTTGCCGATCTCGGCTATCCCAAAGAGGTGTTGGAGCGGTTGAAGACCAGGCTCCGCTGATTAAATATGCTGTTTTCCAGATCCAAAAAGAAGATCTTCATGATCGCCACGGGCGGCACCATCGCCTCCAAGCCCACGGGCAGCGGGCTCGCGCCCGCGCTCACTTCGGAAGAGCTGTTGGAGTGCGTGCCCGAGATCGCAGAATTTTGCTCTGTCGAGACGGTGCAGCCCTTCAATCTCGACAGTACGGACGTCTACTTCCCGCACTGGCTGAAGATCGCCTCGATCGTCGAAGAAAACTACCGCGCCTTCGACGGGTTCGTCGTCACACACGGCACCGATACGATGGCGTACACCGCGGCGGCGCTCTCCTACCTCATCGAAGGGAGCAGAAAGCCCGTCGTTCTGACGGGCTCGCAGAAGTCCGCATATCTTCGCGATACCGACGCCCGCCGCAATCTTGTCGACGCCTTCCGCTTCTGCGCGGACGACGGGGCGTACGGCGTCCGCATCGTCTTCGACGGCAACGTCATCCTGGGCACCCGCGCGAGAAAGACGAGGACGCGCAGCTACAATGCCTTTACGAGCGTCGATTTCCCTTCCGTCGCCGTCATGCGAGACGGGGAGCCCTTCTATTATCTGCGCGGAGAAAAGCCGCGCGGCATGCCCGTCTTCCTGCACGCGCTCAACGAGCGCATCTTCGTGCTCAAAATGACGCCCGGTCTCGATCCCGCCATTTTTTCTTACCTCGAAGACAGATGCGACGGGCTCATTTTAGAGACGTTCGGTTCGGGCGGTCTCCCCAACTATAAGGAGGACGCCTACTTCGAAGCCGTCAGACGTTTTGCGGCGGCGGGCAGGCTTGTCGTCATCGCCACGCAGGTGGAGCGGGAGGGGAGCGCGCTCGCTTCCTATGCGGTGGGGCGGCGGCTTTTGGACTGCGAGAACGTCATCGAAGCGCGCTGCATGACGCTCGAAGCGGCGTATGCCAAGCTCTCGGCGGCGCTCGCAGGCGGAAGAGGGGGCAAGGCGGCGGAACAGTTCTTCCGCACCCCCGTCGAATACGATATCTTCTGAAAAAGCAGATAGTACGCGCGCCCCGCGCCGCTTTGAAAGCCAAGCGGCGCGGGGCGCGCCCGTCTTTTCTTTGCCGCGCGTTGCGGCGCAAAGGAGGTCATATGCAGCACATCCTGATCGGCACGCTCACCCTTTACGAGGTGTTTGCCTATTTCTTTTGTTACTCATTCTTAGGCTGGGTGACGGAAGTCGCCTTTCACGCCGTCACGCAGGGCAAGTTCGTCAACCGCGGCTTCCTCAACGGCCCCGTCTGCCCCATCTATGGCACGGGGATGGTCGCCGTACTCCTCATTCTGGGGGAGAACATCTCCCGCGCGTGGCTCGTCTTTCTCGTCGGCGTGGGGCTTCCGACGCTCATCGAGCTTATCACGGGCTGGGTGCTCGAACGCTTCTTCCACAACAAGTGGTGGGATTATTCCTCCCGCCGCTTCAATCTCAAGGGATATATCTGCCTCGAATTTTCCATTCTGTGGGGCGTCGCCGTGCTGTTCGCGGTCGAAGTCGTCCATCCCGCCGTCGCGTGGTTTGCGGGGCTGTTCAATGAGCTTTGGGGCACCGTATTTATCTCCCTCTGCCTTGCTCTTCTCATCGCCGACCTCGTCATCACCGTGCTGCAGGTCTTCAAACTCAACCGCATCCTCGGCGAGATCGACCGCGCCGCCGAACGCATGCGCAAGGGCTCCGATCTCATCGGCTCGGGCGTGGCGAGCGCGACGCTCTTTGTCGATAAGAAGGCGAAAGAGGCAAAAGAGCGCTTCGACGAGCGGCTCGACGAGCTGGCTGCCCGCCTCCCGCGCCGCTTTTTCAGCGCCTTCCCGAGCCTTCGCTCCCGCCGTTCGCCCGAAGCCGTAAAGCTCGCGCGGGAACGCCTTCTTCTCTTTGAGGCGCGCCTCAAAGCGCGCAAAGAGCGCCGCAAAGAGGAGAAAAAGAAAAATAAGGGCAACTGAGCCCCGCACATTTCCCCAAACGCTTGACAAAACGCATAAAGTGTATTACAATGTAATACAGAAAGAGGAGATATTACATTGTATAAAGAGGAGGTGGCATCATGACGATCTCGCTCAGAATGAGCAAAGAAGATACCGAGCTCGTAAAGAAGTATGCCGCGATCAAGGGCGTGAGTGTTTCCGATCTTTTGCGGCAGACGATCATGGAACGCATCGAGGATGAGTATGACCTCAAATGCTATAAGGAAGCGATGGCGGAATATGAAAAAGACCCCGTGACCTATTCGCTCGATGAAGTGGAAAAGGAGATCATGCGTGACTGATGGGCTTTCGTGTTGTATTCTCCAAAGAGGCATTGAGGCAGCTGAAAAAGCTGGATAAACAGACGGCGCTTCTCATTACGGGTTGGGTGCGCAAAAATCTTGAAGGAACGGACGATCCGCGTGCGCACGGAAAACCGTTGACCTCCAACCGCGCGGGGCAATGGCGTTACCGCGTCGGAGATTATCGCCTTCTCGCAAAGATCATGGACCGTGAGATCGTGATCCTGATCCTTGCAATCGGGCACAGGAGTACGATGTATCAGTAAGTCTAAGACCGCCGCGGGGGGGCGCCGGGAGGACCGCCGGGGCGCCCCGGCGGGGTTGGCGGTGTTTTTTGCGGAAAAAAGAGGGGGGCGCCGGGGGGGGTGGGCGGCGCGGGTCGGGGCGTTCGGGGCGGGGTGGG
>ERZ1090868.1533-NODE-1535-length-12136-cov-7.234087_pt1 | contig 12136 bp, 10 predicted proteins | sample MGYA00478475_ERZ1090868 | MGnify/ENA primary metagenome ERZ1090868 (study PRJEB33644, sample SAMEA5815747) | chicken gut metagenome | biome: Chicken; feature: Gastrointestinal Tract; material: Caecum | place: Ireland | collected 2019-01-01 | study: A study of...
ACATCGACCTCAATGCCGTTCCCAAGAAATACGACGGTCTGGACGGCACCGAACTTGCCATCTCCGAATCGCAGGAGCGCATGGCGGTCGTCGTGCGCGCGCGCGACGTGGACGCTTTCATCGCCGCTGCGGCCAAGGAGAACCTTGAGGCGGTTGTGGTCGCCACGGTCACCGACAAAAACCGCCTGCGCATGACCTGGAACGGCAAGACCATTGTGGATGTGTCCCGCGACTTCCTCAACACCAACGGCTGCGCCAAGCACGCAGACGCCATCGTCCCGGCCCTGCCCATCCCGGACGCAGCCAACCTGCCCGACGGCGACACCTTGCAGGAAAAGATCCTGCACCAGATGTCCTCGCTCGGCATCTGCCTGGAGCGCGGCCTGACCGAGCGCTTTGACGGCTCGATCGGCGCGTCGTCGGTATTCATGCCCTACGGCGGCAAGAACCAGCTGACCCCGACCCAGGTGATGGCAGCCACGCTGCCCGCCCTGAACGGCCAGTGCTCGACCGCCTCTGTCATGGCCTTTGGCTTTGACCCCTACTACACCGAGCAGAACCCCTTCCTGGGCGCTGCTGCCGCTGTCGTCGAGTCGGTCGCCAAGCTGGTGGCGGCGGGCTGCGACTACAAGACCGCCTACCTCACCTTCCAGGAGTACTTCGAGCGCCTGGGGCGCGACCCGCACCGTTTCGGCAAACCGCTGTCCGCCCTGCTGGGCGCGTACAAGGCGCAGGAGGAACTGTGCCTGGGCGCAATTGGCGGCAAGGACTCCATGTCCGGCTCGTTTGACGACATGGACGTGCCGCCCACCCTGGTCTCCTTTGCCATCGCCCCCGAGGAGGCCGACCGTCTGATCTCTCCCGAGTTCAAGGCCGCCGGCCACCCGGTCTATCTGTTCGACGCCCCCTACACGCCCGACGGCGCGCCGGACTATCCGGCCATCAAGCCCATGTGGGAGGAGATCACCAGCCTTATCCGTGCGGGCAAGATCGTCTCGGCCTGGGCGCTGTCGGTCGGCGGCGTGTCCGAGGCTATCTGCAAGATGGCTATCGGTAACGATATCGGCTTTGCCTTTGATGAGATGTTCCCGAGCGAAGCGCTCTTCCTCAAGAACTTCGGCGGCCTGGTCGTCGAAGCGACCGAGGAGCTGCCGGCCTACTGGAAGATCGGCGTGACCACCGCGCAGCCTGAAATCACGATCTCGGACGAGGTCATCGATCTGGATACGCTCAAGGCAACGCTTGAGGGCACGCTCGAGAGCGTCTTCCCGACCCAAGCCCCGGCATCCGACGCCCACCTCCAGACCGTCTCCTACACCGAGCGCAGCGCAGCCGCCCCGGCGGTCAAGTGCGCCCGCCCGCTGGCGGTCATCCCGGTCTTCCCGGGTACCAACTGCGAGTATGACACGGCCAAGGCGATCGAAAACGCGGGCGGCGCCGCTGAGATCATTGTCGTGCGCAACTACTCTGCCGATGCGCTGGCGCAGTCGGCTGAACAGCTGGAAGCTGCTATCCGCCGCGCCCAGATGGTCATTCTCCCCGGCGGCTTCTCGGGCGGCGACGAGCCCGACGGCTCGGGCAAGTTCATCGCCTCCTTCCTGCGCGGCCCTGGCATCAAGGACGCGGTCCATGAACTGCTCGGCAAGCGCGACGGCCTGATGCTCGGTATCTGCAACGGATTCCAGGCACTCATCAAGCTGGGCCTCGTGCCCTATGGCGAGATCCGCGACTTGGATGAGAACTGCCCGACGCTGACCTTTAACCTCATCGGCCGCCATCAGTCGCGCTATGTGACCACCCGCGTGGCCTCGGTCAAGAGCCCGTGGCTATCCTCCTTCTCGGTCGGCGACCTGCACTCCATCGCCATCTCGCACGGCGAGGGCCGCTTCGTCGCGCCGCAGGCCGAGATCGATCGTCTGGCGCAGAACGGCCAGATCGCCTTCCAGTACACCGACCTTGCGGGCAACCCGTCTATGGACATCGCCTTCAACCCGAATGGCTCGCTATGCGCGATCGAGGGTATCACCTCGCCGGACGGCCGCGTGCTGGGCAAGATGGGCCATACCGAGCGCTTCAGCCCCTATGTTGGCAAGAACATCTATGGCGAAAAGTATCAGCCAATCTTCGCAAACGGCGTCAATTATTTCAAGTAATCCCTCCAAAATACAAAAGAGATACCGGAATACCGGTATCTCTTTTTTGTTGCCTGTCTGGCGCAAATACGCTATACTGGACTTATCCACCGAGAAAGGAGCATCCTCTTTGATGAAACATCCCATCCGTGCCACCGTGCTGTGCTGTAATCTGTCCGGCGCCAAGGGCGATCAGATCAAGGCTGCGGCCGTCAGGCGCGGCCTGCGCATCCGCACCATCTCGCCGGAGGAACTGACCCTGCCGCTGGGCCGGCTGGCCGGCCTACCCGAATATGCGGAAGCAGGGCCGCTGGACGGCACGCCATTCCAGGAGGAAATGTTGATCTTCCACCAGTTCACCGAGCCGCTGCTCGATGCCTTCCTGGCCGATATCCGCCGTGCAGGCGGCGTCCAGCTCAAGGCAGTCGTCACGCCGACCAATGCGTCTTGGAATGTCTGCGCGCTCTACCGCGAATTGGAAGCCGAGCGCGCTGCCATTGCGCAGCAGCGCCGCGCGTACACCGAAAACGCATAAAAAAAGAAGCGCCGAAGCGCTTCTTTTTTTGCATCGAATGGTGAATTACTTGACCGTGTTGGCAGCTGCCAGACGACGAGCCTTCGCCTCCATGCGCTCACGGATAACGTCCATGAGAACTGCGAGAATGATAACCAGGCCGAGAACCAGGTTCTGCAGCGCAGAATCGAAGGACAGAAGGGTGAAGCCATTCTTCAGGACGCCGATGATCAGCGCACCGACGATGGTACCAGCCATGGTGCCCTTGCCGCCCATGAAGGATGCGCCGCCGATGATGCAGGCTGCGATTGCCTCGGTATCATACGGCTGGGTACCCATAGCACCGTTACAAATACCAGAACGGCCGGTGGTATAAATACCTGCGATTGCAGCCATGATACCAGAGAAGGTGTAGCAGAAGGTCAGGACGTTCGCCGAGTTGATACCGGATAGACGTGCTGCTTCCGGGTTGCCGCCGACACAGTAGATCGAACGGCCCAGGGTGGTCTTGGTCAGGAAAACGTGCATTACAATGTACAGGATGATAACAAAGATGAACGCAATCGGGAAACCGCCGACAGTTGCGCTACCGAACCAGGTAACGGTGGTCGGGAAACCGGAAACCATCTGGGAACCGGTGACCAGCAGTGCAGCGCCCCACAGCATGTTCTTCATACCCAAGGTAGAAACGAAGGGATGAGGCAGATGCAGGCGGGTCAGCAGCAGGCCGTTGATCAGGCCGATTGCAGCGCCAGCGATCAGCGCGATGATCAGCATGATAAAGCCATTGGTTACGCCCTTCTGGACCAACATACCCATAAGGCACGAACAGAAAATTGCAATGTTACCAACCGAAAGGTCGATACCGGCGGTGATCAGGCAGAGCAGCATACCAACTGCAACGAATGCATTGAACGCGGTCTGCTTGAATACGCTCATGATGTTATTGTACGTCAAGAAGTTCGGCGAAGCGATTGCCAGAATAATACACAGGACTGCCAGCGCAGCGAGGGTACCAAGCGATACGCCATTGCCGCCTCTCTTCTTCTTTGTCGTTGTCTTAGCCATCTAATGTTCCTCCCCATGCTGCCTTCATGATGTCTTCCTGGTTAAAGTGCTCGCTATCACGGTCAACCGTCGCCATGACTTTGCCGCCGCGCATGACCACGACGCGGTCGCTCATGCCGAGAATCTCGGGCATTTCCGAAGAGATCATGATAACACACTTGCCAGCCTTGACCAGGCTATTCATAACGTTGTATACCTCGACCTTCGCACCGACGTCAATGCCGCGCGTCGGCTCGTCGAAGATAAAGATATCTGCATCCGCATTCAGCCACTTACCGATAACGACCTTCTGCTGGTTACCACCAGACAGCTGGCCGACGATCTCGTCGATCGACGGAGTCTTGATGCGCAATGTCTTGATATGCTCTTCGCCGGACTCCAGAATCTTCTTCTCGTTGAGGAAGGGGCCATTGCAGAAACGCTTCATGTTCGCCAAGATCAGGTTGGTACGAATGGTCTGTGCCAGGACCAGGCCCTGTCCCTTACGGTCCTCGGTGAGGAACGCGATGCCGGAATTGATTGCCTGACGCGGGTTCTTAATATGGGCTTCCTTGCCGTGGATGTACACCTTGCCGCCATCGATCGGGTCTGCGCCGAAGATCGCGCGCATGGTCTCGGTACGGCCGGCACCGACCAGGCCCGCAAAGCCCAGGATCTGGCCGCCGTATGCTTCGAAGTCTACGCCGAAGAGGACGCCGCCCTCCTGCAGGTTTTCGACCTTCAGGAACGGGTCTTTGCTCTTCTGGCCGAATTCCTTCGGGAACTGGTTATCCAGGCTACGGCCAACCATCGCAGTGATCAGCGAATCATTGTCCCAATCCTTGATATCACGGGTCTCGATGAACTCGCCGTCGCGGATAACCGTAACGCGGTCGCACAGTTCAAACAGCTCTTCGAGCTTATGCGATACGAACATGATGCCGATGCCGCGGCTCTTCAGTTCACGACAGGTCTTGAACAGCTGCTCAACTTCCTTCTCGCCGAGGGAGGAGGTCGGCTCGTCCATGATGATCATCTTGGCATCGATCAGAACCGCCTTGGCGATCTCGATCATCTGCTGAACGCCCATACCGAAGGTGCCGGCCGGCTTGCGCGGGTCAACATCCTGGCCCAGGGAAGCCATGACTTCCTTGGCCTTCTTGTGCATGGTGGGGTAGTCGAGCAGGCCGCCCTTCTTGATCCACTTGTTGATGAAAATGTTGTCGGTAATGCTCAGGAGGGGCTCGATGTTCAGCTCCTGGTATACGCAGGCGATACCAACGGCCGCGGACTCATTCGGATCCTTGAACTTCTTGAGCTGCCCTTCGACGTAGATCTCGCCTTCATCAGGCTGATGTACGCCGGTCAGCACCTTGATCAGCGTGGACTTACCCGCGCCGTTCTCACCGATCAGGCCAAGGATCTCACCCGGCTTGACGTTCAGGTGCATGTTGTTCAGTGCGACGACGCCGGGGAACAGCTTCCTCGCATTTTTTAATTCTACTACATATTCACTCATTGATTCATCACCTGTTCTTCTCCGAGATGGGGGTGCGGAGCAAATTTTGGAAAATCGCTCTCGGCGCGATCTTCACCGGCCTCCCGCTGAGGCTGCCGGCCGCCGCTCCGTCCATAAGAAGCTTTTCAGGGAGAACAACCGTCCGCCCCGCCCGTCTGAGGGGGCGGACGATACTGTCTCTTTAAAAAGTGCTTGTTCTACTCTTCTCTGCTGGGGAAATATGCTTGGGGAAATTATGAAAACTTATTCGCCGAGGTAGCCCTTCAGGGTATCCATGCGCTCCTGTGCGGTGGTCGAATCGATAACGGTTGCACCGGAATCGATGAACTCCTCGATGTCGGTTGCGCCGTTGAGCTTGTCAACAACAGCCTCAACTGCCATGTAGCCCATCTCATAGCCCTGCTGTGCAACGGACATGGTCAGCTCGCCGTCCAGAATGGACTGGCAGCCTGCCTGGATCGCGTCGAAGCCAAGGTAAATGGTGTTGGCATACGCCGGATTTGCCTTGCCGGTACGAGCAGCCGCCATCGCCATATCGTCGTTGTTCGCGCAGATGATCGCGATGCCTTCCGGGAACTTCTGCATGATTGCTTCCATCGAGTTTACAGCCTTGTCAGCCGTTGCGTCAGCGTACTGAACCTCTTCCTCCAGGAAGTCGCCGCCGTTCTCCTCGATACCAGCCTTGTAGCCGGCCATACGAGCTTCGTTGGTTGCGTCGCCCTGAACGCCTGCGATCTCGATCGCCTTGATATCGGTCCAGCCAGCAGCCTTTGCAGCCTCTACCGCAGCAGCGCCGCCGAGCTTACCAGCCTCTTCGTTACCGGTGCCGACGAAGGTGAAGACCTCAGGAGCGTCGATATCGGTATCAACAGCTGCGATCGGCTTGGTCTTGCCTGCAATCAGGTTCTTGACCATGTCGGCCTGCAGCGGCGCGATAACGAAGCCGTCATTGGACGCGTTGTTGAGCTCGGTGTCGATCATGTTCAGCTGCTCTTCGTAAGCGGTCTCCGAAGAAGCGCCCTTGACCGAAACCGTAACCTCCGGATGCTCCTTGCCGTACGCCTCTGCGCCAGCCTTGACGTAGCCCCAGTACTCGGAAGCGGTGGTCTTGAGGATGACGCTGATGTTGTAGCTGCCGTCGCCGGCTTCGGTGCTTTCAGCAGTGGACTCGCCCGAGGTATTCTCTGCGGGCGTGGTGGTGTCACCGCCGCAAGCCGCAAGGGAAAGGGCCATGGAGCCAACCAATGCCGCTGCCATCAACTTTTTCACTTTCATAATGCAAACCTCTCTTTTCTTCACGCGCCCCCGATTTGTACGGAACGCTAAATTTATCCCTGCAAACTCGCAGGTCATTGTCTATATTTTAAGTCTTCTCTCCTGCCCTGTCAAGATTATTGTGCACTATTGTCAGCATGCTTAATTTTCCATCCATCGTTTGGGCAATTCGTTTAAAAAATTTAACAATTTTGACGCATTTTTATTGTGCCTTGTGCTTTTTCCCCTTTCTTCTCGGCATTCTATCTAAAATTTTGCTCACATTTTGGTTCCCTTTTTATCTTTCTGCTTGTCACTCCTTGGCAGATTTGGGCTTGCTTTTTCTCTCGCACTCCCCTAAAATGTAAAAAGCGACCGGGTTTTCCGGCCCTTTTCCTCCCTTTCCCGACAAAATATTGTGCACCTTGCACATATATATCAAATCATTTTTGTAGCATTTGCTGTGGTGCAATTTGCACTGATATAAACTTATACAAAATACAACCGTTCTGGAGGGACCAATCGCATGAAACTTGGTATTAAAACCTGTACGCTGGACATGCCCTATGAGGAGATGCTGGACTTCTGCGTCCGGGAGCGCATCCCCTGTCTTGAGATCGGCACCGGCAACTGGTCGAGCGCGCCGCACATCGACCTGGACACAGTCGTCTCGGACAAGGCGGCGCGGGAAAAATGGTATGACGCCATGCGGGCGCGCGGGCTGACGCTGTGCGCGCTCAACTGTTCGGGCAATCCGCTGGCCTACGAGAAGGACATGGAGGTCACCCGCAAGACCTTTGCACTCGCCGAGCAGCTCGGCGTCAAAAAAATCGTCATGATGAGCGGCCTGCCGGCCGGCTGCCCCGGCGACCGCACACCGGTCTGGGTCACCACCTCGTGGCCGCCCGAGACCCAGGACATCCTGCGCTACCAATGGGAGGACGTGGCCATCCCCAAGTGGAAGGAGATCGTGCGCATGGCGGCCGACTGCGGCATTGAAAAGATCGCGCTCGAAAACCACGGCATGCAGCTCGTCTATAATCCTGAGACCTGCCTGCGCCTGCGCGACGCCGTGGGCAGCAGCCTCATCGGCATGAACCTGGACCCCTCCCATCTGTTCTGGATGGGCGGCGACCCCATCGAGGCGGCGCGCGTGCTGGGCGAGGCCGGCGCGCTCTATCACGTACATGGCAAGGATTCGCGCACCGAGCGGCGCATGGTCGGGCCGAACGGCGTGCTGGACACCAAGGGCATTGACGACTTTGCAAAGCGTTCCTGGAACTATGTCGCGGTGGGCGCAGGCCACGGCGTACAGTGGTGGCAGGAGTTCTTCTCGGTCGTGCGCATGATGGGCTATGACGATGTCGTGTCGCTCGAGATGGAGGACCTGACCCTGTCCATGCTGGACGGCCATATCTCCTCGCTGCGCGCGCTGCGCGAGGCGCTCGTGCTGTAAAACTGCACATTGCACGCAGGGGGAGCACCCGCTTTCCGGGTGGTCTCCCTGTGTTTTTGCCAAAAAAGCCCGCCGCTTTTTGGATAAGCCGCCGATATTGCCGCGCGCTTGTTGACGGCGTCCGGCAAAGCGTCTATCATGGAGGCAGAAAAAAACGCCCGGTGCGCCGGGCGCTCCACCTTGTTATCCCAGAAAGGATCTTGAAAACTATGCTCAAAATTGGTGTTATCGGCTGCGGCGCCATCGGCCGCGACCATATCCGCCGCCTGCACGACCTGGTGCCCGGCGCAGAAGTCGTTGGCTGCGCCGACTACTTCCAGGAGGCCGCAGACAAGGTTGCAGCCCAGTATGGCATTCGCGCCTACGCCTCCGGCGAGGAGCTCATCGCCTCCCCGGACGTCCAGGCCATCCTGATCGCCTCCTCCGACCCGTCGCACGCGGGCTATGTGCTCGAAGGGCTCAAGTATGGCAAGTACGTCTTCTGCGAAAAGCCGCTGGCACAGAACGCCGCCGACTGCGAGAAGATCATCGCGGCCGAGTGCGCGCACGGCAAGCGCCTGGTGCAGGTCGGCTTCATGCGCCGATACGACCGCGGCTACGCCGAGATGAAACGCATCATCGACTCGGGCGAGCTGGGTGCGCCTCTCATGATCCACGCCTGCCACCGCAACGTGTCCCAGCCGGACGGCTTCCAGACCGAGATGGGCGTGTCCAACGTAGCCATCCACGAGCTCGATATCTGCCGCTGGCTGCTTGGGGACGAGTACAAGAGCGGCCAGGTGCTCAAGGTCCGCCAGAGCGCCGAGAGCACCAAGGGCTACGACAACCCGCAGATCGTCCTGCTCGAGACCCAGTCGGGCTGCCGCATCGACGTTGAGGTGCAGGTCGCAGACGCCTACGGCTACGACATCCAGTGCCAGGTCGTGTGCGAGAAGGGCACGGTCAACCTGCCCGACCCCTACGCCGTGGTCAAGCGCGCCAACGCTTCGCGCAGCTACCCGCTGCTGACCGACTGGAAGGACCGCTTCATCGAGGCCTATGACATCGAGCTGACCCAGTGGGTGCAGGCGGTCGAGGCAGGCCAGCTGACCGGCCCGTCGGCCTGGGACGGCTATGTGGCCTGCGTGGCGGCCGACGCGCTCAACCGCTCGCGCGGCACCGGCGTGTTCTATCCGATCGAGACCATCGAAAAACCCGCGCTCTACTGCTAAGCGGGCAAAAAAGGAGAGAAGTTCTATGCAGATTGACAACAATCCGCTGGCCATCCGCCAGAACGAGCTCGACCAGCAGGGCAAGAAGCAGGAAGCCTACGAGATGAAGATGGAATTCCTGCGCCAGGTGCGCGAATCGGGCGACCACTGCCCGTGTAAGGAGGCCTGTCCGCATCACGGCAACTGCTTTGAGTGCGTGACCATCCACCGCGGGCACCGCGACCATCTGCCCATGTGCATGTGGGATATGGTCAACGAGCGCCTGGCTGCGCTGTCGCACATGACCGAAGGTTCGCTGCGCCAATACGAAGAGGACCACAAGTGAGGTTCAAAACCAAAGAGCCGCCCATTTGGGCGGCTCTCTTTGTATCCGAACTTTCTATTCGAACGTTGTGTTACTGGATGCCGATATCCACGACGGCGACCAGGCCGCAGTGCGCCTTGGCCAGCGCATGGGCCGGTTTTTCGGCGTGCAGGGCGATGGTGTGGTCGGCCATGGCCGCGCCGGGCGCGGTCTCACCGGTGTCCGCGTTGACGCCGCTCGGCAGGTCAATGGCAAACACCATGCCGAACGACCGGCAGATCATGGTCGCAGCCGCCCGCGCAAGCTCATCGAGCTCGCCGTGGAAACCCGTGCCATACACCGCGTCGATGGTGGCGTCGGCGTCAAAGATCCAGTTGATCTGGTCCATCTGCAGGTCCTCGATCGGCCAGACCGGCATCTGCGGGTCTAATTTTTTCCAGTTGGCCCGGGCCGCGTCGGTCTGCGGCTCACCCTCGACCAGGATGACCGCGACCCGCACGCCGCGCTCGCGCAGGTATCGCGCTGCGACCAGGCCGTCGCCGCCGTTGTTGCCCTTGCCGACAAAGACGGCCGCCGTGCGCAGCACCGGTTGCTTGTCCTGCACGAAGTCTGCCACCGCCCGGCCGGCATTCTCCATCATTTGCTCATAGCTCAGGCCGCCCTCGGCTGCCTTGCGCTCGATCTCCTTCATCTCGGCTGCTGTCACCGTCATCCGTTATCCGCTCCTTGCCCTTTTGGGTTTTGTTGTGATTATGCCTAGTATATATCAAAAAAAGGAAAAAGACAAGAATGCCCGGCAAAATCCTAAAATCTGCCGCGCACGCAGGCATAAAAAAACGCGCAGGAATCCCTGCGCGTTTCCCTGTCTCAATCGATGGTGATCTTTCCCCTACACGTCCCGTTTACACCATGGTCCCCGACCACGCGGAGCGTATACGTATACCGGCCCACATGCACTTTGCGGATCAAGCACCGCGCCGCAACAGGCACAATCACGATTTTTGCCGCCATTTTTCCTCAGAATTTTTCCATGTAAATTTGCCCCGAAGCCGTTGTAAAAGCCCGGAAAACTCTTTATAATTTGTAATGTATGTAAATTTACCGGATCTGTACCGTTTGAAAAAAGGAAGGGTTATCAAATTTATGAACAAAATCGGCTTTGACAACGACAAATATCTGTCCATGCAGTCCGAGCACATCAAAAAGCGCATCGCGCAGTTCGGCGGCAAGCTGTATCTGGAGTTCGGCGGCAAGCTGTTCGACGACTTCCACGCTTCGCGCGTGCTGCCCGGCTTTGCGCCCGACAGCAAGGTGCGCATGCTCGCGCAGATGGCCGACCAGGCCGAGATCGTCATCGCCATCTCGGCGGGCGACATCGAGAAGAACAAGGTGCGCTCCGACCTCGGCATCACCTACGACGTGGACGTGCTGCGCCTCATCGACGCCTTCCGCGGCATCGGCCTGTACGTCGGCTCGGTCGTTATCACCCAGTACGCCGGCCAGGCCGCGGCCGACGCTTTCAAGCGCCGCCTGATCGCCCTGGGCGTCAAGGTCTACACCCACTACCCCATCGCCGGCTATCCGAGCAACGTCCCGCTCATCGTCTCCGACGAGGGCTACGGCAAGAACGAGTACATCGAGACCTCCCGCCCGCTCGTCGTCGTCACCGCCCCGGGCCCGGGCTCGGGCAAGATGGCGACCTGCCTGTCCCAGCTCTACCACGAGTACAAGCGCGGCGTTGCGGCGGGCTACGCCAAGTTTGAGACCTTCCCCATCTGGAACCTGCCGCTCAAGCACCCGGTCAACCTGGCCTATGAGGCGGCCACGGCCGACCTCAATGACGTCAACATGATCGACCCCTTCCACCTCGAGACCTACGGCGAGACCACGGTCAACTACAACCGCGATGTCGAGATCTTCCCGGTCGTTAACGCCATCTTTGAAAAGATCGCCGGCCAAAGCCCCTACCACTCCCCGACCGACATGGGCGTCAACATGGCGGGCAACTGCATCATCGACGACGAGGCCTGCCGCGAGGCGTCCTGCCAGGAGATCATCCGCCGCTACTACCAGGCCCTGTGCGACAAGCGCGACGGCCGCGGCGACGAGACCGCCATCCACAAGCTGGAACTGCTCATGCAGCAGGCCAAGGTCTCGCCGGACGACCGCCCGGTCGTGGCCGCGGCGCTCAAGCGCTCGGAGGAGACCGAAGGCAACCCGGCCGCCGCCATTGAGCTGCCCGACGGCACCATCGTCACGGGCAAGACGTCCTCCCTTTTGGGCGCGTCTTCGGCCGCGCTTATCAATGCGCTCAAAAAACTCGCCCATATCCCGGACAACCTGCCGCTGCTGCCCGCCCTCATCATTGAGCCCATCCAGCGGCTCAAGACCCAGGGCCTCGGCAACCACAACCCGCGCCTGCACACCGACGAGGTGCTCATCGCCCTGTCCATCTCGGCCACCACAAACCCCGTCGCCAAGCTCGCCCTCGACCATCTCTCCGGCCTGCACGGCTGCGAGGTGCACTCGACCGTCATCCTCGCGCAGGTGGACGACAACGTGTTCAAAAAGCTGGGCATGAACCTGACCTGCGAGCCGGTCCACCAGACCAAGAAGCTCTACCACAAGTAAAAAAACACAGACCGGAAGGCCCCCCGCACCGCGGGATGCCCTCCGGTCTTTTTTTCTCTCGGTTTTCC
>ERZ1090868.1539-NODE-1541-length-12125-cov-4.017067_pt1 | contig 12125 bp, 8 predicted proteins | sample MGYA00478475_ERZ1090868 | MGnify/ENA primary metagenome ERZ1090868 (study PRJEB33644, sample SAMEA5815747) | chicken gut metagenome | biome: Chicken; feature: Gastrointestinal Tract; material: Caecum | place: Ireland | collected 2019-01-01 | study: A study of the...
TCCTGATACTTATAGAAAGAACTGCGGCTGATTCCCACCCGCTCCGCGGCCTGCTGAACCGTCAGACGCTTATTGGCCTCCATCAGCCGTTTGGCTTCCAGCACCTTCAGCAGAACCTCCGGGACCGCCTTTTCTTTCACTACATAATATCGTTCACCCATGGCTTTGTCATTACTCCCGATTTAAAATTCCCTTGAATGTACGTCAACGAAAAACATTTGTGCTCACAGAAAAGATAGTACCATACTCCGCTTCTTTCCGCAAGACTAAAATGCAGCAGGGAGAGATTTCCCTGCTGCGTTTCTGTTCTTATCCGCTATTTTTTCAGCGCGGTCCACTTCAGATAGGCGTTGATAAAACGGTCGATATCCCCGTCCAGCACATTGTCCACCTGTCCGGTCTCCTCATTGGTTCTGTGATCCTTCACCATGGTGTACGGCTGCATTACATAGGAACGGATCTGGTTGCCCCAGGCAATATCCGTCACCTCTCCCCGGATTCCCGACAGCTTGGCGGCCTGTTCCTCCTGGGCCAGCATGTACAGCTTGGCCTTCAGCATCTGCATGGCCTTCTCTTTGTTCATATGCTGAGAGCGCTCATTCTGGCAGGTTACCACAATTCCCGTGGGGAAATGGGTAATACGGATGGCCGATGAAGTCTTGTTGATATGCTGTCCGCCGGCGCCGCTGGAACGGTAGGTATCGATACGGATATCCTCGTCCTTTACCTCGATGTCAATGTCGTCCTCAATATCCGGCATCACGTCGCAGGACACAAAGGAGGTCTGCCGTTTTCCGTTGGCGTTGAAAGGAGAGCTCCGCACCAGACGGTGTACGCCCTTCTCCGATTTCAGATAGCCGTAGGCGTTTTCCCCGTTGACCTGGAAGGTGACAGATTTGACTCCTGCCTCCTCTCCTTCCAGAAAATCCAGCTCTTCCACGGCAAAGCCCTTGCGCTCCGCCCATCTGCGGTACATCCGGTACAGCATGCCGCACCAGTCCATGGCCTCGGTGCCGCCGGCTCCCGCGTTAAGCTTCAGGATGGCGTTGCATTTGTCGTACTCCCCGGACAGAAGGGTTTTCACCCGGATGGCGTCGAAATTCTGTTTGAACTCCTCCAGCATCTCTTGAATCTCCGGGATGACGGAAGGATCGTTCTCCTCATATCCCATTTCAATGAGGGTTTCCATATCCTCTTTTGCTGTCTCCAGTTTCTTGAAGGTATCCCGATCCTCCTTCAGATCTCCCAGCTCTTTCATCTGCTCCTGAGCCTTCTCGGGCACATCCCAGAAATCCGGTTCCTCCATCTTTCTCTCTAATTCTTCGATCCTCTGCTCCTTATTAGCGAGGTCAAAGTGAATCCCTCACTTCCACTAATGGTCCCTCGTAAGCATTGAGCTCAGCCTTAAACTGATCAAGTTCTACCACAAGTTTCACCCACTTTCTTATTTTTGATTTTATCTGCTGAAGCCGGCTCATAGGCGGCTTCCCGCATTGCATTTAAAAGGGTCAGCCGACTTTCTTACGCCCGCAGCACTGTTTATATTTCTTGCCGCTTCCGCAGGGGCAGGGATCGTTGGGATAAATCTTCTTCTCTGCTCTCTGGGCGGGCTTTTTCATCACGCTGTCATCCTTGTTGGTGCCCGTTACCTTGGCAACCTGCTCTCTCTCCACCTTCTGCTCGATCCGCACATGGTACAGGAGGCGCACCGTATCCTGCTGGATAGAAGCGATCATCTCATTAAACATATCGTAGGCAGCCATCTTGTACTCTACCTTGGGATCCCGCTGGCCGTAGGCCTGCAGGCCGATGCCCTGGCGGAGCTGATCCATATCGTCGATATGATCCATCCATTTCTGGTCGATGACCTTCAGAAGAATCACCCGCTCCAGTTCCCGGATCTGCTCCTCTTGGGGAAACTCCGTCTCCTTCTCCTCGTAGAGCTTCACAGCGCTCTCTTTCAGCTTCTGCTTCAGATCGCTCTTCTTCAGGTTCTTTACTTCTTCCGCCGTCACCGGCCGCAGAGGAACCACCGGAATCAGCAGACGGTTCAGTTCCTCCAGATCCCACTCCGCGGAATCCGCGTCGTCGGAAATGCACATATCCACCGTGCCGTCCACCGTATCGTAAATCATCTTGAAAATGGAATCCCTCATGTTCTCGCCGTCCAGCACCCGGCGTCTCTCTTTGTAAATAATCTCTCTCTGCTCGTTGTTGACCTGGTCGTAGTCCAGCAGATTCTTACGGATTCCGTAGTTATTGCCCTCGATCTTCTGCTGTGCCTTCTCAATGGCGGAGGTCAGCATCCGGTGCTCGATCTGCTCATTTTCCGCTACCCCCAGGGCACGGAACATACTCATAAGCTTCTCGGAGCCGAACAGGCGCATAAGGTCGTCTTCCAGGGAGATATAAAATCTGGACTCTCCGGGATCTCCCTGACGGCCGGAACGTCCCCGGAGCTGATTGTCAATACGCCTGGACTCATGGCGCTCCGTGCCGATAATCCGCAGGCCTCCGGCAGCCCTGGCCTCATCGTCCAGCTTGATATCTGTACCACGTCCTGCCATATTGGTGGCGATGGTCACTGTTCCCGCCTCGCCGGCATGGGACACGATCTCCGCCTCCAGCTCATGGAACTTGGCGTTCAGCACCTGATGAGGGATGCCCTCTCTCTTCAGCATCTTGCTCAGAAGTTCGGAAGTTTCAATGGTAATGGTACCCACCAGCACCGGCTGCCTTCTGTCGTGGGCTTCCTTGATCTCCTCTACCACAGCCCGGAATTTTTCCTTCTTGGTCATGTAGACCGCGTCCTCATAGTCTACGCGGATCACGGGTTTGTTGGTGGGGATCTCGATGACATCCATGCCGTAAATATCCCGGAACTCCTGCTCCTCAGTCAGGGCGGTACCGGTCATACCGGCTTTCTTCTCATATTTATTGAAGAAGTTCTGGAAGGTAATGGTAGCCAGAGTCTTGCTCTCCCGGCGGACCTTCACATGCTCCTTGGCCTCAATGGCCTGATGAAGTCCGTCCGAATAACGGCGACCCGGCATGATACGTCCCGTAAACTCATCCACGATCAGAACCTCGTCATCCTTTACCACGTAGTCCTGATCCCGGAACATGAGATTGTGGGCCCGCAGGGCCAGGATAATGTTGTGCTGGATTTCCAGATTTTCCGGGTCGGACAGGTTCTCAATGTGGAAAAATTTCTCCACCTTCTTGACGCCCTCTTCGGTCAGGGTCACCACTTTATCCTTCTCATTGACAATGAAATCCCCGGTCTCTGTGATCTCCTCTCCCAGAATAGCAGTCATCTTGGTAACTTCTCCGGAAGCCTCCCCCCGCTTCAGCTGCTGGGCCAGGATATCGCAGGTCTCGTACAGTTTGGTGGATTTTCCGCTCTGTCCGGAAATAATCAGAGGGGTACGGGCCTCGTCGATGAGCACAGAGTCCACCTCGTCGATGATGGCGTAGGCCAGTTCCCTCTGCACCAGCTGCTCCTTGTAGATGACCATGTTGTCACGCAGGTAGTCGAATCCGTCCTCGTTGTTGGTCACATAGGTAATATCGCAGGCATAGGCCGCCCGACGCTCGTCGTTCTTCATGGAATTCAGCACCACGCCCACCGTCAGTCCGAGGAACTCGTGTACCTGTCCCATCCACTCTGCGTCACGCTTGGCCAGATAGTCGTTGACAGTGACAATGTGAACGCCTCTTCCCGTCAGGGCGTTCAGATACGCCGGCAGCGTGGAAACCAGGGTTTTTCCTTCACCGGTCTTCATCTCGGCGATCCGTCCCTGATGCAGGATAATGCCTCCGATGAGCTGCACCCGGTAGTGCTCCATGTTCAGCACTCGTTTGGCAGCCTCCCGGACAGCGGCAAAGGCTTCCGGCAGCAGGTCGTCCAGAGTCTCGCCTTTTCCCAGACGCTCTTTAAACTCTCTGGTCTTACCCTTAAGCTCCTCGTCCGTCAGCTTCTGCATGTCCGGCCGCAGAGACTCGATTTTATCCACGATGGGCATAATTCTCTTCAATTCCCGGGCACTGTGGGTGCCGAAAATTCGCTCGGATAATTTCATTCCTAAATCGCTCCTATTGCTTTTCATTCTCCGGCAGCGCCCTCAAAAGACCCTCCGCCGGCATACAGCACCTATTCTAGCACTTTCTTTCCTATTTAACAATGAATTTTTCGTTAACAATTCATGAGATAAACGGCAAAAGGCCGCGATTCCCCGCCGGTCCTTACATCAGCTTCAGGCCTTTCGCGACAATCATAATAAAATCCTGCACATTGGTGACGATGGTGGTGGCAGCCAGGCTGCCCCGGTCCAGAAGCTTGTTCACCACAAACTCATCCGCGTCCACGGTATACAGGAACACCGGCCGCACCGTTCCGTCCTCCAGCACCCGGTAGGAGGGAGTCATATTGCCGGCGGCGATGGTGTGGAGCATGGTGGCCAGACAGATTACTGTGGTGGCTTTTTTCACCATATTCCGCATGGCAGTCTGCCCCTCATAGGCATTGCCGATGACCTCCGGCAGAGGGCCGTCGTCCCGGATGGAGCCGGTGAGCACAAAAGGCACCTGCTGTCTGACACAGCTGTACATAATGCCGTTGTCGATGTGGTAATCCTCAATAAAACGGGGAATGGATCCGCTTTTCCTCACCCGGTTGATCACGTCCAGGTGATTGTAATGGCCGTTGGGCTGGGATTTCTGGGTGTAGATATCCTGCCCCAGAGCCGTGTGGAACATAGATCCCTCCAGATCGTGGGTGGCCAGGGCATTTCCCGCCATCAGTCCGTCCACATAGCCGTTTTCCACCATGACCTGCATGGCCCGCCTGGCATCGGCGTCAAAGGCAAAGGCCGGCCCCATAACCCAGAGAATATTTCCGTGCTCCTTCTCATACCGGAGCAGTTCAAAAAGCCGGTCATAATCCCTGGCAAAAGACGTTTCCCGGCTGCGCCCCTGGCGGAAAACAAACTGATCCCCTCCTTCTTCCTCCGGATCCTCAAAGCCGGTGCTGTGAAGGTAGATGCCCTCCTCCCCGTTCTCCGTTCTTCCGATAATCACCTTATCGCCTATCTCCAGATTCCGGTTCTCCACCACCCGCAGTTCTCCATCCTCTCCCAGGACTACGCTGGAATCCATGCGGCTTTCTTTTGCCAGCTTCCATTCTCCCCGGACCTTAAAATATTCCGGGTACATGGAAGTGCTGTGGTACTGTTCCGGGGCTACGCCTTTTATGGATACGGTTTCCCAGACCGCGTCCGGGGCCTCCGCAAATTTTTTCTGCGTAAAATCAGGTTCTCTGTATTTCGGCATCTGAAACATTTCTATTGATCCTCCTGTCCGCGGTATACGCATTCTCCGCCTATGTAAGTTTCCATGACCCGGATCTGATCGATCCGCTCCGGATCCGCCTCAAAAATATCTTCGCTGAGCACCACGAAATCCGCCCGGTATCCCGCCGCCAGCATTCCGGAGCCTTTCATCCCGGCAGCCCGGGCCGCCTCTCTGGTATACAGCTGTATGGCTGTCTCCGCCGTCACCGCCTGAGCGGCTCCGCAGTCTGTCCCCTCCGCCGCCCGCCTGGTAACGGCCAGCTTCAGTCCCGGGAAAGGATCCGAGGGCACTGCCCAGAAGGTCGCCGGGGCGTCTGTGGAAAATCCCAGAGTCACGCCCCGGTCCAGAATCGTCTTCACCGGATAGCACTGTTTCAGCCGTTCCGGCCCCAGATTCGCCAGGTAGCTGGCGGTTTCCGCGTAAGGGAAAATAGGCTGGGTGACAAAGGCGATCCCATGCTCCGCGGCCAGCCGCATGCTCTCTTCCGAGGGCAGGGTCACATGCTCCACCCGCACATAGGGAATCCCCTCTTCCGTCCAGGAAGCTTCCCCGGCGGCCCGGCGCACCATGCGGTCAATGGCTCTGGTACCCATGGCGTGCATGGAAAGCTGGCAGCCCTGTTTCCGGCAGAAGCGGATGGCGGATTCCAGCAATTCGTCTGAGCATACCGGAAGGCCGAAATCATCCTTGGCCCCTTCGTAGGGCTCCTCCATCCAGGCCGTCCGTCCGGAAACACTTCCGTCCCCGATGAGCTTCAGCCCCGCGGCAAAAATCTGCTTTCTCCGGTCTCCCCGGCCTTCCAGGAGATGAAACTCTTCCGGATGATCCCCGAAAAAATCCCACATATAATATACTCCTACTCTCTGGCGGAATCCCCTGCGGGCCGCCTCCTCGTAAATGGGAAAATTGTCGCTGCTGTCCAGATTCCCCATATCACAGACAGCGGTAACCCCCTGGGAGGCGAGAAGTTCTCCCAGCTCCAGAAGATTTTCCACCTGTTTTTCCCTGGGTTCTGCCGGCAGATAGGGAGCCAGCAGATTTCTGGCGTTCTCCTTCAGCACCCCTGTGGGTTCACCAAAGGCGTCTCTCTCGATTTTTCCTCCGGGAGGATCCGGGGTATTCCGGTCAATGCCCGCCAGCTTCAGAGCCATACTGTTGACACAGCAGATATGGGCGCAGGTTCTCATAATGGAAACCGGCGCGTCACTGCAGCCCCGGTCCAGATCCCAGCGGTTGGGAGAGCGCTTCTCATCCAGCGCCTGCTCGTCATATCCCCAGCCCCGGATCCACTGTCCCGGGCCCTGCCTTCCGCGGCAGTCCCGAACCGCCTCCTCCAAATCCTTCAGCGACCGTATCCCGGGGGGCATTACAGCGATCTTTTTCTGGAAATCCGCCAGCATCACCGGGTGCATATGGGCATCCACAAAACCGGGAATCACGCGCCTGCCTTTCAGATCTGTCACCTGCCCCTTCCGGTCCGGAAGCTCCTTTCCGGATCCTATCCAGACAATTTTTCCGTCCTCCGCAATCATGGCGTCCGCCCAGGGACGGCGGCCGTCGGAAGTAAAAATTTTGCCGTTGATAAAAATCTGTATATCAGACATTCTTTTCTATCACGCTCCTTTATCTTTTATGATAACAGAAGCACCGCGGTTTGTCAGGAAATTTTCCGCAAAAACCCGGCAATTCCTTGCATCTTTTTCGGAAAAGTAGTAAGATAGGCATAATTATTCATCCATTATACTCACATGACTCCGAGGATGGAATCTGCCATACCCGGAGATTTTCCTTTTTAAGAGAAAGTTTACCGGAATTATCTATGCAGGATTTTAAAAAAATATGCAGGAGGAATGAAAGATGCGCGTCACTGCGGAAGAGATAAAAAAAGAAGCGAAAGCCCTGGCTCCGGAAATTCTGAGAGACCGGCGGCGGCTGCACCAGTGTCCCGAGGTAGGGACGGAGCTGCCCGCCACCTGCGCCTACATCCGGCAGCGGCTGGAAGAAATGGGAATTCCCTGGCAGGACTGCGGGGGAGAACTGCCGGAAAAAATGACAGAGGATTACCTGACCGCCGGCTTTCCCCGGATGGAGCGGGCCACGGGCCTTACGGCTCTCATCGGCAGGGGAGAACCCTGTATTCTCCTGCGGGCGGACATGGACGCCCTGCCCATCCGGGAAGAAAATGACCTTCCCTTCCGGTCCCCCGGAACCTGTTCTCACATGTGCGGCCACGACAGCCATGCCGCCATGCTGCTGGGCGCGGCCCGGATCCTGAAAGCCCACGAAAATCAGCTGACCGGAACCGTAAAGCTTATGTTCCAGCCCGGGGAGGAAACCGGCGCCGGCGCCAGGCTGATGGTGGAGGCGGGGGTTCTGGAGTATCCCCGGCCCCAGGCGGCTTTCGCCCTCCACGTTCAGTCCGTGGAAGAGACCGGAACCGCCTGCTGCGCCTTTGGCGTCAATTCCGCCTCTCTGGATACCTTCATTCTGAAAATCCGCGGAAGAGGCGGCCACAGTTCCCAGCCCCAGCTCTGCGTGGATCCCCTGATGATCCTGAATCAGGTCTATGGGGCAGTGAATCTGCTGGCCGCCCGGGAAGCGGATCCCGCCTCCATGGTAACTCTTACCTGCGGCGTGGCAAAGGGCGGAACCGCTGTCAACATTATTCCGGACGAAGCGGAGCTTCACATCGGTCTGCGTACCCTGGATCCGGCGGCGGCAGCCCATCTGACCCGTCGGATCCCGGAGCTGATCCACCATTATGTAAAGGCCTGGGGCGGAGAATATGAGCTGACCGCTTTCCACACCCCCTGCACCAGCAGCGACCCGGAACTCTGCAGCCGCCTCCTGCCCCATGTCCGGGAGATCACCGGACCGGAGCGCGTAAAAAAAATTCCGCCCATGACCGGCACAGAGGACTTCGGCTATGTCACGGAACAGATTCCCGGCATGTTCCTGTTTCTGGGAGCCGGGAAACCCGGCAATGCCCCTCTGCACAGCCCTCGGATGGTGCTGGATGAAAGCGTACTTCCCATAGGCGCTGCTATCTACGCCAATCTTGCTCTCCAGTGGCTCTGTGACATGGCAAAACGAGAAGGAGGAGACCAATGAAACCGAACGCAAAAAAAGCCCGGGGCTTTCATATGCCCCATGTATTTATCATCCTGCTGATTATCATGCTGTTTGTGGTGATCCTGTCCTACCTGGTGCCCAGCGGCTCCTATGAGCGGGTGGTGGACGAAGCGGGAATTTCCGTCATCGACCCGGACACCTTCCGGTACGTGGAAAACGAAAATCCCATTTCCTTTATGGATTATTTTGAAGCTATTTACAACGGCTTTGTCAGCGGCGCCACTATTATGGGCACCCTGTTTATCAGTTCCGGAGTCATTTACCTGCTGGAAGTCAGCGGCGCCTTCGGAGCCGGGATCAGCGCCATTCTGAAAAAGACGAAGGGAAAAGAATTCTCCGTGGTCTGCATTTTCTATACCATCTTTGTGGTATTCGGCGTTCTGGGCTATGGGGAGGCCGCCTACCCCTTCTATCCCCTGGCGGTCACCATCGGCTTCGCTTTGGGATATGACCGGATCGTGGGAACGGGGCTTGCCATTGTGGGCAGCACCGTGGGCTTTACCGCCGGTCTTATGAACACTTTTACCACCGGCGTGGCCCAGCAGATCGTGGGACTTCCTATGTTTTCCGGCATCGGCTTCCGGGCGGCGGGGCTGGCGGTGTTCTACTGCATCGGTCTGTTCGGTCTTTACAGCTACTGCCGGAAAATTAAAAAGGATCCCTCCGCCAGCCTGGTCAGCGGGGAGTACCTGAATCAGCGGCAGGAGGACCACACCTCCGGCATGGAGGAAATGAATCTCAGGAGGATCTTAGGTCTGCTGGTCTTTCTGGCTATCATCGTCATTCAGGGATACGGATGCATCCGGCTGAAATGGTCCTTCCCCCAGATCGCGGCTATCTACGTCATCATGGGAATCCTTCTGGCCCTGATCTTCCGCATTGGTCCCAGCCAGGCCTGCCAGCTTTTCTGCAAGGGGGCAGTGCGGGTGTTCGCCGCCGCCTTCGCTGTGGGAATGGCCCAGGCTGTGGTAGTTCTTCTGAATCAGGCCTGCATTATGGACACCATTGTCCACGGCCTGTCCCTTCTTCTGAAAAACAAGAGCGCTCTCCTGGCCCTGCTGATTATCTTTGTATTTGTAACGCTCTTTAATTTCCTGGTGGTGTCCGGCAGCGGAAAAGCAGTCATCGTTATGCCCATCCTGCAGCCTCTGGGAGACATTCTGCACATCAACCAGCAGGTGCTGGTGCTGGCCTACCAGTACGGGGACGGCATCACCAACAGTTTCTGGCCCGGCAGTTCTCTGGTTCAGCTGTCCATGTGCGGCGTAGATTACGGAACCTGGCTGAAATTCTGCTGGAAAATCTATCTGGGACTCATTGTCAGCGCCTTTGCTCTGGTCATGATCGCCCACGGGATCGGCTACGGACCGTTTTAAGCAGCTGATCCACGGCGCCTGTGAAAAGGGCGCGGTTCTGGAATCTGAACATCCGGAACCGCGCCCTTTTCACATTCTATTCATTTTCAAACAGGGGGGTACTGAAGTACCGTTCCGCCGTATCCGGCAGCACTGTCACCACGGTCTTTCCCTTCCCCAGCTTCCGGGCCAGCTGAATGGCCGCCGCCACATTGGTGCCGCTGGAAATCCCGCACATGAGGCCTTCTTTCCGGGCCAGATCCTTGGCGGTCCGGATGGCCTCCTCATCAGAGATAATGCAGATATCAGAGTAAATGCTCTGGTTCAGATTGTCGGGGATCACTCCGTCCCCGATGCCCATCTGCAGGTGGGTGCCGATATTTCCCCCCGCCAGAATGGCGGCGTTCTCCGGCTCCACCGCCCAGATCTCAATCTGGGGATTCTGGGCTTTCAGCACTTCCCCGATGCCGGAAATGGTTCCGCCGGTGCCTACGCCGGAGCAGAAGCCGTCGATGGGGCCCTCCACCTGCTCCAGAATCTCCACCGCTGTCCGGTAACGGTGGGCATCATTGTTGGCAGGATTGGAAAACTGCTGGGGCACATACACGTTGGGATCCTCCCGCGCCATCCGCAGAGCCGTCTGCAGGCACTCCTCAATGCAGGCGCCGATATCCCCGGCGTCGTGGATCAGGATCACCTCCGCCCCATAGTGGCGCGCCGGCTTTGTCCTGTCCTCACTTACAGAATCCGGCATAACGATAATCGTCTTATACCCACGGACCGCTCCCACCACGGCCAGACCGATCCCCTGATTTCCGCTGGTGGGCTCCACGATCACCGTATTCTCATGGATCAATCCTTTTTTCTCCGCCGCCCGGATCATATTCCAGGCCGTGCGGCTTTTAATGGAGCCTCCCACGTTCAGCCCTTCATATTTTACAAGAATTTCCGCTCCGTCTTTGTCTCCCATATGGTTCAGCCGGATCATCGGCGTATGTCCCATCGCCTCAAGCACATTATTGTAAACCATGACAAACCCTCTTTTTCTCTTTACTTTCTGCCAAAATACGGCAGGATTACTCTATCTTATGCATTATACAGAAGATTGTGACGTTTGGCAACCGGGAGCGAAAAAATGCCGCCCCGCCCATGACATTTCACAGGCGCGGCAGCATTCCGGCAAAACAGATTCATTCTAAACTTCCGAAAGCTTCCACTTCCCCGGCCCAGGGGATGGAATCGGCAGCTCCTTTTCTGGACACGGCAATGGCTGCGGCTTTCGCCGCGGATTCCAGACTTTTTCTGACAGAATCCTGACAGGCGATCCCGTGGATAAAATATCCGGTAAAGGTATCTCCGGCAGCTGTAGTATCCACCGCCGGCGCCGGAAAGGCCGGCTGGCAGATTCAGCACCACCTTTGCTTCCGGAAAGCGCCTTTTCATATAGGAAAGAATTTTTTCCGGTTCTCTGCTTCCGGAAATCTGCTCGCCTTCCACTTCATTCAGCAGAAAAAACTCGATCTTATTTAAATCACTTTCTTCCACCTGGCTGTTATAAGGGGACGGATTCAGCACAATCCTCATGCCGCGCTCATAGGCTCTGTCGATCAGATAGGGGAGTTCATTGATTTCATTCTGGAGAATCAGCAGATCCCCCTCTTCAAAAGATTCCAGCACCTGATCTATGTGCTCCCGGCTCTGCCGTTTATTTGTACCGCTGTACAGTACAATACAGTTTTCACTGGAAGAATCCACCTGTATAAAAGCGCAGCCGCAGGCGCCTTCCATTCTCTCAATAAATTCTGTACTGACGCCGTTAGCGGCGCAGAACTCAAAAAACCGGTCTCCGTCGCTGCCTGCGGCCCCGCCCTGATATACCCGGCTCCCCGCCCGGGCTATGGCTACAGACTGATTCAGTCCTTTTCCTCCCAGATGGCACTCCATCCCTTCAGCTGAGATGGTTTCTCCCTCCGCGGCAATATGGGGAACCGTATACACATAATCATAATTCAGCGATCCGTAATTTAAAATCTTCATCATTCATCCTTTTTCGCGCACCAGCTGAAAAGATTCTTCCAGAGGGCTTTATTATTATCCGATTCACAAAATTCCGGAGGCATCCAGTGGGGCGCGCAGTCAGAGGCCCAGGCGAAGACTCTTCCTTTCCCGTATTCGCCCACCGCTAGGATCGGATCTCCCTGATATTCCAGGATCAGCTTTGCGGAGTCCTTCAGGATCAGCTTATTGTAGCCCAAAAGTTTTCCCCACTGGCCGCTGCAGTCTTTA
>ERZ1090868.1542-NODE-1544-length-12122-cov-30.195243_pt1 | contig 12122 bp, 9 predicted proteins | sample MGYA00478475_ERZ1090868 | MGnify/ENA primary metagenome ERZ1090868 (study PRJEB33644, sample SAMEA5815747) | chicken gut metagenome | biome: Chicken; feature: Gastrointestinal Tract; material: Caecum | place: Ireland | collected 2019-01-01 | study: A study of...
CATTATCATAAATTAATTACATAATAGATGCAAATTCTATTATTTTTTCTATTTTTTTGCTATAATGAATCGTTGGGTGGAATTTATGAATATATATGGACAAACACTTGAAAAATTAGAAAATTATTTTGAAAATATTGGTGAGAAAAAATTTAAAGCTACCCAAGTTTATGACTGGCTTTATAAAAAGAAAGTATCATCCTTTGATGAAATGACCAATATCAAAAAAGATGTAATTGTTAAATTAAAAGAAGATTTTAAAATAGATAAACCCCAAATTATTACCAAACAAACAGGAAGAGACGTTTACAAATACCTTTTCGAACTATCTGATGGCAATAAGGTTGAAGCAGTTTTAATGATTCACGATTATGGTATAAGTTTATGCGTCTCAACTCAAGTAGGCTGTAATATGGGATGCATATTTTGCGAAAGTGGTAGACTAAAAAAAGTCAGAAACTTAGAAACCTCTGAAATGGTTGGACAAGTTATGGAAGTTGAAAGAGATTCGCATCTAAAAATCACTCATATCGTTATCATGGGAATAGGTGAACCCTTTGATAACTATAATAACGTTATGAATTTTATTAAAATCATCAACAGTGGTAAAGGCTTGGAAATAGGAGCTAGACATATAACCGTTTCAACTTGTGGTATCGTTCCTAAAATAAGAAAGTTTACAGACGAAAACCTCCAAGTCAACCTAGCTATTTCACTTCATGCCCCAAATGATGAACTTCGAAGCTCTATCATGAAAATCAACAAAGCATATCCACTTAAAGATCTAATGGCTGCTATCAAAGATTATATTGATAAAACTCATAGACGTGTAACCTTTGAATACATTATGCTTAAAGGAATCAACGATTCAGATGAATGTGCTTATGAACTTGCCCATCTTTTAAAAGGCTTAAACTGTTATGTCAATTTAATCCCGTATAATGAAACAAGTCACATAAACTTAGAAAAAACCGGAGAAAAAGCTCGCATACACTTTTACGACTTGCTAAAAAAACAAGGAATAGGTGTAACCATCCGTAAAGAATTTGGTGGCGACGTATCCGCAGCTTGCGGCCAATTAAGATCTAATTATGAGGAGGTAAAATAATGGAATTTTCATACCTAACTGATCCCGGCAAAGTCAGGGACCATAATGAAGATAGCGTTACAATAGTTAAAAATCAAACTGGTGAAGTCCTGATGATTGTTGCTGACGGTATGGGTGGACATAAAGGTGGTGAAATCGCCTCATCGATTGCCATCACCCATATTGGTAAAAGATTTACCGATACCAGTACCGTTGGTAACAAAGAAGATGCCATCAGTTTTCTAAAAGAAGTTGTCAGTGAAGCTAATATGCTTCTATATAAATATACCGAGAAGAACCCTGAAAGTGCCGGTATGGGGACGACCATAGTTATGGCCCTGCTGACAAAAGACTTTCTACTATTTGGCAACATAGGTGATTCATCAGGTTACGTTATCAAAAATAAAAAATTATACAAAATAACAAACGACCACACTTTAGTTAATTTGCTTGTAAAATCAGGCGAATTAACTCCCGAAGAGGCCAAACATCATCCGCGAAAAAACGTCCTAATGAGAGCCTTAGGAACCAATATCAGTGTTGAAATGGACGTCTTTGACGTTGAAACTGATGTCGAAGGAATCCTACTTTGTAGTGATGGCCTTACTAACATGCTTGAAGATGATCAAATTGAAAACGTTTTAGATAGTAATCTTTCAATCGATGAAAAGTTACAAAAACTAATCTATAAATGTAATAACCGAGGTGGAACCGACAATATCTCAGTTGCTTATCTAAAGAAGGAGGATCAATAATGGTAAATAAAGGGGATATGATTAATGACCGTTATCAAATAATTAGGTCAATAGGCGAAGGAGGAATGGCAAACGTTTATCTTGCCGAAGATACAATTCTCAATCGTAGAGTTGCCGTCAAAATTCTTCGCGGAGATTTGGCTAGTGATGAAAAATTTGTCCGTCGTTTCCAGCGTGAAGCAATTTCCGCAAGCTCATTAAACGACCCAAACATCGTTGAAGTCTATGATGTCGGCGAAGACGATGGTAAATACTTTATCGTCATGGAATACGTTGAAGGAAAAACCTTAAAACAATTAATCAAAAAACGTGGAAGTCTAACACTCCCAGAAGTAATAGACATTATGTTGCAGCTTACTAAAGCCATCGCCCATGCTCACGAAAGCTACATTATTCATCGTGATATCAAACCACAAAACGTTATCATCCTCGAAGATGGAACCGTTAAAATCATGGACTTTGGTATTGCCGTGGCCCTAAACTCTGGCGACCTAACCCAAACCAATAGCGTCATGGGAACGGTATATTACATCCCACCAGAACAGGCCAATGGGGGAGCTGCTACCATTAAAAGTGACATTTATTCACTTGGTATTCTCATGTATGAACTAGTAACGGGTCATGTTCCATTCAAAGGTGATAGTCCAGTCGAAGTCGCTTTAAAGCACATGAAAGAACCACTTCCTAGTATTTGTGAATACGATCCAGATATGCCTCAAAGCATCGAAAATATCATCTTAAGAGCAGCGGCTAAAAATCCTAAAAACCGTTATGACTCTGCGATGGAAATGCACGACGATTTAACAACAGCTTTAGACCCTGAAAGATTTAATGAACCAAAAATAAAATATGCTTATCCAGAAACAAACTTTGATAATGATGACCTTCCAAAATCAAAAGAATCACGCACCTCTCGCCGTGAAGGTGAAGAAGAGAAGAAAAAAGACAAAAAAATGAATAAAGCTATGATTATTATTGGAAGTATTATTGCCGTTTTGGTAATTGCTTTAATTATTATTTTCTTTGTCGTTCCAAATCTGGCTAGTAATAAAGAAATAGAAATACCTGACGTTGCTGGTATGACAATCAGTAAAGCCGAAAGAACCCTTGAAGACGAAGGATTTACTGTTGCCAATAAAACTAAAAAAGAAAATAGCGACGATGTTAAGAAAAATAGAGTTATTGGTACAACGCCAGACATCGGCCGTACTGTTAAAAAGAGTACTAAAATAACCTTAATTATTTCTAAAGGAACCGACAAAATTAAAGTTAAAGATTATACTGGAGAAAACTATTACGACATTAAAGCCCAGCTAGAAGCTAAAGGCATTAAAGTAATAACTGAACCAAAAAGAGTTCCAAATACTGATAATGCCAAAGAAGGAACTATTCTAGAACAAGATATCGAACCTGGGGAAAAAATAGGCAAAGGTGACACCATAACCTTAACCATTCCAGAAGTATATACAAGTTATCCAAACTTCGTTGAAGGTGGTTATAGTGAAACAAGCGTTAGACAGTTCTGCGAAGAAAATGGTGTAACCTTAAATGTTACATATGTTGTTGACCCAACCAGTGAAAACGGAACAATAATTAGTCAAAATAAACAATATGGTGGTGAAGTAAAAAAAGGTGACATTTTAAATATACGTGTTGTCAAAAATGAAGCTCAAACTCCGGAAGAACCAGAACCTGAAAATAACGATCAAGCCCAAACTCCAACTGAAAGTACTGAAAATCAATGATTGGCCGGATTATCAAATTATTAAGCAATGACTACACCATCAAAGCTGGAAATCAAAATTACACATGTAAAGCTCGGGGTAAATTTCGAAACTTAAAACAAACACCCTTAGTCGGTGATTATGTAGAATTTGATGAAAAAAACCATTACATTTTAGAAATTAAACCTCGTAAAAACATTTTGCCAAGACCTCCCGTATCTAATGTTGATACATCTTATCTTATAACAAGTCTAAAGGAGCCGGATTTCTCTTCCGCTCTTTTAGACAAGCTTATTTTAATCAGTGAATATAACCACATAAATCCAGTTATCGTCTTTACTAAACAAGATTTACTTACCAAAGAAGAAAAAGAAAAGATAAAACCAATCTTAAAATACTATCAAAATCTCGGCTATAAAGTATTTCTAAATAATCAAATTACTGAAATAGAACAAACGTTTAAAGATAAATTTTGCGTTTTAACTGGCCAAAGTGGAGCCGGCAAATCGACCTTGATCAATAAAATCGATCCGAGTTTGAACTTACAGACAAACGAAATATCTAAAGCCCTAAATAGAGGTAAACATACAACTAGACACACCGAAGCCCTCGAACTAGCCGGTGGTTTAGTTGCCGATACCCCAGGCTTTTCCGCACTAGATCTCTCTAATCTAACCAAAGAAGATATCCGCGATAATTTTACCGAATTTAATAACTTTGAATGTAAATATAGAGATTGTATCCACGTCAAAGAAGATGGCTGTCTCGTTAAAGAAAAAGTAAAAAAAGGAGAAATTCTCCAAAGTCGTTACGAAAATTATTTGAATTTTTTACAAGATAAGAAAGTGTGATAAATATGAAAATATCAGGTTCATTTCTAACAATTCAAGATGACCAAAACAAAATAACTAAATTAAATGAAGTTACCGATTATATGCACTTTGACGTTATGGACGGGAAATTTACCTCTCGTCCAACTTTACCATTTAAGGAAATAATAGACAAAACAACTAGCGTTACTAATCCTAAAGATATCCATCTCATGGTTATAGACATCAAAAAATACGTCGATGAAGTAATTAAAGTAAAACCCGAATATATAACTTTCCATATCGAAGCTACATTTAATCCTAAAGACATCATTAAATACATTAAAAACAAGAATGTTAAAGTAGGCCTTGCCCTTAATCCAGAAACCGAAACTAAAACCATATATAAATACTTAAACCAAGTTGACTTAGTTTTAGTAATGTCTGTCCATCCGGGAGCCGGAGGTCAAAAATTTATCGATGTTACTTCTAAAATAAAAGACCTCAAAAAATATCGAGAGTCCAATAACTTAAACTATATAATTGAAATCGATGGTGGGATTAATGACGAAACAATCAAAAAAGTTAAAGATGCCGATTTAGTCGTTGTTGGTTCATACATAACGAATCATGATAACTTTGAAGCGCAAGTTAATAATCTAAGGAGGAGTTTAAATGAATAAAAAAGCCTTTACCTTAGCTGAACTATTAGGAGTTATTGTCATCTTGGGAATTATTGGAACTATAGCGATAATTGCCATCGACAGTAATATCAAAAATGGTCGTTATCAAACTTGCCTCGCCCAAAATCAAAACCTTATCGAAGGAGCAAAAACATTAGTAACTGAATATCCCAGCGTCCTTCCAAATGCCGGTGGGAAAACAGTGTTAAGCGTCGATATTCTAAAAAACGGTGGAGAGGTAAATGGAGTGACTGTCGAAGGTGGTCACATCGATCAAAACATTGAAAATCCAATGACTGAAAAACCATATACAAACAATGTAAAAGTTGTAATTACATCTTCTAACGGAACTAAGTTTAATTACGAAGTTACTGCTCCAGATAATGAAAAATGTCAAAAATAGGGGGAATGAATATGAAACAAATAATCGCTGATGGAAATGAAGCTTGTTCAAGAGCTTCATATCTTTTTACTGAACTAGCTGGAATCTACCCAATCACCCCATCAACACCAATGCCTGAAAATATCGACAAATGGAGTGGGGAAGGCAAGAAAAATATCTTCGGTGAAATTCCTAAAGTTGTTGAAATGCAAAGTGAGGCAGGCGCCATTGGACTTGTCCATGGAGCGCTTCAATCCGGAACTCTGGCAACCACTTATACAGCTAGCCAAGGACTTCTTTTAATGATTCCGAATCTTTATAAAATAGCTGGTGAAATGTGGCCATTCGTCATGCATGTAGCTGCCCGAAGTCTCTCGACCCATGCCCTAAGTATCTTTGGCGATCATCAAGATGTTTATAGTGTCAGAAGTACTGGTATATGCATGCTTGCCTCTTCATCAGTTGAAGATGCTTATTATTTGGCCCTAGTTGCCCATCTTTCAAGCTTAAAAGCATCCCTTCCATTTCTTCATTTCTTTGACGGCTTTCGAACCAGTCATGAACTAAACAAAATAACCATTTTAGACGAAGAAGACATAAAACCTTTAATTCCAATTGATGCCCTAAAGCACTTTAGAAATCGCGCTTTAACTAAAAACACTGTAACTCGTGGAACAAACCAAAATCCTGATATTTATTTTCAAATAACTGAATCTCGTAATAGATTTTATAATGTAACTCCGGATATCGTAAACCATTATATGCAGGAAATCAATAAACTATCTGGTAAAAACTATAAACCATTTAATTACTACGGAAGTAAAACAGCTAAAAAAGTAATCGTTGCCATGGGCTCAGTTTGTGAAACAATCAAAGAAACAATCAATTATCTAGGCGGTGAAATTGGACTTATCGAAGTCCACTTATATCGCCCATTTAGTTCGAAATATCTCCTTGACGTTTTGCCGGAAACTACTGAAAAGATTGCCGTTCTTGACCGAACTAAAGAAGCCGGAAGTGCGGGTGAACCCCTTTATCTAGATGTTTCATCTGTCCTTAGAGACAAAAACATAAAAGTCACCAGAGGACGTTATGGCCTCTCTAGTAAAGATACAACTCCAGGTATGATAAAAGCTGTCTATGACATGTTAGATGATCCCAAACCCGAATTTACAATCGGTATCGACGATGACGTTACTAATTTAAGCTTAAAATATTCAAACATCAATACTAACCATACATCTGAATTTTTGATATACGGTTATGGTAGTGACGGTATGGTCAGCTGTAGCAAATCTTTGATAAATATAATTGGAACCAAAGAAAATCAATATGTTCAAGGATACTTTGAATATGACTCTAAAAAGTCGGGTGGGGTAACCGCCAGCCATCTAAGATTTTCTAAAGAAAAAATTAGATCGACTTACTTTGTTCACAATCCGGAATTAGTTGTTATATCTAAAGATACTTATTTAGAAAACTTTGATCCAATCTCTGATATCAAAGAAAATGGAACACTTCTAATAAACACTTCTAAAACTGAAGAAGAAATTTTGGAAGCTCTAAAGCCATTTAAAAAGACTTTAAATACCAAAAACATCTCTTTATATATTATCGACGCTGATAAAATAGCTAGAGAAAATAACCTAAATCGTAAAATAAGTATGATTATGGAAAAAGCCATATTTAATCTTACTAATCTCATAGACGAAAAAGAAGCCACTCAAAAATTAGAAGAATATATTATTAAAAAATTTGCCGTTAAATCTAAAACAGTTGCTGAAAATAATATTAAATCTCTAAAAGACGTCGATACCATGATAAAACACGTAAAACTCGACACAAATTCGTCAGACCTAGACTTCAATTCGAAAACCATTTACGATGCCTTATCTCATCGTGAAGGAGGTAAACTTAAAGTCTCAGATTTCTCTGGATATGAAGATGGAACATTCATTCATACCGAACCAGAAATGCAAAATATCAGTGAATTTGTGCCAAAATGGATTCAAGAAAATTGTATTCAATGTGGCATGTGTTCCTTAGTTTGTCCTCATGGAGTCATTAGACCATTCTTGTTAAACGAAGAAGAATATGCATCCGCCCCCGATTACATTCAAAGAGAATGTAAACCGGCCCTAGGTATTTCAAATCATTATTATATAATCGCCATATCTGCCAAAAATTGTACTGGTTGTGGCGTTTGTATAAACACCTGTCCTGGCCTTAGAGGTAATAAAGCTTTGATCTTTGAAAGTCTAAAAGATAGTAAAAATGATCTTATATTTGATTATCTAATTGAAAACGTTACCGAAAAACATAACTTCAAAAAAGAGACCATCAAAGGAAGCCAATTTATTCAGCCTAAATTCTGCTTCCACGGAGCTTGTGCCGGATGTGGTGAAACGGCCTACATCAAATTACTTACTCAATTGACCGGTGACAATTTGATAATTGCCAACGCCACTGGTTGTTCATCAATCTATGGTGGTGAACTTCCAAATGCTCCATACCAAGTTCCATGGGCCAGCAGCCTTTTTGAAGACAACGCGGAATTCGGTTATGGCATCTTGATGGGTTACGAAAACAAACGCGACCAAATTCGAACCATTATGCAAAAGGGTAGTGACCCTCTATTTACTAAATGGTTGGAAAACGAAGACGATTACGAAATAACCAAAGAAATCTCCAATCAAATCGATTATGAAAAATATCCGGAATTAAAACAGTTTAAAGATTATATTCCTGCCAAAAGTATTTGGGAAATAGGCGGTGACGGTTGGGCATATGACATTGGTTTTAGTGGTATCGACCACGTCCTATCTAGTGGTGAAAACGTTAAAATATTAGTCTTAGATACTGAAGTATATTCTAATACTGGTGGTCAAGTATCGAAAGCCACTCCAGAAGGTATGGTTGCCCAGTTTGCCAGCCGTGGTAAAAAGACCTATCGTAAAGATTTAGCGCGAATTGCCATGTCTTATCCAAACGCCTACGTTGCTCAAATATGCCTAGGTGGCAATATGCTTCAAACGATTAATGCTCTAAGTGAAGCCATCAAACATAAAGGTCCGGCCTTAATAATCGCCTACTGCCCATGTATATCCCATGGCCTTAAAGGTGGAATGGGCCAAAGTATTGCTTCAGAAGCCCTTGCTACTAAATGTGGCTACTTCCCATTATTTAGATACGATGGAACTACTGAAACCTTCACCTTAGACACTAAAAATCCTAATTTTGACCTTTATGAAGAATATCTAAATACGCAAACCAGATACTCCATGTTAAAAAACGTTAATAAAGAAGAAGCTGATAATATGCTTAAACTCAACAAAGAAGCAGCCATCAAAAGATTTAATTATTATAAAAACCTCTCAAATTAATTTACATAAAAAACAAAAAACAACAATTTACATCTTGTTGTTTTTTAAATGTTTTGATACAATAATATTGTATAGTAAAATCGAGGAGATAAGTTATGAAAAACAAATTAATTATTTTTGCAGTATTAATTTTAAGTTTATTTATGATTCCAAGCAATCTAGTTAAAGCTGACGACAAGTTGTTTGACGTTGCCATAACTGGAATTACTAGCCGGAAAGTAATCGGTAGTGCCTCTAATCGTGAAGATCCAAGCTTTACCGATGATACTGCAACATTTAAAACCAATTTAACCTTACCGGGTGACTCCATGACATACGAAATTACTGTTCGAAATCGCGGAAGTATCGAAGCTATTTTAAACCAAATAAGTACCACCGAAACAGAAAATCCAGCCATCATCTTTAGCTATTCTGGAATATCTGAAGGTGACACTCTAAGCCCAGGCGCTGAAACAAAATTCGAGGTCACTGTCACATATAACAGTGAAACGACAACTCAGCCGGCTAATTTAGTTAGCGATTTAACGATGATTTTAAATTACGAACAAAATGGTGAAGCCCCAATCGTTACTCCTCCAGGAGGCATGGTTGACTTAGGTGGCGATGTCAAAGTACCTGCAACCTCTGCTTATGCCTCAATTACCGTTATTCTTTTAGGATTGCTTTGTATAATCGTTTCAATAATAGTTACTAAACGTATGACAGAATCTAAAGAAGAAAACTAAAAAGAGTTAAAAAACTCTTTTTTTCATTTAAAAAAAGGAAATTTAAGAAAAACATAGTATAATTATATTAGAGAGCAAAAAAAGAGATAGTCCCCCCTGAAGGACTACCTCAAATAAAAGAATAAAAAGGGGCTGGCTAGTTTACACTAGCGCCAATCCAACATAAATTGAATTGGTGATATATATAATATCAGAAAAAAAATATATGTCAACATTTTTTCAAAAAAAATTTAAAAAAAGGAGAAAAATATGCAGCTAAGTCAAGTAAAAGGAATAGGTCTTAATAGTGAAAAATATTTAAATGAACTTGGAATACACACCGCAGAAGACCTAATAGAATACTACCCATTTAAATACGAAATACTCGAAAACACCGATCCCAAAACTATTAAAGATGGTGACAAAATAGTTATCGGCGGAATATGTGAAAATAAACCAAACGTCTTTCATTTTAATCGCAAATTAAATAAAATGTCATTTCGCCTAAACACTGGAGATTTCATCACTAACGTCACTATCTTTAACCGGGCCTTTCTCAAAACCAAAATCGATATCGGAACCGTTTTAACCGCTATAGGTAAATACGATCAAAAGCACAACCTTATTACCGCTAGTAACCTGAAATTTGGAATTCTTACTGAACCAGAAATAACTCCAGTTTATCATGCTTCTTTTAAAATAAATTCATCTAAGATTGCCAAATTTATCGCTAGTGCCTTAAAAACTACGAAAGTAAAATCTCTAATCCCAAATTATCTAAGTGAAAAATATCATTTCATCTCCAAAGAAGAAGCCGTAAAAATAGTTCATCATCCAAACAGTAAACAAGAATTAGATAAAGCCCTAACCGTTTTAAAATACGAAGAAATATTTGAATTCATGTTTAAGATCGAGCACCTTAAGAACTTAAAACAAAAAGAAGGAGGCATCCAAAGAAATCTCGATATAACAAAAATCGATGAATTTATAAATAATCTGCCATTTAAATTGACTGAAGACCAATTAAAAGCTACCAAAGAAATATCAGAAGATATGATGAGCTCTTACCGAATGAATAGATTGCTTCAAGGAGACGTTGGTAGTGGTAAAACGATAGTTGCCGTAATCAGCTTGTATTTAAACTATCTCTCCGGTTACCAAGGTGCCTTAATGGCCCCAACCGAAATTCTTGCCCAGCAGCACTATAATACGATAACTAAACTCCTTCCTAATTTAAATATCGTTCTACTTACTGGTAAGTTAAAATCAAAAGAAAAACGAGAAGCTAAAGAACTAATATCTTCTGGCAAAGCAAACATCATAATTGGAACACATGCCCTTATAAGTGAAGATGTAACATATCAAAATCTCGGATTAGTTATCACTGATGAGCAGCACCGTTTTGGTGTAAATCAAAGAAGTAATTTAAGAAACAAAGGAAAAAGCCCAGACATCTTATACATGAGTGCGACTCCAATTCCCAGGACCTATGCCTTAACCCTTTATGGCGATATGGATATAACTAGCATCAAAACTATGCCAAAGGGTCGAAAACCAGTCAAAACTTATTTAAAAAGTGAAAAACAAATAACCGAAGTTTTATATATGATGCTAGACGAAATAAAAAAAGGCCACCAAATCTATATTGTCGCCCCGCTAATCGAAGAAAGTGACAAAATAGATTTAGAAAACGTTTATAAATTAGAAGAAAAGTTTACTAAAGCCTTTGGCAAAATCTGCAAAATAGGTCTTATGCATGGAAAACTCAGTAATGACGAAAAAGATCGAGTGATGAATGACTTTAAAGAAGGGAAAACCAAAATTTTAATAAGTACAACTGTTATCGAAGTCGGTGTCGATGTTCCTAAAGCGACGATGATTATCATCTTCGATAGTTACCGCTTTGGACTTTCAGCACTCCATCAATTAAGAGGGCGAGTAGGGCGTAATGATTTAGATTCTTACTGTATACTAATCAGTGATAGAGAAACTAAAAGACTCGAAGTTTTAACCAAGACAAATGACGGTTTTAAAATAAGTGAAGAAGACTTTAAAATTCGTGGCGGCGGTGAAATCTTTGGCCTAAGACAAAGTGGCGACATGAACTTCAAATTAGCTGATATAAAAAACGATTATAATATGCTTGTTAAAGTCAAAGAAGATGCTGAAAACTTTGTAAAATCAAAGAAATATTTAGAACCCGAAAATAAAGAAATAACTGAAAAACTTTGCGGTAATAAAGGTCTTGATTAAAAAGTGTCAAAATTACAAAAAACTGTTTTCTTCAAGTTGACTTTACTCATAAAATTTCGTATACTTTTTATAGCATAGGCACTCCGGCCTATGCAAGCTGCTTACGCTTTTAAAGTGAGTAGCTAACCAAACCCCCTGAAGGAGCCGCAAGGCTCCACTTTTTGTTGATATCAAAGGGTTTGTGACCTTATAAATATATTTTAGGTACCCAACTAGGTACCCAAAGACTTGAAAAAGTCTTTTTTTGTTTATAAATAACTATTTTAAATGATTCATCATATTAACAATATCATCCCTGTCTCTTATACACATCTGACGCTGCCGACGATCGCATAAGTGTAG
>ERZ1090868.1545-NODE-1547-length-12115-cov-9.727363_pt1 | contig 12115 bp, 8 predicted proteins | sample MGYA00478475_ERZ1090868 | MGnify/ENA primary metagenome ERZ1090868 (study PRJEB33644, sample SAMEA5815747) | chicken gut metagenome | biome: Chicken; feature: Gastrointestinal Tract; material: Caecum | place: Ireland | collected 2019-01-01 | study: A study of the...
CCAAACCCTCCCCAACTGGTTTAATATGTTTTAAAACACCCGCCGCTTTCAAAAGGTGAATTGGGGGGTTTTGTGAAATATATTTATTTTGTGGGTGGGTGGCACGGGGGCGCCCGGGGGTATGTTTTGCCGGGGGCGCCCTCGTTATATCAGGTCGAAAATAATTTTGCGCACATGCGCGGCGCGATAAAATTTACCCGCGTATTGCGCGGACTACCTTTTTAATGGCCTCAACCGCAAAATCGACGTCGGCGGCAGTGTTGTTGCGCCCGAACGAAAAACGCACCGCCGACCTTACGCGGCTTTCGTCAAGCCCCATGGCGGTGAGCACATGCGAGGGGGTTGTCGCCCCGGATGAGCATGCCGCGCCCGTTGAACACGCCACGCCGTTTAAATCGAGCAGAAAAACTATATTCTGACCGTCGCAGCCGTCAAAACTGATGTTCGCCACCGAAGGCAGCCTCTCTCCGCCGCCGTTGACGGCGGTTCCGTCAATTTGCGAAATCACGCGCCTTTCAAATTCATCGCGCAGGCGCGCTATCCTTTCGCCGTCCTCCGCGGCGCGCGAAAGGCTTAAAGACAGGGCGTGCGACATACCTATGATTGCGGGAGTGTTCAATGTACCGCCGCGCATACCGCGCTCCTGATGTCCGCCCGACATGTGCCTTACAAATCTGACGCCCTTTTTTATGCAGGCAGCGCCCGCGCCCTTGGGGCCGTAAAACTTGTGCGCGGACAGCGCGTAGCCGTCTGCGGGAAAGCGCGAAAGGGGCAAAACGCCCGCCGACTGAACGCAGTCGCACCAAAGGTACGCGCCGCGCGCCTTTACCTCGCTATAAATGTCTGCTATCGGCTGGATTACGCCCGTTTCGTTGTTGGCAGACATTGCGGCGACAAGCACGGTATCTTGACGCATGGCATCGGCTATTGCCTGCGGCGAAATTACGCCCCTCCCGTCGGGGTTGACGAAAGTGACTTCAAAGCCATACTTTTTCAAATCGTTCGCACTCTCGATCACGGCGGGGTGTTCGATTGCAGAAATTACGACGTGCCTGCCCCTGTCGGCGTTTGCGAGACATATGCCCTTTATGCCGAGGTTATCCGCCTCGGTTCCGCCGCACGTAAAATACAATTCGGCGGGGGATATTCCCAAGGCAACCGCCATTTTGTCGCGCGCGGCGGTCACGGCGTTGGCGGTCTGTCTGCCGAAGAAATGTTGCGACGAGGAGTTGCCGAACAACTCCGAAAAGTATGGCAACATATCATTCAAAACGCCGCCGTCGACGGGCGTCGTGGCGGCATGGTCAAGATATACTCTTTCAGTTGATTGCATTATATATGGTCTCCAAAGCGGTAAGGCGCGCCCTGTGCGCTTCGTAATCGCGCCCGACTCTCGTGCGCCTGTTGTCGCGGTTCATGCGCACTCTGCGCGCGGCTATGTTGAACGCGCGCGCCGCAAATGCGCTTGCAATGAACAGCAAAAAGGCAACCGCGCCGAAAACGGCGGTTAAAACTATGTTGACGCCGCTCCCGTCGACGTACATGACGGTGGAAAAGTAAATTGCCAGTCCCAACGCGACGGCAAACGCCGCAAACACGACAAAAAAGCGGAGCATCGCTTTTTTGTTAGCGGCGGCAAAGGCAGGCGCGCGCTCGGCTTTGCCGCGCTCGTTTTGGGCGCTGAGCTCGTCCACCTGCGATTGGAGCGCACATATCATTGAGTTAAGCTTCTCGTTGCCCTCTTCGCGCAGGCGCTTTTTGTCGTCTTCCGACGAATATTTTGCCACATTTTGAGCCGCCTGAACGGCGTCGGCGAGTATGCTGTCGGGAAAATCTGAAAGCCCGCGCGTGTAAATTTCGAGTTCGAGCGCGACAACCGTGCCGTCGGCGGGAGATATATCCTTCGCCTGTTCGATATATTCGAGCGCGGTCGAATACTTGCCCATATCCATATCGGCGCGCGCCATGGACGTAAGCGATAGCACCGCCTCGCCCTCCTCGCCGGAATCGAAGCGGGCGTCAACCTCCTCTCCGTCGAACTCCGAAAGGTCTTCGTCGGGGGATAGTACGGGGGTTGCGCCATCTGCGCCCTCTTCTTCCTGCTGCTCGCCGTACTCTATAACGAGCTCCTCCTCACCGTCCGCGTTTATGCGAAAGCGGTATTTTTTGTCTTTATCTTTGTCATCGTCGATAAGTCTTTCTTCTGCCATAAAATAATTATTCCTCTTCGGGGACGAGCGTATGCGCCGCAACTGCGGGAAACGCCCCCCTGTATTTTTTGAGCGCGCTGTCGCGCGCGTCCCTGTCGCAGAACAGCGCATACACGCCGCTGCCCGAGCCAGTCATATTCACGCCGTCGGCGCCGAGAGACAAAAGCCCGTCGAACGCCTCCCTGACGGAAGGGTTTATGACTACCGCCGCGGGGTACAGTCCGTTAGAGAGAAGCGCCCCCACTTTTTGCGGTTGCCCCCCGCATATTGCGCTGTGAACGGCGGCAGACGTATGCCGCTTTTCGGGATATACATCTGAGAGCGCGTAGCATCTCGCCGTGGAAACCCCCTCGCCGGGGAGCAACAAAATGATGTAAAACTGCCCATCGAAGTTTATGGGGCACACCCTTTCGCCCCTGCCCGTCATGCGGGCGAACCCGCCTCGCAGCATGTAGCCGCAGTCGCTGCCCAGCTCGTCGGCTATGGCTTTCAGCCCCTCGCCGTCGGTCACGCCATATAGCTTTGCAAGCGCGTTCAACACGCCCGCCACGTCGGCGGAAGAACCGCCCAGCCCCGCGCCTACGGGGATGTTCTTTTTGATTGCAATGTCCGCGCCGCACGTTCCGAACCTGCCTATAAACCGCTCCGCCGCCTTTACGGCGTTATTTTTCTCGGGCGGAATATCCTCGCTGCCCATGCCGCACATGGCGACGCACACCCGTCCGTCGCTGCGGGGAGCGGCGGTTATTTCGTCGCAGATATTTATCGAAGCGACGACGCTGTCGATCGAGTGATACCCGCCGCGCGCGCCCGTTATGTCGAGGCTGAGATTTATTTTTGCGTAAGATCTGACGGCAACTTTCTGCATACTGCAATTATAGCACACCGCAACGCGCTTTTCAATATTTTTATGCATAAAATTTGCACCCGCCGCGATTTCGCGGCGGGTGCAACCTTATACAGCAACGCAACGCCCATTTAAACGCGGCGATAACCGCAACGCGCGCAGCATACAGCCCGACATATGTAATTACTTTTTGCGGTAGACGGCAATCCTCTCCCTGCCCGAAAGGGGATATTTGAGGTCGGGGTTAGAGGCGGAAACTTCGTCAGGCGGACAGTTTAGCCTGCGCGCAGCATCCCACAGGCTGTCGCCCGCGCGCGGCACGATTATCGTAATGGCGCTCTCCTCGGGCGGCAGCGCCTCGCCCTCCTCTACCGACGTAAGATAGCTGACAGCGGACGTGCGGGGATATGCCGCGCTTATTTTGACGAGCGCCTCGCCCTCTATCTGACCCTCGGACGGCTGTTTTACCGAAACGCCGCACACCGACACGCACAGCTCCACCCCGTCCGCCGCGCTGACGCGCACCGCAAAAGGTATGCTTACCTGGGTAGACTTTATGTCGCCGCCCTGTTCGTAAAGCAGCACGGCGGTTACGCTGCCTTCCGCCGCTCCGCTCTGGGGCGAATATTCGTACTCCGCAGCGGGCAGGGCGACCGCGAGAAAGCGGCATGTGAAATCGAGCTTAGCCTTCGCCGCCGCTGGCGAAGATATCCTTTCGGAAAAGAGCTTGCGCTCGGCGACGACTTTGGCGCTCTCCTCCGCCCTAGCGCACGACAGCGCGTTGGTGCAGCTGAAAGCGTCGACGGCGACCGTCTGTTCGGTGCGCTGACCGAAGTACCCCGCCACGGCGAGCGTGCACGAAAACTGCACGCGGCACTTGCCGCGCTCGTCGTCGACGGTAGCGTTGACGTTCATGTCGCGCACCTCTGCGCGGGCAAAGGGCAGCGCGCCCGAAAAACTGTCGTCGCAGGGCACGTTGCACTTGAAGGGGATTACGCGCTCCAAACTGGCGGGGAAGGTTCGGCGCATTGCCAGAAAGCTTAAACTGATTTCGCCAGATATTTCCACCTCGCCCGTTCCGCACTCTGCGGAGGTGACGAGCGCGCAGGCGGAGGGAACGAGGATATCGTCCACGCCGTCGGCGTCGAAGTCGTCCTCCACCTCGCACTCGCCCGAAAAGGTTATGAAGGAGAAAAATTCTTTTGTCTGGGTCTTTAAATATGCTCCGTCGCACGCCGTGACGAACGTGCGCTCGGCGGGGGCAAACACGTCTATGGCGGCGGAAACTACCGCCGAAATGATTATGGCGGAACCGTCGCGGCGGGTGGAAACGCGCTCGCACGACAGCGCGCACAGCGCGGTCTGGGCGGGGGCGAGGCAGTCGTCGTCGCAATAGTGCGAAAATTCCGCGCCCTTCTGCATACGGCAGAGCTTACCTTCGTCGTCGCTGTAAACGACGGTGAAAATTATCTTTCCGCTGTAATTTACCCTGCCTGACGAAACTTCGCAGTTCAGAAGGCTGACCTGGGGACAGACGGCGAGCACTTCGGCTATGCCGTCTGACTGGGACAAACGAGTCTGCGCGACAGTCTGCGATTTGAGAGAAATGACCGCGCGCGTGTATGAAAGAGAGCTTGTTTGGGGCTTGATCATATATTGCACTCCTTGTTTTCTTACAAGGTATAATATGCCGGCAAACAGCGGAATATGACGCGCAAAAAATGGGTTATTTTGAAGATACGGCGCACTTTTCGATTTTTACCCTGCCGCACAGGATTTCAGAATAGGAATACGCCGTTTTGCCGAGGAAATTTTTGTCGCGCGGCTCGACGGTGAAAATTGAGGGATAAACCCCCGAGAGCGTGGCGGGAAAGGTTACGAACTTGTTGCGGCCGAGGTTGAGTTTTACCATGATGTCGCAATTGCTGCACTCGCGCACAGCCTGTTTTACCGAACTAATAGATGTTGAAGTTTTGATCATACAATTATTATTGCCGGATTTGGAAAAATTATTAAAGGGGCGCCGCCGCGGTATTTTGCCGCGGCGGCGCATAACATTAACAAGAAGGTTGTCCGTAAACAAATTCAAAGAAATATAAAACGCTGCCCTGACTCATAGAAATTGCAGCGCCGACGACTACTTTTTAACTTGTTCAATCGGCTTGACGAAAGAAATATAAGCACAAGAGAGCTAATCTTGCGCTTAATGATAAATTGCTTTAAAGCCCGAACGCCGCCCGCAAAATTACATTTTGCGGGCGGCGTTCAGCCTTTAAAAATCCTGGTGGAGATGATCAGACTCGAACTGACTACCTATACGTTGCGAACGTATCGCTCTACCGGGTGAGCTACATCCCCGTAATTATTTAAGTCTGCACATAAAAAACGAACAAACCCTATTATGCCGCAGTGATATATAAGAAACCAACATATAGCGGCTTTGTCCGCCGCTATATGTTGGTGCAGATAACAGGAGTTGAACCTGCACGGTTGCCCACAGGATTCTAAGTCCTGCGCGTCTGCCAATTCCGCCATATCTGCATAAACAGATAAAATTCGCCGCGCGGCTGTCTTGTGACTTAATTATTATATTGCGCGCGCGCCGAAATGTCAACCATTTTTTAACGCGCGTTTTTTTATCAGCCATGAAAGGAGCTGAACTACAGCGCAGGCGCCCACGGACAGGACTATGCCTATGCAATCGATTAAAATATCGCGCACGGTAGCCGAGCGTCCGGGGACGAAGTATTGATGCAATTCGTCCGAACATGCATACAGCAGACTGAACGCCGCTGCGCACAGCGCCGAAAATAGCACGCGCGGCGGACAAAGCCCAAACTTTATGTCCCACAGCGACGCCGAAAGAAGATACGAACTGAACCCAAGGCAGAAATATAAAAAGACGTGCGCGAGGTTGCGCGTCTGCAAGCCTGCGATTATTACGACGGTGTCGGGTGACTGACCTGGGGAAACCTCTATTCCGAGAAGCTTTAAAAGAAAAGCCCCCACCCCGTTGCTCGCGCCCGACGAGGTTGACCCCGTCTGCCCGGACATTACAAATATAACTATCATGACCGCCGCCGTGAGAGCGGCGGAGATTATTATTTTTACTTTGCGGTTTATAGCGAAACACTCCCTTTGCGTTATATAAAAATTATTATATGCACAAATGCGCATTTCTGTGCATGACAGGCATTAAACGGCACATATTACGCGGACAATCACTCCCCCGCGCCGCTTTGCGAGTTGCCGCCGAGCGTTGAAACTATGAGCTGGCAGCACCTGAGCATTATTTGAAGGCACTCGAATAAAAGCTCGTTCGCTTCCCTGTCCAGCCCCTTCTTTTTCATTCCGTCGTTGATTATGACGGCGGCGTAATTGAAGGACGAGAAAAGATTTTTGAGGTAGCTTTCTATACTCTTGAAGTCGTCCTGCGCAGTTACGTAAAAGTTATATACGTCCTGCAACTTTTTGCTTGCGCCATGAAAGACGGAAAGATTTTTGTTTTTATATACATCCTCGATATCTGCATTGAACTTATTTACGAGGTCTGTAAGCCTGAGCTGTTCAAAGGTCATTGCCTATCCCCCTTGGTTTTATACATTATAGCACATGCGCGCGATTTTGTAAAATGCGCAGACCCGGCAATATGCCGCAAGAGAATAAAATGTTGATGAAAACACCACTATTTTAATGTCATTGCGGCCCGCGCGTTGCGCAGCGACGGCCGCAATAATACGCCGTAAAAAGGCACAAAAAGCGCCCCGCGGGCTTTGCCCGCGGGGCGCATTGCGCTTTTGCGCTTTAATTGTTTGTTGCCTTTATGACGGCAACGCGTTTATTTTATTATTCTGCGTCCTCATCCGCACTCGCAGCCGCATTTGCATATGCCGCGTTGATTACGGGGGACATATTTTTGTAGTCCTTGACGCCCGTGCCTGCGGGAATGAGCTTGCCGATTATGACGTTTTCCTTCAAGCCCATGAGGGGATCGACCTTATTCTTGATGGCGGCGTCGGTGAGCACCCTCGCCGTCTCCTGGAAGGATGCAGCCGAAAGGAAGGATTCGGTAGACAGCGCCGCCTTGGTTATGCCGAGGAGCACGCGCTTCTGCAATGCGGGAGTGCCGCCGTTCTCGATAGCCTTCTGGTTTTCGGCTTCGACTGCAAACATATCGACGGTTTCGCCGGGGAGAAGGTCGGTGGAGCCTGCGGACTCTATCCTTACCTTTCTGAGCATCTGGCGGACGATGATTTCGACATGCTTGTCGTTGATGTCAACGCCCTGCGAACGGTAAACCGACTGAACCTGTTCAAGAAGGTAGTCCTGAACGCCCTTGACGCCCTGTATTCTGAGGATATCCTGGGGGTAAACCGAACCTGCGTTGAGAACGGTGCCGGGTTCGACCGCCTCGCCGTCCTTGACTTTGAGTTCGGCGTTGAAGGGAAGCTGATAATTCTTTTTGACCTCGCCGGTTACGGGATCCTTGACGATGACATGCTTCAAATTGTCGCTGTCGTCTATCGTCACCCTGCCCGAAACTTCGCACAGAGTTGCGCAACCCTTGGGTTTGCGCGCCTCGAAGAGCTCCTCTACGCGGGGAAGACCCTGGGTGATGTCGCCCGTGGCTGCGATACCGCCCGTGTGGAAGGTACGCATGGTGAGCTGCGTGCCGGGTTCGCCTATCGACTGCGCCGCGATGACGCCGACGGCTTCGCCGGGCATTACGGGGGTATTGGTTGCCATGTTCTTGCCGTAGCACTTTGCGCACACGCCGTAGCGCGAATTGCAGGTGAATACCGAGCGGATAGAAACGCTCTCGATGCCCGCGTTGACTATCTCCTTAGCCAGCTCGTCGGTGACGAAACCGTTCATGGGAACGATTACTTCGCCCGTGGCGGGATTTACTACGTCCTCGGCGACGAACCTGCCCTGGATTCTGTCCTCCAAGCCCTCGATAACTTCGCCGTTGGGCCCTATTATTGCCTTGACCGTCATGCCGCGGGGCTTTTTGCTGCCCGCCATGCAGTCCTCTTCGCGCACGATAACGTCCTGAGCGACGTCTACAAGACGGCGGGTGAGATAACCGGAGTCGGCAGTCTTTAACGCCGTGTCGGCGAGACCTTTACGGCCGCCGTGCGAGGAGATGAAGTATTCGAGAACGGACAGACCCTGACGGAAGCACGACTTAACGGGAACTTCGATCTTTTTACCCTGGGGGTTGACCATAAGTCCGCGCATACCCGACAGCTGTTTCATCTGGTCGATGGAGCCGCGGGCGCCCGAGTTAGCCATCATCCATATGTGGTTGAACTTATCGAGCGATTTTTTAAGCTCTTCGGTAACGGCGTCGGTTGCGTCGTCCCACGCCTTGATTACGGCGTTGTAGCGCTCTTCTTCGCGAAGGAGACCGCGCTGGAACTTGCGCTCTATCTGCGAAACCTTCTTTTCGGTTTCGGCGACGATAGCCTTCTTTGCCGCGGGAATATGCATGTCGAATACGGACGTAGTGATTGCGCCGACGGTGGAATATTTATAGCCGAGCGACTTGATTTTGTCGAGAACTTCGGCAGCCTTGGGAGCGCCGCCCGTCTTGAACGAACGGTCGACTATGGTGCCGAGGTGCTTTTTGCCGACTGCAACGGCGCCCTTCAAAAACTCGTACGAAATTTCGTATTTCAGGTAATCTTCGGGCTTTTCGCGCTTGACGAAACCGAGATCCTGGGGCATTTCGTTGTTGAATATTATGCGGCCTACGGTAGTTTTGACGGTACCCTGAACGATCTGACCGCAGTAAGGCGAATTTTTGTCGTCTATGGTGACGGTGCGGCGGACGTAAACTTCGTCCTGCATGTGGACGTACTTTGTCTGGTACGCCATCATGACTTCGTCTTCGGAGATGTAAGCGCCGGGGATGTACTTTTCAGCTCCCTCGTCGCCTTCATTGCATTCGTAATATCTGTCGCCGCTCCAACGGTAATACTTACCCTCTTCCCTGCGGATAATCGTCAGATAGTAGGCACCCAAAACCATATCCTGGGCAGGCTGCATGACGGGCTTGCCGTCCGAAAGCTTCAATATATTGTTGGAGGAGAGCATCAGAAATCTCGCCTCTGCCTGAGCTTCGATTGAAAGAGGAACGTGAACGGCCATCTGGTCGCCGTCGAAGTCGGCGTTGAACGCCGTGCAGACGAGAGGGTGAATTTTGATTGCCCTGCCTTCGATGAGGACGGGTTCAAAAGCCTGAATGGACAGGCGGTGCAGCGTGGGCGCGCGGTTTAAAAGGACGGGGTGATCTTTTATTACTTCTTCCAGAACGTCCCACACGAAAGGCTTAGCCTTTTCGACCGTGCGCTTTGCGCTCTTTATATTGTGGCACTGACCGCTTTCGACCAGCTTTTTCATGACGAAGGGCTTAAAAAGCTCTATCGCCATTTCCTTGGGCAGACCGCACTGGTAGAGTTTGAGTTCGGGGCCGACGACGATAACCGAACGACCCGAATAGTCTACGCGCTTGCCGAGAAGGTTCTGGCGGAAGCGACCCTGCTTGCCGCGCAGCATACCCGAAAGCGATTTAAGCTCGCGGTTGGAGGGGCCGGAGAGGGCCCTGCCCCTTCTGCCGTTGTCGATGAGGGCGTCCACCGCCTCCTGCAACATGCGCTTTTCGTTTTTGACAATCATGTCGGGAGCGCCCAGCTCCATCATGCGCTTCAAGCGGTTGTTGCGGTTGATGACGCGCCTGTACAGGTCGTTGAGGTCGGACGAGGCAAACCTGCCGCCGTCGAGCTGAACCATGGGGCGCAGTTCGGGGGGAAGAACGGGAAGAACGGTGAGTATCATCCATTCGGGGCGGTTGCCGCTCTTGCGGAAAGCTTCGAGAATTTCAATCCTCTTAATAGCCTTGACCTTTTTCTGCGACGCAGCATTTTTTTCTATAACGGCGCGGGTGGCTTCGCACTCCTTGTCGAGGTCGACAGCCATTAAAAGTTCGCGGATAGCCTCGGCGCCCATGCCGACTTTGAGCCCCGTTTTGGAGCTGTCGCCGTAAGCTTCCTCTATCTCGCGCAGTTCCTTATCGGTTATGGTCTGCTTGTATTCGAGGGTGGGAACCGTACCGGGGTCAATTACTACATATTTTGCAAAGTAGATTACTTCTTCGAGCGCCTTGGGCGACATGTCGAGGATGAGACCTATCCTCGAAGGCACGCCGCGGAAATACCAGATGTGCGATACGGGCGCGGCGAGTTCGATGTGACCCATGCGCTCGCGCCTTACCTTGGAGCGGGTGACTTCGACGCCGCACTTTTCGCAGATGACGCCCTTATAGCGTATGCGCTTGTATTTGCCGCAATGGCACTCCCAGTCCTTCATCGGTCCGAAGATGCGCTCGCAGAACAGACCGTCGCGCTCGGGTTTCTGGGTTCTGTAATTTATGGTTTCGGGCTTTGTAACTTCGCCCTTGGAAAGACTCCTTATCTTTTCGGGGGAAGCCACGCCGATTTTAATGGAACAAAAATCGTTTAATTCAAACATTCAAACAACCTCCCTTACTCTTTATCGTCATCTTCGTCCGACTTTTCTTCATCGTCATCTGCATCTTCGTCGGCGTCGAACAGCGTATATTTGTCGCCGAAATCGTCATCGTCGCCAAAGTCGTCCATGTCGTCATCGGTGAAGAGCTCCTTGGAAGCGAAATCGTCGTCCTCGTCGGTGTCGAAAAGCTGGAAGCCTTCGAGGTCGCTCTCGTCCTCGTCCACGTCGGAGCCGCCGAGGTCGAATTCGACGTCGGGAATGGCGTTTTCGCGCTCTTCGGCTTCGCGCGCGTGAGCGGTGGGAATAGCGTCGTCCTCATCGTCGAGCTCGCGGATGATAAGTTCTTCGCCGCTTTCGGTGAGCACTTTGACGTCGAGTGCGAGCGACTGCAATTCTTTGAGCAACACCTTGAACGCTTCGGGAATGCCCGGTTCGGAGATGTTGTTGCCCTTTACTATCGATTCGTAGGTCTTGACGCGCCCCACGATATCGTCCGACTTGACGGTTAAGATTTCCTGCAAGATGTGGGCGGCGCCGTAAGCTTCGAGCGCCCACACTTCCATTTCGCCGAAACGCTGACCGCCGAACTGCGCCTTGCCGCCGAGAGGCTGCTGCGTAACTAAGCTGTAAGGGCCGATGGAACGGGCGTGGATCTTGTCGTCGACGAGGTGAATGAGCTTGATCATGTACTGCACGCCGACAGTGACGCGGTTTTCAAACGGTTCGCCCGTTCTGCCGTCGTACACCTGAATTTTGCCGTCCACTTTGCCTTCGGGGTTGAGAATGTTGTTCTCTTCAAAGAGCTGTTTTATATCCTGCTCGGTCGCGCCGTCGAATACGGGGGTGGCGATCTTCCAGCCGAGCTGTTTGCAGACCAGACCTAAGTGCACTTCGAGCACCTGACCGATGTTCATTCGGGAAGGCACGCCGAGGGGGTTTAAAACTATCTGCAAGGGGGTGCCGTCGGCGAGGAAGGGCATATCTGCCTGGGGAAGAACGCGGGAGATGACGCCCTTGTTGCCGTGGCGTCCCGCCATTTTGTCGCCGACCTGAATTTTGCGCTTCTGCGCAATATATACGCGCACCAACTTGTTTACGCCGGGCGAAAGTTCGTCCTTGTTTTCGCGCGTGAATACTTTGACGTCGACGACTATGCCGCCTTCGCCGTGGGGAACTTTTAACGAGGTGTCCCTTACTTCCCTCGCCTTTTCGCCGAAGATCGCGCGGAGCAACCTTTCTTCGGGGGTGAGCTCGGTTTCGCCCTTGGGCGTTACCTTGCCGACGAGAATGTCGCCCGTGGTGACCTCTGCGCCGATGCGGATAATGCCGTTTTCGTCGAGGTCTTTGAGGGCATCCTCGGAGACGTTGGGAATGTCGCGCGTTATCTCCTCTTCGCCGAGTTTGGTGTCGCGCGCTTCGGTTTCGTGCTCTTCGATATGGATGGACGTGAACACGTCGTCCTGCACGAGTTTTTCGGAGATGAGAATGGCGTCCTCGTAGTTGTAGCCCTCCCACTCCATGTAGC
>ERZ1090868.1547-NODE-1549-length-12104-cov-6.504689_pt1 | contig 12104 bp, 11 predicted proteins | sample MGYA00478475_ERZ1090868 | MGnify/ENA primary metagenome ERZ1090868 (study PRJEB33644, sample SAMEA5815747) | chicken gut metagenome | biome: Chicken; feature: Gastrointestinal Tract; material: Caecum | place: Ireland | collected 2019-01-01 | study: A study of...
CTGCCGGGCGCCAAACTTGCCGCGCCCTCTGGTGGGCAGACCCAGGGACACACACATGGAAAAGAATCTGACCACGGGCAGCGTACTGCGCAATGTATTGTACTTTTCGCTGCCTTATCTTTTGTCGTATTTTTTGCAGACACTCTACGGCATGGCCGATCTGTTCATCATCGGTCAGTTTGAGGGCGCCGCCAGCACCACCGCCGTTTCGGTGGGCAGCCAGGTCATGCACATGATCACCGTGATGATCGTGGGGCTGGCCATGGGCTCCACCGTGGGCATCGGCCGTGCCATCGGCGGCGGGGATCGCAAGCGGGCCACCGCGGTAATCGGCAACACCGTATCGCTGTTCATGGTGGTGGCACTGGTGTTGATGGCGTTGCTGCTGGCGCTTGTCCGGCCCATTGTGGCCATTATGTCCACCCCGGCAGAGGCAGCTTCCGGCACGGCGGCTTACCTGACCATCTGCTTCCTCGGGATCCCGTGCATCACCGCGTACAACATCATCAGTTCCATCTTCCGTGGACTGGGCGATTCCAAAAGTCCCATGTACTTCATCGCCGTGGCCTGTGTGGCCAACATCGGGCTGGATTACCTCTTCATCGGCGTTCTGGGGCTGGGCCCTGCCGGTGCCGCCCTGGGTACCACCCTGTCTCAGGCCATCAGCGTGGTGGTTTCGCTGGTGGTTATCCTCAAGCGGGAAACCGGCATACGGTTGCAGCGCCGGGATCTGAAACCCCGGCGTCCCGTCCTGCGGCAGATTTTGCAGATTGGGTTGCCGGTGGCGTTACAGGACGGCTTCATCCAGATCGCCTTCATCGTCATTACCATCATCGCCAATCGGCGCGGCCTGAACGATGCAGCCGCCGTGGGCATTGTGGAAAAGGTCATCAGCTTCCTGTTCCTGGTGCCATCCTCCATGTTGTCCACCGTATCGGCCCTGGGCGCCCAGAACATCGGCGCCGGCAAACATGACCGTGCCGTGCAGACCCTGCGGTATGCCATTCTGATTGCAGCCGGATTCGGGCTCTGCGTCAGCATCATCATGCAGGGAATTGCCGAACCGGTGGTGAGCCTGTTCACCACTGACGACGCCGTGATTCTGGCCGGCGGGCAGTATATCCGCGGATATATCTGGGACTGCCTGTTTGCGGGCATTCATTTCAGTTTCAGCGGGTATTTCTGTGCTTACGGGCGCTCGGAAATTTCCTTCCTGCACAACATCTGCGCCATCCTGCTGATGCGGGTTCCCGGCGTGTATCTGATGTCGGTACTGTTCCCCCACACGCTGTTCCCCATGGGACTGGCCACCGTGGGCGGGTCTCTGCTGTCGGTCATCATCTGCGTGGCGGCGTTTCTGCTGCTGCGCCGCCGCGGCGCTTTTGGCGGGGAAACAGCCCACCCGTAACCCAAACGCACACAAACAAAGCCCCCGCACACCCTACGGTGTGCGGGGGCTTACCCTTTTCCCCTCTATGTGCGCGGAAAATCCTCAGTTGATGAAGGCGTCATGGATGGCGGCCACGGCCTTGTCGGCATCCTGCTCATCAATGATGACGCTGATCTTGATCTCGCTGGTGGAAATCATCTTGATGTTGATGTTCTGGTTAAACAGCGCTTCAAACATGGTAGAAGCCACACCGGAATGGCTCTGCATGCCGGCACCCACGATGGAAACCTTGGCGGAATTTTTGTCCACGCTGATCTCGCCACCGCCAAAGCGGGAAGCCGCACCCTTCAGGGCAGAAACCGCTGCTTCCGCATCGCCCAGGGGCACCGTGAAGCTCAGGTCCTTGTTGCCCTCGCTGCCGGAGCTCTGCAGAATGATGTCCACATTGATGTTCTTCTGGGCCAGCAGGCTGAACACCTTGAACGACATGCCCGGCACATCCGGAACATTCTTGATGGAAATTACGGCGACGTCATTGTCCTTCGCCACACCTTTGATCAACATACCTTCCACGTTGGCTTCCTCCTTCACGATGGTGCCAGGCACCGGGTTGATGCTGGAGATGACCTCCAGCTCGACGTTGTACTTTTTGGCCAGTTCGACGCTGCGGTTGTTGAGCACCTGCGCGCCCAGCGATGCCAGTTCCAGCATCTCGTCAAACGTGATCTCTTTCAGTTTGGTTGCCTTGGGGATCTTGCGGGGATCGGCGGTGTACACGCCCTCCACGTCGGTAAAGATCTGGCAGCGGTCGGCATGCAGCGCTGCTGCCAGCGCCACCGCAGAGGTATCGCTGCCGCCGCGGCCCAGGGTAGTGATATCGTCAGAACGGTTCAGGCCCTGGAAGCCGGCCACCACCACCACACGGTTGCGAGCCAGTTCGCTTTCCACACGCTCGGTATCCAGCCGCTTGATCCGTGCCTTGGAGTAGGCACGGTCGGTGTTGAATCCGGCCTGCCAACCGGTCAGGCTGATGGCGGAAACGCCCAGTTCCTGCAACGCCATGGTCAGCAGCGCGATGGAAATCTGTTCGCCGGTGGCCAGCAGCATATCCATCTCCCGGTGGGACGGATCCGAAGTGATCTCGGCCGCTTTGGCAATCAGGTCGTCGGTGGTATCGCCCTGGGCGGACACCACCACCACCACGTCATTGCCGGCGTTGCGCGTATTCATGACGATGCGCGCCACGTTGAAGATGCGGCTGCGGTCTTTCACCGACGTGCCGCCAAATTTTTGCACGATCAAAGCCATAGGTATCGTCTTCCTCCTCTATCTATGCACACGCATTTTACTGAACCACCGCGCCGACGTTGTCTGCCAGCAGACGGTGCACGGTAAAATGTCGGAGCAGCTCGCTTTGGGGCAGCGCCGCTGCTGCCCGGTCAAAGAACGCGGTATCATCCTTATGAACCACCGCCATGATGGTGGGACCCGCGCCGGAAATATACACAGCCAGAGCCCCCAGGTCCAGTGCCAGCTCGAAGACCTCGTCACCGCCCTGAATCAGCGGCAGACGATATTGCTGGTGCAGGGCGTCTTTGGTAGCCACGCCCAGCAGCCCATAATCGCCGTCGCAGAAAGCCGCAGTGGCCAGCGCCGCCCGGGACAGATTGTATACGGCATCCTTGTGGCTGACCATCTGGGGCAACGCTGCGCGCGCCTTGGAGGTAAGCAGCCGGAAATCCGGCACGAAGGCCGCAAAGGCCAGTTCCGGGTCAATATCCTTCTTGACGCTGTACACCTGGCCTTCGTCGATGACGCTGGTCACAAAACCACCCAGCATGGCCGGGGCCACGTTGTCGGGATGGCCTTCGATGGCGGTGGCCAGCGTCAGCATCTGCCGCTTGGTGAGCTTATCTCCCAGCAGGGCGTTGGCCCCCAGGATGCCCGCCACGATGCAGGCGGAACTGGAGCCCAGGCCGCGGGCCATGGGAATGTCGTTGCGCTGGGTGATGCGCAATCCCCGCAGGGGAATACCCAACTGGTCGTACACCACCCGCGCCGAACGGTAGACCAAGTTGTTGGAACCGGCCGGCACGTGGGTGCCATCCACCGAGGTGATCTGAATGCCGTCGCATTCTTCAAAAGTAAAGACATTGTGCATGGAAACGGCCAGGCCCAGCGAGTCGAATCCTGCGCCCACATTGGCGCTGGTGGCCGGAACGCTTACTTGTATCATATGAGCGTGCCCCCTCTATTGTGTCTTGCCGGTCAATCCGCCAGCTGTTTGAGCACCAGAGCCACTTTCCCACCGAGGACCGCCACCTTGGCGCGGATCTCCTCGATCTGGGCAGCGGTGGCTGCTTCGATGCGGTAAGCTGCTTCCCCGTTTTCCTCAAAGACCACCTGACCGGGTCCGGCCACGTTGGGCAGCAGGGCCGCCGCCACGCCGCGCACCCGGATGTACCAGGCGTAGGTGCCGGGATCCTGCACCAGTCCTTCCAGCTTGGGGGCAGGTTTCCAGAACAGGCTGTCGTGGATCTTCACGCCGTCCTTCAGGGCGTCGATGACGTCAGCCACCACGGCACTGGCGGTGGGCAGTTTGCCGGCGCCCTTGCCGTAGAAGACCACGTCGCCCAGCATATCGCCCTGCATGAGCACCGCATTGAAGACATCGTCCACACCGGCCAGCTGGTTGGTATGGGGAACCAGCATGGGTTCCACCCCCACGGCCATTTGACCGGCCTTGCCTTCGTCGTACCAGGCAATGAGCTTGATGGCGCAGTCCAGTTTGTCGGCGGCTTTCACATCCGCCACCGTGATGTCCCGGATTCCCCGGGTGGGAATATTGTCCGGGTAAACATGATGTCCGCAGGCCAGGCTGGCCAGAATGGCGATCTTGCGGCAGGCATCCCGCCCATCCACATCATCGCCCGGGTCCTTGGTCTCGGCATACCCCAGCTGCTGGGCAATTTTCAGCGCCTGTTCAAAGCTCATGTTTTCCCGCTTCATCTTGGTCAGCATGAAGTTGGTGGTACCGTTGACAATGCCCTGGATCCGGCTGATGTGGTTGGCCGCCAGACACTGGTGCATCGGCGTGATGATGGGCGTACCGCCGCCCACACTGGCTTCAAACAGGAAGGCCGCACCGTGTTCCCGCGCCAGAGCCAGCAGCTCGGCCCCGTAGGTGGCTACCATCTCTTTGTTGGAGGTACAAACGCTGCGCCCGCTCTCCAGACACTGCCGCACATACGGATAGGCAAACTTGGTGCCGCCGATGGTCTCTACCACCACCTTGATTTCCGGGTCCGCCAGAATTGTATCCAGAGACTTGGTGAAGAGCGCCGCGTCCGGCGAATCGGAGAAATCCCGCACATCCAGAATGTATTTGACTTCGACCGGCTCTCCCGCACGGCGGGCAATGGAGGCCGCGTTGCGGCGGCAGACTTCCAGCACGCCGCTGCCGACGGTACCGAAGCCCATGATTGCGATTTTTGCCATGGAAAATCTCCCCCTTACTGAAGATAACGGCGCATGTCGGCCTGAAAAGCCGCGCCCGCTTATGTTTTGTGCTCAGGCACCGCGATGGATTTCCACCACACAGGGTTGGTGGGACAACCGCGTGAGCATCTCCTCCACCGGCATCTGCATGGTGCCGGTGCGCACCGTAACCTCCACCTGGGCGGCGCCGTTTTCCGGCCGGGACTGGGTGATGGTTACGATGGAGGCCCCCGCCGAGGAAATGCCGGAGAGCAGCGCCTGCAGGGCGCCGGTCTTATCCAACAGGGTGGCTACCACGGTGATGGACTCGCGTCCGGCCTCCGCGTCAAAGACAGTATCCTTGTATTTGTAAAAGGCGCTGCGGGAAATTCCCGCCTGGCGGGCTGCTGTGGAAATGTTGGTGACCGCACCGGAAGCCAGCAGTTCTTTGGCCTGCAATACCTTGAGGAATACTTCCGGCAGGACGGCCGCATCCACCAACAGGAATCGGCGATCCGGCATATTGTCCCCTCCTTGCGTACATTTGTAGTTTCAACAAGCAACATCATACCACCGAAAGCCGTGGGATGCAAGCATATTGTCCGGTTTTTTGCGCTTTTTGGCGTTTTGCACAGCCGTTTTGCGGAAAAGAATCCTGTTTTTGTGCGGCGGTTATTTGTACGCGGTGCAAAGACAAATGACCACCCCGGCATAGGTCGGGATGGTCATTTGACAGAAATACGGAAATATCAGGCTGCCGGCTGTGTTGCCGGGTCGGTGGCAGTGGCCGCAGGATCGGTTGCCTGGGCCCCTTCCGCCGCCTGCTGCGCCAGCGCTGCGTAGGGATCTTCCTCCGTGACGGTGTAGCTGTCATCCGGGAGGTTATCCTCGGTATAATAGCCGGTGGCACCGCCGCTGGAAACAATCGCACCGGAAGAAGTGTCAAACTGCTTGGCCACCACGCCGTCCGGCATGGGGAAGGACGCAGTTTCCTTATTGGCCTGCAGCTCTTCCATCAGGTTCTTCCACACCTGCTGGATGGGTTTGCCGTTCCGACCGGAAGAGCCCAGTTCGTACAGGCTGGTGGGTTTATCGCAGCCCCACCACAGAGCCGTAACGTAATAGGGCGTCATGCCGGCGAAGGTGTAGTCTTTGTAGTCACTGGTGGTACCGGTCTTGGCCGCCGCTTCGATATCACCTTCCGGCGCCATGCCGCTGGCTGTACCGCCGCTCTTCAGGACATTGGTCATCATGCGGTTCATGATATAGGCCGTGGTGGGATCAATGGCCTGGATGGTGTTGATATACTTGGTGTTGTCCAGTACCTCGTTGCCCAGGTAGTCGGTGATTTCGGTGTAGTAATGGGGCGTGGTGAAGGTGCCGTCGTAGAAGATGCTGTAGGCACCGGCCAGCTGCACCACCGTCATACCGTGGCTCTGAGAACCCAGCACCAGGGGGCCCAGGTCCATATCGGTCTCGGCGTCGATATAGCTGCATTCCAGGGTATCGTGGACAAAGTTATACAGGAAGTCCACGCCGACCATGTTGCCGACCCAGACAGCCACGGTGTTGTAGGACTGGCGCAGGGCATCGTAGACCAGCATGGGGTTGCCGTTGCCGCCGACACCGCCGTAATTGGTGGGCCAGGCACGCCAGACGTCGCTGCGGGACTGGGCGGCCTCGGAGTAGGGATCCATATAGGAGTACTCGTCCTTCAGCACGCGCTTGTCCTCGGCCGAATAGAAGGGCGCATCCAGCACCTGGGAAGAATAGTTGATCAGCTTGTAATCCAGGGCCAGGCAGTAGGCGCCGATGGGTTTCATGGTAGAACCGGTCTGGTGCGGGATGGTGGCACGGTTGGTGCCCAGGTCGTATTTCTTTTCACCCACACCGCCGCCGATGCCCAGCACGTTGCCGTCATAGTCCAGCGTGGCAATAGCCGCCTGGGTGCGGACTCTCTCGTACACGCAGAGATACTCGGTGTCGTCGTTGGGGTAGTTGTCATCGGTGGAGGTACCGGTCTTGAGGGTCGTTTCCTCATCATCGGTGTACACGGGAATATCGTCGGTGCCGTAGACGGCCAGGCCGTCCTTGGTCAGCGGCAGGCCGGTGTTCTCGTCAAAGGTAACATCGTCCCAGCTGCTGGAGTCGGCCGGGTAATCCCGCAGGCAGACCGCTTCCTCGTGCCAGAGGGCCGGGATGACACCCTCGGCGTCATACATAGCATTCTCGATGGCCGTCTGCACTTCGGGGTCCACGGTGGAATAAACACGCAGACCGCCGTTGAAGATCATCGACTTGGCTTCGTCCGCCGTCATGTTGAGCTTCTCCTGCAGATCGTTGAGCAGCTCATAGTAGAGGGCGTCGGTGAAGTAGGAGTTCTGGGAAGAACGGGTCACATTCTCGGTGGAACTGCTGGTCTCGGCCAGGGTGATGGTCTCGGCGCAGGCAGAGTTGTACTCTTCCTCGGTGATATATCCCTGGTTGTACATTTCATACAACACATGGTTGCGCCGGGTGATCAGGTTTTCCGGGTTGGTGAAGGGATTGTAGCTGGTGGGGTTCTTGGTGATGGATGCCAGCACCGCGCACTCCGACAGGGTCAGATCCTCCACATGCTTGCCAAAGTACTCCTGGGCACCGGCCTCCATGCCGCATACAATGCCGGTCAGGGGGATGGTGTTCAGGTAGGCTTCCAGAATGGTTTCCTTGCTGTAACGGTTGGCAAGACCCAGCGCGCGGAAGATTTCACGCACCTTACGCATCTTGTCCACTTCATTATCGCCGGTCAGGTTTTTGACCAGCTGCTGTTCCAGCGTGGAAGCACCCTGCTGGGAACCGTAAATGGCATGATCGGTGAACTCGTTGAGGGCTGCACCGATGGTACGTTTGATGTTGATACCGGGTTCGTCGTAGAAGTCCTTGTCCTCAATGGCGATGACCGCATGCTGCAGATTCTCCGGCATGGCGGACAGATCCCGCCAGATACGGTTTTCGCCCTGGGTCAGGGTGGCATACTCATTGCCGTTTTTGTCGTAAATGATGGTGGTCTGTTTGTTTTTCTGGTTGTCCAGGTCCAGGACCTCGCCGTCATCCGCCGTAACCTGCACGATATACATCGAAAGCAGGACGCCGGCCACACTGCCCAGCATCACACAGACACAGAAAAGGCACCCGATAAAACGAAGAATCATGCCCGGCACACTGCGGCGCTTCTTCTTTTTCTTTTTGGGCTCCTGCGGTTTGACCGCGCCAAACTGGCCCGTCGCTCCGCTCGATTTTACGCCATCCGTGGAAATATGGCGCTCCTTTTTGGGTTCTATGGGAACCGCCTCCTTTGATCCTATCCAAAAAGCGTTGCTGCCAAACGGCCGTAACACAGAATTGCAGAATGCTATAGAATGGATTATACCACAAAACCACCGTAAAAGTACAGTCCGGATTATAAAATTCACAAGTTTTTGTTTTTTTGTCGTGGAAGCGTACCATACTAACCCAAAAGGAGGGCTTGCTATGGAGAAAAAACGGTTGAGCGGCGCAAAACTGTATCTTTCGCTGCTGGCGGGCGTTGCGCTGCTTTGCCTGGCAGGTGCGCTGTGGTGGATGCTGCGCGGCGGAGGGGCTGCCCCCGAACCGCGCTACCTTTTAAAAGACAACGCCGGACACCTGGCATTGTATGCGGCGGACGGGTCCGGACCGTTGGCGGAATACGAGGAAGTGTACACCCGCCTTCTACCGGAGGGGGATGTGCTGGCCTTACAGCAGGGCGTCCCGGTGTATGACGAGACCGACCTGCAGAAGCACCTGGAGGATTACGGTTACTGAGGAGGCCAATCCGCCCCGTCATTTTACAACTTTTCTTGCGCGGCGCGCCGATTTATGCTATAGTAAGGGTAATCACCAACAGGCAAAGGAGTACCGATATGACCGAACAGGATATTTTGAATGCCGTGCAGGATATTTTCCGCGACAACTTTGATGACGACACCCTTGTGATCACCCGCGAGACCTGCGCCGATGACATCGAGGATTGGGACAGCCTGGAACAGATCAACCTGCTGACCGCCATCGAGAAAAAATTCAACATCAAATTCAAGCTGGCCGATGTGCGCGGCCTGAAGGACGTGGGCGACCTGTTGGACCTGGTCGCACGGATGGTCTGAATCCATCCCGGACAACCCAGCTGATTTTGTATAGGCGGCCCTGTGCCGCCTTTTTTTCAAAGGAAAAAGGAGTTCCCGATGAACCATTATACGCTGGCCGAGATGACCCCCGGCCTTACCGAGGAATTCACCGTCACGGTCACCGCCGAAATGATGGACGCCTTCTGCGCCATTACCGGCGACGTCTCCCCCATCCACATGGACGCCGACTACGCCCAAAAGCGCGGCTATCCCGGTCGGGTGGTCTACGGCATGCTGGGCGCCAGTTTTTTCTCCACGCTGGCAGGGGTCTACCTGCCCGGAGAACACTGCCTGCTCCACGGGGTGGAATGTAAATTTGCCAAACCGATCTTCATCGGCGACACCCTGACGGTTCGCGGCACGGTGACCCATGTGAGCGAGATCGGTAGTGAAGCCGAAATCAAAGCCGTGATCACCAACCAAAACGGGCAGCGGGTTACCCGGGGCATCATCAAAGCAGGACTTGCCAAATAAGGAGGAACGTTTCGATGTCATACACCTATCTGATCACCGGCGCCACCAGCGACGTGGGCCGCGCCCTCATCGGGCGGCTGCTGACCGGTGCCCCCGATGCCCTGGTGCTGGCCCAGGGATGCGGTGACCTGGACAAGCTGGCCTCCCTGTGCCAGCGGTTTCCCGGACAAATCCGTCCCTTTGATGTGGATCTGTCCGACCGTGCCAAAGTAGATACCTTTATGCAGTTGCTGGAGACCTCGGCCCCGGCGCCCACCCATTTCATTCATCTGCCGGCGCTGCCCGTGGTCAACACCAAGTTCAAGGCCTTCGACCAGACCCGTTTTGACAAGGATCTGGAGATCGAAGTACACAGTGCCATCCGCATCTGCCGCGGCATCCTGCCTGCCATGGCCCGGGCCAAATTCGGCCGGGTGCTGTTCATTCAAACCAGCTATACCATCGGCTGTCCGCCCAAAAACACCGCCGCTTATGTGATGGCCAAAAGTGCCATCGGCGGCCTGGTCAAGAGTCTGGCGGTGGAATACGCCAAATTTGGTGTGACGGTGAACTGTGTGGCCCCCAGCATGATGGAGACCAACTTCCTGAAAGACACCCCCGATCTGATCGTCCAGGCGGCAGCCGCCGAAAATCCCATGGGGCGCAACGCCACCCCCGAGGATGTGGTGCCGGCCATGGCTTTCCTGCTGTCCGACGAGGCGGGATTCATCACCGGCGTAACACTGCCGGTCACGGGAGGTTCGGCCATTGTCTGATGTGACATTTCGCCTGGCCCGCCTGGGTGAGGACCGGGCCATCGTGGACTTTATCAATGAAAATTTTGACATGCGGCTGCCGCTGCTCAACCGGCCGGAATTGTATCATCACTATTACGCCGGCCGCGGCGGCGTTCCCCAGTTCGCCGTAGCGGAACAGGACGGTCACTATGTCAGTGCCGCCGGCTACATACTGGCCAACACCGCCCGCCGCCCCGATGTGTGGGTCAGCGTCTGGGTGGCCGTCAAGGGTCACAACGGTGTGGGGCTGGAGCTGATGAACGCCCTGCCCGGGTTGCTGCACGCCGATGTGCTGGCCTGCAACAACATCCGCCCCAACACCTGTACCTTCTACCAGTTCCTGGGGTGGCAGGCAGGCCGCATCCCTCATTATTACCGGCTGGGACGCCGCACCGACTACCAGCTGGCCAAGCCTTTGCGCTATGCTTTGCCGCCGGTGCAGCGGGATCTGGGCCTGGAGAGAATCGAATCGGCCGCCGACCTGATCCCGTTGGGCATGCCCCCTACCCCGCACACACCCCGCAAGGACACTTGGTACCTGCGGCGCCGGTATTTCCACTACCCCCACTTCCACTACGATGTGTGGGCTGCGCGGGAACACGGCAAATTGCTGGCCTATGTGGTAACCCGGACCGTCACCGCCCGCGAAACCGGTTGTGTGCCGGTGGTACGGCTGGTGGATTTCATCGGCGCGGACGAGGTACTGCCGCGGCTGGGCGGTGCGCTGGATGCCATTCTGCACCGCACCGGTGCCGAGTATATGGACTGCTACAACGTGGGAATTCCCGCGGCGACCTGGCAGGCTGCCGGTTTCACCGAGCGGGTGGAGGGCGACGGTTGTATCATTCCCAACTATCTGACGCCGCCCCTGCGGGAAAATACCGAATATTACTATTTCACCAACAAACCCAAAAATTTTGTTCTCTTCAAGGCGGACGGCGACCAGGATCGCCCCAACCTGCCCTGAAGACAAAAAAATGCCCCGGCTTCTGCCGGGGCATTTTTTGTATCGGGATCCGGGATTACTGCGCGGCAACCTTTTCCTTCAGGCGGCCGCTGGCCTTGAAGCCGGGAATGGCGGTGGGTTCCAGTTTGCTGGTCACCTTGGTCTTGGGATTGGTAAAGTTTTTGGTCTGGCGCTCCCGCATTTCAAAGCGACCAAAACCCGCAATCGTAACCTTGTCGCCGCCCTTGAGCACGTCACCGATGGTGCCGAAAATGCAGTCCATGACCTTTTCCACTTCGCCGCTGGTCATGCCGGTGTCGTTTGCAACTTTGGTAATCAACTGAGATCTCGTCATAATTCCTTTATACTCCCTATTGCTTAGGCACAGTGCCTGTTATTGTTACGCCCCATATTATAGAAAAAATACCGCGCAGAATCAAGCGTTTTTCCCCATTTACAACGGAAATCGGCAAAAGGTCTAAAAAAATCCAAGCCAGATTGTTTAAATTCCGTCATTCAGCGAATAAGCGGGTCTTTTGCGCGTCCGGACGGTCTTTCGGAGCTGTTTTTCGCAGAAAAAACGGGCCTGCACCCACGGTGCAAGCCCGTTTTCAGTGGGTCAATCCTGTTTTGCTTCCCGATGCAGCCGGGCCACATCCACCAGCTCCATCTGGCTGATATCATGGTCGCCGCGCAGGGCATCCACCAGCACCCGGGCGGTATCCATAGCCGTGATGCAGGGGATGGAAAGTTCGGTAGCCTTGCGGCGGAACTTCACCGAATCGCGGTGGGGGTCACGACCGTGGGGGCTGGTGGAGATGATGTAATCCACCAGGCCGCTTTCCAGCAGGTCGATG
>ERZ1090868.1549-NODE-1551-length-12095-cov-10.742110_pt1 | contig 12095 bp, 5 predicted proteins | sample MGYA00478475_ERZ1090868 | MGnify/ENA primary metagenome ERZ1090868 (study PRJEB33644, sample SAMEA5815747) | chicken gut metagenome | biome: Chicken; feature: Gastrointestinal Tract; material: Caecum | place: Ireland | collected 2019-01-01 | study: A study of...
TCCTGCGATCCATTAACTGGCCGGGATAATGCCACAGATATACATTTCCATGAAGTCCCGAGTCATCTTCCAGAACATACCCTTTGAAGAACAGCGCACCACAACGTCGATCATTATAAAGTTCGTATACCACACTACCACAATGGGGACAAGTCAAATTACCATCCGATAAGTAGATTTCTCCTAAAGTGAGCCCACCTTCCGAATGAGAACAACTACAATTGGTATTGGCACAGGCATATACCCCCGAAATACCTTTGAAAAGCATATGCATACGTGCGGGGAAAAGAACAGAGCCCTTTGCGTTTTTTGCAAGCGGCGCAATTGCCAAGAGGACACTAATCGCTTTTAGCGCATCCTCTGGATTGAGATTCGGGAAGATACCAGAAGAAAGCTCTCCCAGGGATACTGCATTTCCCCGACAATACTTAATAAGCTCATGGAACGGACGGTAATAGACAAGATTTTCGTACATCCAGTTGTATACTGATTCCAAGGATGTAATGCCAGGGTCAAATCCTTCTAATTGCCTCCAGAATGACAAAAGGGCAGAAAGCTTCACTTCATCTCTATCTTCAAATTGGCCAGGGTCTGAGTTCAAGAGAAGCTCGGCGGGGATGTCGTATTTCAGTTGCCCATCAATTACCTCTCTCTCCCCCGTCAGATAACAGAACCGGGTTGCTGTGTCTGATGCCGTAAGTTCATTTGCAAACTTCATTACGGAATCAACGTCTTGCTGGCTTTTGTTGGGCATACTTGCAGTAGTGAGTATAAATTGCACACGATCACGACTGATGCCGAGCTTATGGAAGAGCCTGCGAATCAATAATGCCACTTCTCCGCCGGATGAACCACGGTACATATGTGCTTCATCAATAACAAACATCAATTTATTTTCACTGTTTGAAGCCAGCCATTCGCGTGTATCATTCCAGATTTTTTGTTCTCTGGGACGCAATAGCATGTATTCCAGCATAGAATAGTTTGTAATGAGAATATCCGGGCAGAATTGCTGCATTTCAAATCGTGTGATTAATTCTGCATCGTCGTCGTTTGGAATATGTTTACTATCATGTAGCCCTTGAAGGAACTGATTCATGTCCGCCTTTGCAGGTATCTTACCTTCTTTGAGAAGATGGTTGAAGAATTCTTTTTCAGAGTCGCTCTGCGGGAAAGACATTCTTTTCAAAGTTTTTTCAAGTTTTCTATCCTCCTCAGTCGAAGGTTGAGCTCCAGGATATGGAGTCCTACCAGTATACATTCCAAACTGAGGGCGACGCACCTCGGCGCCACAGGTGTCCCGGAAGATTTTAATAAACTTGTTTTCGGGATCTCCGATCATTCTTCTAAGCCGGCTAACTTGGTCTGAAACCAAGGCATTCATTGGGTACATAATAATTGTGCGAACGCCTCTTTTTGCCCATGATTCCTTGGAGTTTCTTGCTTCAGCCGCCATTTTTGCAAGAAGTGGCCACATAAAGCACTCAGTTTTACCGGAACCAGTACCTGTCGAAACAAACAAGTTTTCTCCTTTGGTTGCCTCTTCAAGCGCTGCTATCTGGTGCGCAAACGGAGAAGGAAACACTCCTATGCCAGCCTTTGCCAACCGCAAAAAATACTCTTTCATCCACTGCTCAAGGGATGCGGCTTCAATACCGTTTTGAACTGTAACATATGCCGGAGAGGATTCAATAAAAGGTTTCTGGTAAAGTAATCCCTCGTCATCAATATGATTGTTTATAGCTGAAAGCAAGATCGGAGACTTTCCGAAATACTGCGATTTGATATAATCTTCCAATTCCGTTCTCAGCTGTTTATGAACAAAATTTGCTCCATTAGGCATCAACTTATTCCTCCTTTGAATTCATACCCCTCATCCGATAGAATGTTTTTAACCGCTTCAAAAACTTCTGCGGTGAGCTTTCTCTTAAAATCGCACGGAAGCGTCGTACAAGTTTCAGGCCAGCTGTAGTATTTTAAAAACTCCAATTCACGCGGCGGAAGTAAATAATTCATCCGAATGTGTATCAATGGGCCATCCTCAAAATACTCTATCGGCGGTAATGCTCCATAGTTCGACAAGCAGGCACATGCAAGTGTCCTGTAGTTATAGTTTTCCATCCGCCACTGAGGAAGAGGGCTGATTTCTATCACATCATTAACATAGCGGTAAAGATAATATTGCTGAAAACCTTTCATGCCGATTCGAAGAATTGAAATTTTATCCGTTTTGTCTGGAGCATTTACCCAATACCCATAGGTGAAAGGCGAAGCTAAGCGAAGATACTCTGCCGCATCAAATTCAATCGATGAATCAGATCTCCAGGAAGCGGCAAATAGTGTATTTTGCCACAATGTTTGCAGGTTTTCTTGTTCAAGCCCAAACATTATTTTTATACTATTTGGATCTGTTCCACCATCCTGCTTAGAATAAAAACCAATGCCTGATACCCAGGAAATACCATCCAGCGCAATGCCTCTTTGAAATAATACACCCCAAAACAGTTCTTCCTTCTTTCTCGATGGAGCTATTCTATTGGGCCGATGATAAACTACGCCTACACTTAAAAATTGGGTCGTTATTTCATCTTCAAGTTCTTCAAAAGCATATGGTAAAAATGTAGAAAGCTCCGGATACATCGATTTATAACCGCCAAGAATACTGCGAATCCTTCTTTTCAAATGCACAATGGAGATAGGACCTTCTATATCATCCCAGAGAGAAGAATATGCCATCATTCCACAGATGCTATAAACAAGGCGCGTTTTCCATTTCTCCTCTGTTTCGTTTTGCCCTTTTAGAATGTGATACTGCCGCGCTACTTTCAAGAGAAGCTCGTTATACTTATTCATTAGATTTCCCCTAACACATACTGAAGATCCCTCTTAAGGTTAGCTGAAATTGCAACCCCTCTCTGCGGATCCGCAATTATCTCTGCAAGTTTATCAATCGCACTCGATGCATATGCAGTAGGAAAAATGCAAAATAAGAAATCTTCATCTGTCGTAACTGTTGGATAAATATCATGCATCGTTGCAGCAAGTCGGTTGATTTGATTTTTTACCAATGCGCTTACCGAAAATTTTGAAATGGACGTTACATCTTGACGAGTTCTTTTTTGAGCAGAATAATGTATAAAATCATCAGAAAAGTAACCGCCGGAGTATTTACCGGTTGCTCTTTTATCCACTAAAAATTCTGTGACCAATGGCAACATAAACTCGTACAAACTTTTAGGTTCAACCTGAATATCTTCTATGTATGGATGAATAGCAACATAAAAAATATCATTTTTAGAAATTATATCCGGAAGCCTATTTATCCAGCCGCTACCGAGAAGATTGTTAATAATTACGATATCTTCACCGTCAGCACCAATTTGCGCGACCCTCTGACGATCATAACTGCCCTCACAGCAAAGTATTCCATATTTTTGAGCGGTTACAGCAGCACTAAATGCTTGAATTATATCAATTGCATTAGGTCCCACAAGAAATAGAGGCTGTTTTTCTATATACGCTGCACAGAGAAATGCAGCGAGTCCTTTTTGATATTTCTCTGCAACGCCTGCTTCCGCAAGTTCAAATTCGACTGTATCGATAACATCTGCCCAAGCGTGATGAGCCTCCAAATCCGCAAAATTTTCCAGCTCCTTATACGTGCAGTATGTAGCATGAGCCTGTTCTGAAATTGCATTAACTGCGGTAGCCCCCATATCCTGCCTCTGCCCATGCACAAACGCCATATCGGCAATAAACTCCGCCACATTTTCACGTGCTTTCTGAATCCGATCGGCAATCGTTTTTTCGACATCCTCGGCCAGTTTCCTTTTTTCGGTCACGATATCGGAAAGACGTTCGTCTTCTGCTTTTGTCTGATTTAACGCTTCCTGCGCTTTGCTTAAATTTTCAGTAGCAGACTTTAACTCTCCATGAAGTAAATCGAGTTCCTGCCGTACTTTGGCTAAAAGACTTTCATTCTCCTCTTCCCAATCCTTACGAATTAGTGCCTTTACTTTTGCTTGAAGGTCTGTGTTGACGGAAATCGCCGCACAAATTATTTCATCTTCTAAACTATTTCCATCAACATAATTCCAAACTGTTTTGAAAAAATCTTCCAGCATTCTCGTCGCCACCAAATTAGAACAACGACAGGCCACTCCAATTTTACGCGTTATATCGTCAACAGGCATTGCTTCTATAAAATCCTTAAAAGTTCTATATTCGGCACGTATTATCCCTCTTGCTTTGTATGCACTCCAAGAAAGCGAAGAGACAACAATATCCTTTACAATGTCTTGCGGACTTTTAATATGATAAAGTTTACTTGGGATCCCCGCAAACGCTTTTCGATAAAATGACAGCCCGTTATCTAAACGAATTATATAATTAGAAGCGACTTCATATACAGGTACTACACTGCATTTTTCAGAGATTGCAATTTTTCCGTTAAGTGCGCTAAGATCTTTTTCTGTGCAAAGAACTCCAATAAACCTGCCCTTAGACACATAAGTTAAAAACATAACTTTTCGACTATGCAACTGGCATTCTATTCCCCCCTTTAGAAGATCTACTAAGGAATCAAGGGTTGTCGTTTGTGTAACAATCACCATTTCAATGACATCAATTTCCGTATTATAATGTGACAACACAAAATCCCTGGATGGATCATTTTCATTTGGAACTGCAGACCAATTCCAAACGCCATAAGAGCCGTCGCTTAACGAACCTTTATAGTAAATTCTGTCTCGATTCGTAAAGGTGGGCGAAGTATATTCGTTCCTACGAAAAATAGAATAATCGCCGTCATTATTTAAGTCAGCATATCGTATAAGCCATTTTTGACCGCTATAATCAGACGTGACCTCACACAAAGAAATAATTTCATTTGTACCGCCCGAAGGCAAGGCAGAAGTATTTGTATCATCATATTGCACAAGATAATCTGCATCATCAATCATTATGGCTGAAGGAATGACCTGCAATTCAGCAATCGTTGCCCTTGCTGTTTCCAAGTCAGCCCTCAACCTTTCTTTATCCCGTGCTATTTCCTGCACCTTCCCTTCATACTCAGCCTTCATGGCGTCTACATTACGTTGCGCAGTTTCAACTTCTTCTGACATATGACGATTTTCTTCTTCCAACGCCTTAATGCGATCGGACATTGCTGCATTGCTGGCACGCTCAGATTTAATATCTTCCATTCTTTCATAAAGCCAAGAGCGCATATCCTGATCCAAAGAATTACCCGTCAACTTAAAATATAAATCGACATTATTAACGAAGAAGGAGTCAAGCATGGTTGTTGCTAAAGCAGCCCCATGCGATAATCCATCCCCCTCAAGTTTGGCGATATTTTCTTGAATCTCTTTGATCCAATTGTCTACCATTGTGTTGATCCGCATTGCAATAAAAGGCTTGTCAACATTGGATATAGCAATTAATAATGCATGCTGCTCCGTCAACGACTTCGCCCGAAACCCTTTTTGTATTTTTAAAAATTCGCGTTCGTTTTTCTTAAAGATCTCTCTAAACTCTTTACCTGTAATAATTTTGCAAAGGATCGTAATTTCTTCTTTGGTAAGTAATCCGATGTAATTCATAACTTTCCTCCTTGTTTGCTGATTTGCATGCTCCGATAAATATCTTGCAACCTTCGGTAAGAGCGCTCATTGATTAAACCCGTCTTGATACATTTCAGAATCCATTGACATATCCGTGGATAACAGTCCAGACCGGCCAAAATATTCCGCAAAGAATGAGGGGCGGGAATTGACACCCCCGATACGTTACTGAGCCGCTTTAAAATTTCAGTTTCATCGTTTGCGATAAAAGACTGTTTCTTTTTAAAGTCAATTTCCCAAACAATATCACGACCGATAATAGCTTGAACACTCACGCCATAAGATATTTCATTCAGCTCAAGTGATTTATCGGCATATATTTTCCGCTTATCTACGATATGATTGTTTTTAGAAATAACAAGTTCACCATCAAATGCTGCTCTAAATAGCAACGTTTTGCTGCATGGTAATGTATCCGCTTCTCCGGAAAAAACTTCCTCCCCCATAAGGTCCGTTACTGAAATTGTTGGAGACGCCCCCTCTTGTTTAAGTGCCTCCTTCCAAAAATAGGTATATTGTAAAACTTGGGTACGCCCTATCGATATTAACTGCTGTCTTCCAGAACAAAAAACTTCATATAGCTTTGGATAAGCGGAGTTATGACTTAATTGCCGAACTGAAGCAGCGGGAAAAGTTTTAATTGCTGCCACATTACCCTCGACAAGCATATACATACTGGCTTGACTATGTTTTACTATATAACGCCCCTCAACAAATAATGGCCACATTGGACGCAAAGAAATTGGGTGATCCGTTAAGCGACAATGATATTCGAGAAAAAATCGAGCAGCTTCTTCGCTAAAGTTGACCACAGAAATCACATGAAGTGTCCAAGTTTCCCAACCAAATTGTCTTCGTGCAACCTCCTGCATTCGTATACTGCTAAATGACCTTTTATAAAAATAACCACGCTTTAACAAGTAGTACTCTTTTTCAATCTCAACATCGGCATCATATGTAAGCTTCCTCCCGGAAGTTTTTTCAAACAATGTTCCCTCAGGATCAATGCCGTTAATTTCTCTAGGCCAAAATTCACGCAGCCTATCGCTTCCATTTACAAAATTAAGAATATATTTTTCGAATGGCCTTTCGCCGATAGGAAGAAACGTAATACTGTCGCGATTGATGCGTTCTTTTGTAAACACATAAGATTTATCCAATGTGCCCTTGGGCTTAATTTCTATGCGAAAGCCTTTTCTAAGTGCATCATTAGGGGCGCGTATCAATCCAATTTCAAATCGAAACGAATTCTTTGATATATCTTTAATGCGAATGGGCAAATCATATTGTTTAGGATCATAAGCGAAGGGATAACTTGGTCCAAATTCGCGTTCAGGACAATTCTTGCTCTTTTCATAGGCACTATGCCTAAAATGTCGAGTCTGAATATTCCCGTCAGTAAGAGTAACATATTGCCCACATAATTCGCACATAAACAAACCACTATGAGCAGATACCGTTCCTCCCGGATGTAATTGTGCGGCTTGCTCTGCCGTGATCCGCTCCCAACCATTACCTGACCACATGCAGACATGTGTTAGCGATGCCATACGCTTTTCTCCTTTTAAGTCTTTGCGCTTCTGCCATTAAAAAATGGCTACATATTTTATAAATTGTAAATTACAACAAAGCAATGCATCCTTTTGTTTCCAGATGATCTATCTCTCTTATATTTCTTCCTTTTTATCCCCCCACGAGTTCGTTTGTCTTCTTTTGTAAACGAACGGGAAGCGGGCGTTCCAGCTTCCAAAGGATGCTCATCGGGCGGGAGCCTTCGTGCTGCACATAGTTCGCTTTCCCCAAAAACGTATATACTCCAGCACCGCCGCTGACGCGGTCTGTTTTATTCTCTCGCACAAATAATAAAAACAGAGTGCCCTTTTCGCAGTGATGAATGTATCTCTGTCCGGTGGGCGAATTTTCCGACGTCGTGCTCTGGCTCTGCCAATGGAAAAATTCCTCCCCGACGGAATAGTCTTGATACATCGTCGACGGGGAATAATCTTTGTCCGATTTGTTAAGCGTAATGAAGGCAATGTCGATTTTTTGATCGGGCAAATACTTGACGCCCTCACGGACAGTAGAAGGCTTCAAAAAATCTAAGGCGACCAAGATCTGATCGCGCGTATAATCGCAATGCAGATCGAGCGGGCAGTCAAAGCCGACCTCCACACGCTCGTCGATAAAATCGATACGCCCGAAATTATATCGCAGCAACTCCAACAGTTCCTTACAGAGGGTAGGATTTTTGCGGACCTCCAGTATGCCATCGAAAAGGCTTGTAAAACCGCACTCTTCATATGGCTTTTGCCAGATCGTGAACTGAAACATCTGCAACATGCGCGCCTCCCCTGCGGTCACGCCTTCGCGTGGCGCTTGCAGCATTTCCATCCAAAACGCGAGAAGTCTGCGCGAATTGACGGTCGCAAACCTCGGAAAAGCCTTGCGCATGGTGTCTTCCAACGGCTCTGTAAAATTCTCCAAAACGCCCGCCTGTACGCACAAGCGCGAGAAGCTGTCGCACGCATACAGCGCGCGGACATCCATATGCAAATGTTCTAAGAAATTAGAAAGGGTCAATTCCTTCCCCGTATCTTCCGTAAAATTGCCAATGCGCGAAACAAGCCCAGCTCTCGCCCCAAAGGAGGCGCGGATATTTTCATAGATGTATTGCCTTGCCTTCTTTTCAAGAAGAATATAACAGCCTTTGGGCACGGATACGAACCCTTCCTTCATTTCCCGCAATACGCCGCGGGAAGGATCGGACAGGAGAGAGGCGAACTTGTCCTCAAAATTATATCGCTTGTTGGCTTGCCCGATAAAATCTAATACAGTGAGGCATTCTTTTCCATCTGCAAGGCGCAGCCCGCGCCCCAACTGCTGCAAAAACACGGTCAACGATTCCGTGGGGCGCAGGAACAGTACCGTATTGACTTCGGGGATATCCACACCTTCATTGTAAAGATCTACCACAAAGATAAAGCGGATCTCCCCGTTTACGAGCCTCTGCTTCGCTATGTTTCTCTCCTCTTCCGGAGAGCTGCCATCCAACGAAATGGACGGAATGCCGTGCGCATGGAAGTATTTTGCCATGAACTTGGCATGCTCTACCGAGACACAAAAGCCAAGGCCTTTTACCTCGTCGATATCCGTTACATAGCGCAATATTGCCTGAACGATCATATCGGCACGGCGCTCGGCAACGATGCCGCTGAATGTATAGACGCGCTCCAGCTCGCCTTTTTCGTACCCGCCGCGGCTCCATTTCAGATCGTTCAAATCGACAACGTCCGTTACCCCGAAATATTGAAAAGGAGACAAGAGTTTACGATCGATCGCTTCGGGCAAACGAATTTCCGCCGCAATGCGGTTGCCAAAATACTCTAAAATGTTTTTCCCGTCCATGCGTTCGGGCGTCGCAGTCAAACCCAACAAAATCTTGGGCTTATAGTACGTCAATAATTTTTGATAGGTAGGCGCGGCTGCGTGATGGAATTCATCGACGATAATATAATCATAAAAATCGGGACTTGTCTTTTGGGTAAAATCCTGTGAATTAAACGTCTGGATGGAAATAAACAGATGCTCGATACTTTCTGGTTTATAATTCCCCACAAATATCTCGCCGAAATTTGCGTCTTTGAGCACGCCGCGGAAAGTATATAAACTTTGTTTCAAGATCTCTTCGCGATGCGCGACAAATAGCAATCGGCAGGGGCTTTGCGGGTTATCCTTACAAAAATGCTTGTAATCGAAGGCAGAAATAACCGTCTTGCCCGTCCCTGTGGCCGCGACGACAAGGTTGCGAAAATTTCCGCGCACCTCGCGCTCCGCCTCTAACTTGTCCAAAATCTCTTGCTGATAGGAATACGGCAAAATATCGAAAGTATAAGCCGGTTTATCCCCTTCAAAATGCTTTTCTGCTTTCAAAGCCAGCGCCAATCTCTCTTTTTGTGCGCTATCATAAGGCTCAAAATCCCGCAAATTCCAATAACTCTCAAAGGTTGCGGCAATTTTTTGCAAAGTCTCAGGCTGATCTTTTTGTGTGACCTTCAAATTCCATTCCAAACCCGAAGTCATCGCCGCATTGGAAAGATTGGATGAGCCGATGTACGCCGTTGTAAAGCCAGTATTACGATAAAATACATACGTCTTTGCATGTAAGCGGGTACGCTTGGTATCGTAACTGACCTTGATAAACGTGTTCGGCAACTTTGCAAGTTCTTCGATCGCCTTCAGATCGGTCGCACCCATATAAGAAGTTGTGATAATACGAAGTATGCCGCCGCGCTGCACAAACACCTTCAAGTCTACGAGGATCTGCCTCAATCCGCTCCACTTGATGAAGGAGACAAGCATATCGATGCGATCACACGAAGCGATCTCCTTTTTCAGTTCGCTCCCGAGTTGTGGCTCGCGCACCGCACCCGTAAAGAGCGAACTGTGCGCAAGAGAGGTAACGGGGCGCACAATCTGCGCCTTTTCATTGACCGCTAAAATGCTGTCCTGTTTATCAAAGAGAGCTAACAGTTGTTCGGCTTGTCGGTCTACGGACATATCGCCAAAGGAATCTTCCCTCGTCTCTGTCTTGACAGCGTCCACAAGCCTGTTGACGAGCGCAATCTGATCGGCAAGGCTTCCGCCGTTGTCGCGGACATTGTCCAGCCCCTTTTCGATAATTTCCGTAAGATATTGAGATAGAACTTTAGACGCCTCGCCCGTGTCGACCGGCGCAACATCGACGTACATATTCTTCTCTTCCGCTTTTTTAATCTCACCGCCGATCATTCGGTTGATCAACTGTTCGTAAATGCCTTGTTTTAGCATTGCACCCTCTTGTACGCTTATACGGCATACAGAATTAGTCTTTTGATTTATTATATCATACTTTGACCATAAAAGCAATATTTCATCAAAAATCGCGAAATGTTTTCATGATTCGCGCCGCTTCTCATACCGTACCGCATAGTGCTCGGCGAGGCGGGAGAGGAGACGTTGGAGGGCAATGCGCTCCGCTTCTAATGCGGCGATCTCTTTGCGCAAGGCAGCCTTTTGCGCGACATTCCGCATACGAGCCGCAATGCGTTTGGCATAAGAAAGCGTCTTGCAAATGCGCTTAAACTCGTACTTGCGCATGAGGATTTCTTCAAAGTAAAACGTGTATGGAAGCCTGCGGCGGTGAGCCAGCTCCTTGATCTCCTCCTCATAGCGGTGAAAGGCGTTGCCGGACGGTTCGGGGATGGTCGCGGCGCGCCGCTCGACCTCCCGCAAGAGCCGCAAACAGAGCTTTTCTTCGACCTCGTCGGCAAATTCCTGCCTCGCAAAAAATGCCTTACCATAACCCGAAAGCTGTGCCAACAGCTCCTCTTTTGTCTCCGAACCGCCCATCATCAGATACCGCGTCGCGTAGCGCAGCAGTTCGCCCGGCGTAAAGAACCACTTATATAAAAGCGCCAGAAGTTCTCCCTGTGCGCGCAGAAAGAAGGCGAACGCCCGGACGTCTGCGTCGCCGCGCATATGCCCGGTGCGCAGGAACTCCTCCCACGCGGCTTCAAAGGCAAGCTCCTTTTGGCTTCGCTCGCCGTCGTGCAGCCGCATGAGGTCCAGGCGCACGTAAATTTTCTCTAGACGACGCGAGACAGTTGCCTGATCGAGATGCAGCCTTCGCGCGATCTCCTGCTGCGTAAAGTCTTTCCGATCCAGCCGATAGATACAACGATCGGTCTTATCAAACGAACGCACCAAAGCGCGGCGATCGGCCTCCTCGCAGATGTCGCCCTCGATGTAGCGAGTCTCCCTGTCCTCCGCAAGATCGCTCCAAAAATCGATCTCCTCCCCGTCCTCATCCCGAAGCCGCGGGATATCCGCCGTCCACCTCTTGTTGTGCGCACGCCGCTCGCTGTTGTATTCCTTGTCGTCCAGCTTTCGCAGCCGCCTCCACTCCTCTTCGGAAACGGCAATGCGGACGTAGTGCTTCCCGCCGATGAAGAACGTCGGCGTATCGTCCGCCTCGCAGCGGGTATAGGAGTAAAGATAGCAGACCTTCCCCTCGCCCGCATCGCGTTTTTTATGATTGAGCCAGTATGCCGTGATATCCATGCCGCCATGATACCACAAAATATATGACAACTGTTGTCTTATATCCAAAAATTTTTTAAGAATTTTTTTGCTCCCGTTACAAAAACATCGCCATATAGACGGTCTAATGCAGGATGCCGCCATACTCCCGTCTGAAGTTGGCTCGCACAAAAGGCAGAAAAATGCGTGTTCCGCCTCTGCAAGGCGACAAAAAACCGACCGAGAAGAACTCAAACACAGTTTTCAAACAGCCCGTCTGACGATGAGCTGTTCTTATGTGAAACAAGCCGCGGGGGGGGGGGCACCAGGGAGGGGGGGCGCCCCGCCGAAAAAACCCCACCAACCACCCCCGGGGGGCGCGGGGGGGGGGTTTTTTATTTTTTTTTTTTTTTT
>ERZ1090868.1553-NODE-1555-length-12078-cov-11.373784_pt1 | contig 12078 bp, 11 predicted proteins | sample MGYA00478475_ERZ1090868 | MGnify/ENA primary metagenome ERZ1090868 (study PRJEB33644, sample SAMEA5815747) | chicken gut metagenome | biome: Chicken; feature: Gastrointestinal Tract; material: Caecum | place: Ireland | collected 2019-01-01 | study: A study of...
GGGTTGTTCAGGCAGTAGGCGTAAAGATCGAGTCCGCCGAAGGTTTGGGGGTCGGCGTATTGAACCGAGTCGCGGTTTAAGAACCTGCCGACTTCGGGGTCGTAATAGCGCGTTTGCAGGAAGTATAAGCCCGTTTCGGTATCGTAGTAATATCCGCGGTATCTGAAGGGGTTTACATTGCCGATATGCGCGGAACTTGTTATCACTGTTCCGTTTGAACTCACCACCTTGTGGTTGCCCCATGCGTCGTACCAGTATTGTACCACTACATTGCCGTTTCTGTCAACTATGCCTATTACATTTCCCTGCGCGTCAGTCATGTAATAGTACATTGTGCCGTTGTACTTGCAGGCGGCTATGCCGTCTATATCGTAATAGAACTCTAACCCGTTGGATTGTTTTATGAGGTTGCCCCGGCTGTCGTACGTAAAAGCAATGGAATTTTTGTTCGTCCTTCTACCACGACCGTTGTATTTGAACGTGTTGCCGTTGAACGACATCATCTGTCTGCCCTTCCACGTGACGGACTTGCCGAGGTAGGTTGTGGGATTGCCCATGCCGTCGTACACGCAGCTCTTGCCGTTATAGCTCATAAGCCTGTCGCCGTCATATTCATAATGTATCGAACTGCCGTCAACCGTTCCGCTATTTTCCGGCTGATACTGCCCTTTCATCTTTGTTCCTTCTTTGCCTTCGTACGAATAAAATATTTCTGCCGACTCGCCTAAAAGCTGATTATCTTCGCGGCGCAGCCTTTCATTGCTATGCAGATATTCTATTCTTTTGCCGTTGACGGTTATTTCGTTGAGATGTCCTGTCATTGAATTATAACTATAATCTATCTGCTGCTTTATTGTATTGCCAAACTTGTATTTTATGCTTGCAGGCTGATTTGTCGCATTTGTGCGCTTCAAGCTTGTATCGTACACATCGCGGTATTCGTATATCTTTTCGTACGTCATTCCGCCGCTCACGCTCACCTTTTTGCTCTTTATGCGGTTTAAACTGTCGTATTCATAATCTTCCGTAATTCCGTAAAAATTCATGCCCGTAAGGCGGTGATCGAGAGTATCGTCGTACTCATACGCATACGTTGCGGTCATGGCGCCGGTCAGCGATTGTTGTTTTAAGCTACCATATTCGTCGTATTCGTAATCTTCCTTTACCTTGGTAGCCGCACCCCTCTTTTCGGTATATTGCGTCAGCTGACCCAGCTTGTCGCAACGATACTGAACAGTTGTCGAATTCACATAATCGGACACCGTCGTCAACGAGCCGTCCGGCTCGCTCTCCACATACAGCTCTTTATCATACGCCGTCGACCCGTCGGGAGAATAATACGCCGTCTGCTTTGTACCGTCTTTTGAGGTTTCTGTTTTTACCCTTTCGCCGTTTTCGTTGGTTACCGTTGCCGTCACCAAGTAGTCTGTTTCTTCGTACTCTATGTTTTTCGAGCCGGTGTTCCCATCTATGGTTATCTTGCTCGGACGTCGTTTTTCGTCATAGCCATACTCAATTTTGTCGCTACCAAACATCCGAATCAATTCGCCATTGATGTAATTCACATAGTTTGATATGTAAACCGTTCCTTCATCGACATCGGTTTCCGTATAATACACTCTTTCAAACCTGTCAGAGTTGTCGTATCCATAATACGTAAGCGGGTAGCCTGTGCGTCTGACAGTATAACTTTTATTGTTCATCGCATGGCTGTAACTTATCGTGTAGCTACCAGAGGGGTCTTTTTCGCTCACCTTTCTGCCATAACTGTCATAATTTTCCTCCGCCCTGTATCCGAGCGCAGGCACATCACTCCTGAAATGCGAGCGTCGAGTCTGATACGAGCCGTCTTCACTGAATTTATATCCATATGTATTTACGATTGCCTTAACCTCCGTCGGACCGTTGCCCTTCGTCATGTAGTTTCTTTCTTCAATCAACATGCCCGTATCTTTATCGTATTCATACACGGTTACCTGCGTATATTCCTTTTTCGCACCTGTATACAGATTCAGGGTTATATCCGTTTGTTTTCTGTAACATTGCTTTTCTTCGTTGTAAAAATATTTTTCGATTATATCGGCTGTTGAATATTTTCCCGAGCCGAAGGCAATTTTGTGCCCGTCAATTCTACGCTCTCTGATCAAGTCGTTCTCATTAAAATAAATTGTGTCCATTTCGAGCGAATTGAATTTAAATTCATCGTAGGGAACATACAGGCACCCCCTGTCGGCATAAAATGCGCCTTTCTGCTGATGCGGTACATTTATTGTTTCATATGCTTCGGTGACTACGCCGCCGCTTTCCTTGACATAAATATGATTATCCTCATTCTGGAATTTGTAGTGCTCTTTATCGCCGTTAATGTCGGTTATAACGCACTCATTGTCAGAATACGCGATTATCCACTTTCTCATCTCGGGGGTCGTCTGCGTTGTCGCAGTGCTGTCGGGAATGCTTTCGTATAGCGACCGAACCGAAAGTTCAACGCCGTCGGTTTTTTGCTGACATTCTGCCTTATAGCCTTCCGAAGACGTTATGCTTTCCACATGGCCCTTATCGTCATAAGTTATATCATATTTCTGACCTACGGAGCGGGTTATTTTTACGAGTCTCGCATATTCATACTCGCTGTTGTATTCAAACTCAACATAATCGCCGGTGACATAATCTCTTATTTTTTTCAAGTGATAGTTGCCGTATTCTTCCACGTCGTTATATTCAAAAGAATATACATGCTGTACGGTCGCCGTGCTGTAATCGCTTATCAGGCTCAATAAATTTGACGCCGTAACGCGGTACAGATAATAGAATTTTCGCTTTTCATCGCTTATAAAAACGAGATATCCGTCTGCATTGAATCCCTTGACCACATTGCCCGATGTAAGCCAACGGATACTTCCGACAGGGGCGATTTTCTCCTGATATAAGGGCAGTTTTTTAATCCATGCGGGTGTTTCGGCGGTATATTGCAGACCGTTGACCGCATCATTTTCTATGATGTACTCGTCACCAAGCGCATCTTTATAATACAGACCGTCAGTTTTTTCAATTAAACGCTCAGCAAAGCTGAGGTTTACGTTAATGCCATAAAGATATGCCTGGTCATTGTCCGAGTCTGCCCTTATAATATGGGTTACTGCAAGTCGGGTAGTCAACCCCTTTCTCATGAGGTCATTTATTACCCACACCTGTTGCTTTGTGCTCATATCTTCTTTTGCGCTTAGCTGACCGAAGAGGGGAAATGTTTTGTAATACTGCTTTGTTTCTGACATAATTCAGACTCCTTAATTTTTTAGTTACAAACGTTTGTACTAATCTTTTAACCGCCTAAATATGACAAAAATGTTATAATTAAAAAATAAAACACGCTTTTTCGGTCAAAAAATTTGTGTCCGTTAGGTTTTACAGGAAAAAAACCATAAAACCAGCTATGACATTACAAATGCATAAAACTTAAAGCCACATGTCGGGACCGAAAACGGCAAAAAGGCATAAAAAAAGCCAAAGCGGCGGGAAGGACAAAATCCTTCCCGCCGCTTTGGCGCGGATGGCGAGATTTGAATTATCAAGTGCCAATTTTATTTGTGCTGAATAGTGCCGTTTAGTACCGTTTTTAAGCATTAAACCAAAATTTTTATGTCAATTGGTACATTGTGTATTTTTTGTACCCACGCGTAAAGGGTAAAAATAAGGGTACAAAGCGTACCCTTAAATAGCCATGAACTGCTCGACAATCGTATTCAGTTTTTGTGTATGGTCGCGCAGCCTGTCAAGCAATGCAAAGCCCAAGGTCTGCACATGTCTGTAAGCCTCCATTGCCTTTTCCGCGCTCGGGTTTGTCACCTCCATCTCGCCGTTGGATAATTCCTGCAAGTCCTTTGTAAGGCATATTTCAGACAATACGCTTTCAAGCTGCCCTGTGAGTTCCTCTACCTTTTCAATCTGTGTTGTATTCATAAACTACCTCCATAATATTTTTTATATGGAAGCGGCTATTTAAGCCGCCTCCTTGTAACGTACCGACATTATATTTTCGAGTGCATAGACGAGCGTCACAGGCTTGTCCGCCTCCCCCTCCCTTATGGCGCCCATTGCTATGAGTGCCTCCTTGGTCGTCGGCGTTCCATCTGCGAGGAAATACTCCGTCCTGAAGTTCGAGGGGTTCATAATCTGCAGATAGAGCTTTTCGGGATTTTTCTTGCTGCGGACTATGCTGTCGTACTCGGTATGTTCAAACCAATTCGATTTAACGCCGCCGTTGGCTTGAACAGCCTCTTTGACCGCTGCGACGTTTGCGTAATTACAGCCCCATTGAGCCGTCAGCGTGCTGTGCTTTATAAAGCGGATGCCCTTGAGCCCTTTCTTTTCTGTCATTGCCTCTATGGCAAAGATGCGCCCGTTGGTAATGTTCTTTTCCAAAAGTTCCTGAAGTTTCATTGTAGCCTCCTATAATTTTGACTTTTGACCGCCTTTGTGGTATTATAGGAGCGATAGGAGGCGGCTTGTCCGTTCGTTCCTGTTGCTTGGGTAACCGTGTGCTTTGGTCGGCTGTGCGGTTGCCCTTTCTTTATGGTTGCCTTTCCTCAACCTTTGTGATTATATTATACAGCATTTGCTTAATGTTGTCAAGCATTTTATTTATATTTTTCTAAATATTTTAAATTATTTTATTTATAATATTAATCGTTTACTTGACATTGTTTAAAAATAAATGTATAGTATAATAAAGGAGGTCAACAATGAATATCTCGCAAAAAATAAATATGGCTCTGGCATACAAAGGGATGAGCCAAGCTGCCTTGGCGCGGGCAATCGGAATGACGCCATCAAACTTTAATCAGAAGTACAAACGGCAAACATTTACGCAGGAGGAGCTGGAGCAGATAGCAACCGTGCTTGGAGGCACATACGTTTTCGGCTTCGAATTCCCCGACGGCACAAAAATTTAATTGCATGATAAAAGGGCAACCACAAGGCTGCCCTTTTTCTTTATCACGTTTAAGCCTGAAATTAGACGCCACAAGCCGTAATTTCCCCTGCGGCGTAAACTTCTCCGCCGTCAGATTAATTCGGCTCTGCGGGCGATTTTTGCCGTTATTTCGATAATTTCCCTCCGCCAATTCTTTACCGTACCGTGGGACAGCCCTATTTTGCGCTCTGTCTCCGCCCAGCTACAATTTTCAAAAAAGAATTTGACCATAAAACGGGCTTTTGCTTTGTTTTTGGTCTCGAAGTACCAATAAACCTCGTCTATGACATCAACTATTTTACGCACCTCGGAGCTACTATGCCGCTCTATTCGGCCATCACACACATAAAGTATCTCTGTTGTTGACGGATTATCATTTAAAAGGCTCTTATATGACTGATAGAGTTTAAGCCACTCCAAAATTTGCTTCAAATCAGCCCTTTTCATTGCCGCCTCCGCCGCTGTGAGCTATCGCAGACATACTGTTTAAAATCTCGTCGAGTTTATCCAGCTGCTCCGCATCCGCCGCAACGTCCAGCTTGTCCTTTTGCCCAAGGTACTGTTTGCCAAGCCATGTAAGCATCTGGTCGCTACCTATTTCAGCCCGCCCGAACTGCGCACACTTTAAGTCAGCTTTTCCGCGATTTTCGCCTTTTATTATGCACTCCGAAAAAGTAGCCCTGTTATCTATCGATTTCAACGTATCAGCGCTTACGCCCAGCACGGCGGCAACCTCTTCCTCTGTAAGGTGATACTGCGCAATCTCTTCAACGATTTCCTTGCCGAGTTCGTTCAGTACCAGCCTTTGTCTGCCACGCTTTCGGACTTTATCAAAGCAACGACAGGCGGCAATGGGCTTATTTTGATATTGCCACTCTTCACTCATTGCCCGCCTCCATGCAGCCTGTAATTCTTTTCCTCGCCGAATAAGCCGACAAGATAGTCAGGTCTTGTAAGTTCAATTATCCGACCGGCAAGCGCGTTGTCGTACTGCTGGAGCTGCTCCAAAGTGCGCTCCGTGCTTATGATGGTTATGTAACGCTTTGTTTTGTCAATGCGGCTCTTATTGTACCTGTAATTGATTATTTCGTTTGCCAACCTTATATCTGCCGAGGTAGGGCGCGCAGCATTATCACCCTTGAAAAAGTCGTCGATATAAAGCACCTGCGCAAACTTCAGCTCGTCAATCAGCTGCTCATACTCACCCTCCGAACGCATTGCCTGTTTTATCTTCATGCTCGCATCTGTCCACGGCATAAAAATCACGTCCATGCCACGCTTTAAGAACTTGCCAGCTACTGCTGTACAGAGGTGAGATTTTCCCGCGCCTGACTGCCCGCAGATAAAGAGCAAATGGGCGTTATTGTCGGCGACAAACGCTTTGGCGGTGTTAAATGCTTTAGTCTGCCATGGATGAACGCACTTGTACCTGTCGAACGTGTACAGCTCCAACAAATTGCCAAGCCCGCTGCGCTCCATATTGGCAAGTGAGCGGCGTATCTTCATGCACTCACAGTCCCGAAAATATGTTTTTCCGTTTTTTATTACCATAAAGTCGCCTCTGTTTTTGCAGCGCGGACAATCATAGCCCGTAATCTCACCCTTTGAATTGTTATACGCCAAAACGCCAAATTTAAGCGCCTCTGCCGCATCCATCTCAAACAAAGGCTTGCCAATTTCTTTTTCCTCGGCGCTCATACAATTGTCTATGTAATAACGCCTGTCTGCCTCGGTAAGGGTACCATTAAACCCTGCCCACATAATATTCATAGCTCTTTTATCCATGTTCGCCTCCTTTACGAATAATATTTGCTCATATCGCTACTATCAGGCAATGCAGCCCTGTCAGGATTTGCCCTGTCAGGGGGAGCGGACATATTACGGCGTGCCCAATTCCGTACCGCAGCTTGCCAATCTTTCATGGGCGAATTGCCTACGCGCCAGCCATTTGATGCGTAATGGTCGATAAATCTTTCGGCATCAATCTGTAAGCCCCGCTCCGCACAATAGTTTTCCACCTCTAATAATGTAGGCGGTTTAAATTTCTTACCCCTTTGTGGGGATGCGGCACTATTGTTGTCCAAATCCTTATCTATTGCATTATCCAATTCCATATCCTTATCATGTAAGGCTATTGATTTAGGTTTGGTTTCAGTAGGTTCGGTTTTGGTTTCGGTAGGTTTAGATTTGATTTCTTCTTGATTAGCTTTGTTTATGGACTTTGGACGTCCACCCTTTTTACCGTTTTCATATTTCTTTATTCCGTCTAAAATTATAGGCTTAATAAGCAAAAAAATAGCTTTTTCCTCCTTTTGTAGGTCAGGTTCCTCACCATCAAGCGCAAACCTCGACAGAGCTTTAGAAACCCGCACATAACTTTCGTCAGGGAGTTCGTTTAACGCTTCCGCATAGGAGCGAAAAAATATAAAGCTATCTCGCCTTATTTTTTTATCCTGCGGCAAAACAGTTTCTGTAAATTTTTTATCCATAGTCAGTTATTCGCCGCGTCCCCGTTCTGTGTTCTCAACCAAGCAAAAAAGCTGTCACGCTCTACAAATTTACGTTTACCTATCTTCACCACGGGCACGTCCGCCCTACACAAAAGTTTATAGACCATTGGACGAGAAAACCCAATAGCCTGTAAATCTTCCGCGCTCATCATGATTGGTAGTTCTTGCTTGTCTGTGATTTTTTTCATAAATGTTTTTTCCTTATTATGATTTGTCTTATTGACAATCCTATTATAGCGTGTTAAAATGTATTTGTAAACATTCAATTTTACACAATAAAAATATGTTTGGATATTTTTGCACGTTTACTCATACATAAATATTATAATTTAACAATTAAAGAAAACGGCTTATGACAAGGCAGGAAATTAAATCGCTATGCAAAAAGCTAGCGCAGGATGCGTTCGACTTGCTCAACGCGCTTGAAGTTGAGGACGCCGAACAGCGGAGCCGCCTGTTCTTCGTGAAGGGCGGCGCCAATGAAAGGGTGCTTGAATTCCCTGCGCCCGTCAAAAATGAACTGACAGAAGATTTTGAGGAAGGCAATTTAAAATTCACCGAAAAGGAGATTGCCAAAATGCCATCCTCATTTAGAAAAGTATTCCGAGCGCAAGGCTGTACGGCTTACGTTCGGCGGCGGTCAGGCGGTCGTTATAACTGTTCCTACGAAATACGCTTCCGTGGCGACGGTTATAATATCTCGGCATCCGCCACTACGCTTGAAAAAGCAAAAGAAAAATTCACCGAGAAAATAAAAGCCGCTGTATCCGAGCGGGACAATGCACAGCATATCCCGACCAAATTCCTTGACTTTGCGCAGTATTGGTTTGAGAACTTCCACGCGCGAAAAGTCTGTGACGCTACATACGCCTATGGCCAGCGCATTTTCAATACCTACGTCAAGCCGTCCCTTAAAAATATCCCTCTCGCCAAGGTCACGCCCGTAATGCTCCAATCGCTGTTGGACGGGTTGGAGCGTATTCCCAAGACGGCTGACGAGGTTTACAGCCTGTTAAATCAGATATTCAAAAGCGCGGTTAATCACGGCGTGTTACGGCTGAACCCACTCGGAATGTGCTATCACAGGCAACACGAGCGTAAGCACGGCACCGCGTTCACGAAGGACGAAGAAACGCGCCTGCTCTCCGCGTATGCGGGTGAGCCGTGTCAGCTCCCCTTTGCGCTTATGCTCTACTGCGGGCTGCGCCCGAACGAGCTTTACACCGTGACGCTCGAAGGGGACTTTATAAAAGCCGTAAACAGCAAGCGCAAGGGCGGAAAGGTTGAGCATAAGCGAATTCCCGTGTCGCCTATGCTTGCGCCATATATCGCCGACGTTGGCGTCATAGACGTGTCTGCGTTCCCTACCGACCGCGTATTAGATATTCGATTGAAAAAGGTGCTGCCGAACCACAAGCTGTACGATATGCGCACGACCTTTCAGACGCGCTGTACCGAGTGCGGCGTCAATGATACGGCAATTGGCGTGTTTATGGGTAACTCTATCGGCAAGCTGAAAGAGGCTTACACCGACCTTTCGGACGACTTCCTGCTTCGCGAAGGCGCCAAGCTGAAATACTAAAATGGAGGATTGATATGCAATATGATTGGAAAAAGATAGGTCAGCGCATAAAAAAAGAGCGCAACCTTTTGGGTTTATCACAAGACGAATTTTGCGACAAAGCAGGCATTGTAAAAAGAGCAACTTTAAGTAAGTGGGAAAACGGCACGGGTGGTGAGATTACCGTAGGGATGCTCACGGCAATGTGTGAAGTATTTGACTGCGAACTCGGCTATCTGCTCTGTGAATATGACTGCAAAACGCGTGCCGCCACGGACATTTCACAGCAAACAGGACTGTCAGAGGAGGCGGTCAAAAACCTATCTAACCTACATGATTTAAAAGAACAAGCGGCGCGTTATGGCACCTCGACAAAATCTTTTCAGTTTAGATACATTGACACAAATAAAATTGGCAGTCCCGTAGGCAATGACGGCATACGGTGCATCACGTCGTATGGCGTACAGTGCCATGGCATTTTTTTTACCGAAGAGACGCCGTTTGAAATCCCCTATACCGCAAAAATACCTTCAGAATATTACATACCGCTACTTTTCAATGACATTCTCGAATTTGCAAACGCAAATAAAACTGCGGCATGGGAAAAATTATCGCTATTTGCAAATAAATACGCTGAATATAAATATAAAAGTCTCTATACTGCCATACACAAAAAAGTCAAGCCCCAAGGCAGCGAACAAAACGAAGAGGCATCATTTTTCCTAATGAAATATATGCTTGACTTTATAGACGAGATAGTAAAATCGTATGTCACCGAGGGCAGCAAAGGCACAGATGAGCGCAAAATTATGGAAGAATATATTACCGAAGCAACAAAGCGACGCCAAGGAACTGTTTTTGATTATGATAGCGAGGAGGAAGAAGATGGCTAAAAAATCGAATACGCGCAGCGCGCAGGGAAGCGGCACCATAAGGCAGCGCAAAGATGGGCGCTGGGAAGCCCGTTACACCATCGGAAGGGACGCGGGAACGGGCAAACAGATACAAAAGTCGATATACGGCGCGACACAAAAGGAAGTGCGCCAAAGGTTGCAGCAAGTATGCGCAGACATAAACAATGGCATATTTACAGAACCTTCAAAGCTGACGGTTGCAAAGTGGTTTGATATATGGCTGAAAGAATACAACAACAATGTTAAGCCCTATACCATGAAGGCATATCGTGAAAAGGTAAACCTTTATATAAAGCCCGCGCTGGGCGCAATAAAGTTGACTTCAGTCAGTGCGCCGGCAATACAAAAGTTTATAAACTCGTTGAGTACAGGCGACAACGACAGCCGCATCCTTGCGCCCAAGACGGTTAAGTGCGTGCATGGCGTACTTCATAAAGGACTGCAGCAAGCCGTCATTCTCGGCTATATCAGGTTTAATCCCGCGGATAACTGTTCCCTGCCGAAGATGCAGCAAAAGGAAATAAAGCCATTGGAAGAGGACGAAATAAAGCGATTTTTAGACGTCATAAAGGGCAACAAGTTCGAATACCTGTTCTTGGTCGATTTATTCACGGGACTGCGACAGAGCGAAATATTGGGCTTGACATGGGATAATATCGATTTCAAAACAAATACAATCTACGTTTGCCATCAGCTCCAAAGGCAGCCCGAACGCGGCGGCAAGTATGTTCTATCCTCGCTGAAGAACAATAAGACGCGCAAAATAACGGCAGCGGCAACCGTAATGCACGCTTTGAGAAAACAACGACAAAAACAGTTCGAGGAACGCGCCTTGGCTGCTAACCTGTGGCATGAGGACATACCAAACCTTGTATTCACCAATGAATTTGGCGGGCATCTGACGCACAACACCGTCCTTAAATACTTCCATAAGGTGACGGAGGCGGCAAATATAGAAGATGCCCGCTTCCACGACCTGCGGCACACTTACGCCGTTTCTTCGCTTCAAGCCGGCGACGACATAAAGACCGTGCAGGAAAACCTTGGGCACCACGCGGCAGCCTTCACCATGGACGTCTACGGGCACGTCACCGAGAAGATGCGACAAGACAGCGCCGACAGAATGGAAAACTACATTAAATCGATTTCAGAGCATTAAAATAAGAGCCTCAAAAGGGCTCTTTTTTGCTGTAAAGGGTAAATTAAAGGGTACACAATATTTTTTGAACACAATAAATATGCAAAAACGGCTCAAAAACAAAGAAAAAAGCCTTAAAACCGACTGATTTTAAGACTTTTCGCTTTGGCGCGGATGGCGAGATTTGAACTCGCGCTGCGGTTTCCCGCACTACTCCCTTAGCAGGGGAGCCCCTTGAGCCACTTGGGTACATCCGCAGGCCCGTAAAAAAATTTAACGCTAAATCAATATAACACAAATTAAAGGCTTTGTCAAAACTTTATTTATTTTTTTGCAAAATTTACAAAAAATTATTTTTGCGCGTCAAGATATTTCTTGCGTTCGCGCTCGGCGTTTTCAATTGCGCGGGCAGAGCGGTCGTAGATGCAGACTATGTAAATGACGACGGCGAACGCCGCGAGCCCCTGCCACGACTGCAAAAAGAGCGACGCCGTGCCGACGGCGGGTATTTTGAAGCCCGTATACCGCCCGACGACAGAAGAATAGCTTACCGACCACTCGTCGTTGCGCCCGTTTGCGTCACCGCGGGTGACATAAAAAGTCTGCCCGCCCGAATATAGACTGCCGACAATTCTGTGGATTATCAATTGTCCGTCAGGCGAATAAAAGGCGATTATATCGTAGACAGAAAGCTCGTCCTCGTCCACCCTTTCGACGAAAATAAGGTCGCCTGCGGCAAAACCCTGCGTGCAATCTGCGGGCAGGGAATTTTGGTCGTTTACATAACTCATTGAGCCCGAACCTACCGCAAGCGCGCCCACGGGCGCGAACAGTTTGCCCGTAAAGCGCATATAAAGCGACTGGGCGGCGGCGCCCCCCCCCCCCCCCCGGCGGGCGGGGGTGGTGGGGCGCGCCCCCGCTGTTGGCCCGCGCCGGGGGTTTTGGCCCCCGGGGCCGCCCCGCGTTTTTATACGGTTGGCCCG
>ERZ1090868.1555-NODE-1557-length-12064-cov-6.596802_pt1 | contig 12064 bp, 12 predicted proteins | sample MGYA00478475_ERZ1090868 | MGnify/ENA primary metagenome ERZ1090868 (study PRJEB33644, sample SAMEA5815747) | chicken gut metagenome | biome: Chicken; feature: Gastrointestinal Tract; material: Caecum | place: Ireland | collected 2019-01-01 | study: A study of...
CCCGTGGCGCGCCGCCCGGCGGCCCCCCCCCCCCCCCCCCCCGCCCCCCCCCCGCCGCCCCGCCCGCGCGGGGGCACGCTCGGTGGGAGCCATGGCCTTTGTGGGGGCCCTGGTAGTCTCCTTTGCGGTGGTGTTTTTGGCCAACCTGGGGGGCCGTGCCACGGCGGTCAAATTGCTGCTGGCGGGTTCTGCGCTCTCGGCGGTCTGCGGTGCATTCTCCAACTTTGCCATCTATCTGCGCAACGACGACCATGCACCGGCCCAGGTCATCCGGTGGACCATGGGCGGTCTGGGTGCTGCCAACTGGCAGGGCAATGGGGTCATGGTGCTGGCTGTGACGGCGGGAAGTCTCTTCTTTCTTACCCAGAGCCGCACCCTCAACCTCATGCTGTTGGGGGACGAATGCGCCATTACGCTGGGCACCGACCTGCACCTGCGTCGGATGCTGTACCTGGCGGTCACCTCGCTGCTCATCGGGTTGGCTGTGTACCAGGCGGGAACCATCGGCTTTGTGGGGCTCGTGGTGCCCCACGGGGTACGCCTGCTGCTGGGAACCGACCATCGGACGCTGGTACCGGTCTCGGCGCTGGCGGGTGCCATTTTCCTGGTCTGGGCCGATGTGGCCTGCCGTGTCGTACTGCCCGGCAACGAACTGCCCATCGGAATTCTCACCTCGCTGCTGGGTGCACCGGTTTTTCTGTATCTGATGGTGCGTCACCGCTACGGATTTGGAGGAGGCACGGCATGACCATGATCGAAGCCCGGGACGTGTGTGTATCCCTGGGAGGAAAAGCCATCCTCGACCACATCCGACTGACGGCGGGCAGGCAGCAGGTGGTGGGGCTGATCGGCCCCAACGGCAGCGGCAAAAGCACGTTGCTCAAATGCATCTATCGTGTCCTGCAACCCGACAGAGGGGCGGTGATTCTGGAAGGCCGCACATTGCGGGAATATTCGGTGCGCCAGAGCGCCCGGAAGCTGGCTGTGGTCGCTCAGCATAACACCTACAGTTTTGATTTTACCGTGCGGGAAGTGGTCCTGATGGGCCGCGCTCCCCACAAACGGACGCTGGAACGGGAAAATGCCGAGGATTACCGCATCGTCCATCGGGCGCTGGAAACGGTGGGCATGGCGGATAAGGAAACCCGCATCTTTTCCACCCTTTCGGGCGGGGAGCAGCAGCGGGTGGTGCTGGCGCGGGCACTGGCCCAGCAGACCCCCTGTCTGATTCTGGACGAACCTACCAACCACCTGGATATCCGCTACCAGTTGCAGATGATGGACCTACTGCGCACCCTGGATCGCACCGTATTGCTGGCTGTCCATGACCTGAACCTGGCGGCGGCCTACTGCGATGTGCTGTACGCCCTGCAGGACGGTAAGCTGGTGGGTAGCGGTACGCCACGGGAGCTGCTGACACCGGCGTTCATCCGACAAGTGTATCAGGTGCCGGCGCAGGTCTGCACCGACGAGGACGGAATTCCCTATGTGCTGTTCCGTTCCCTACGGAAGGAGAAAAAACCATGAAACAAGCGCTGATTTGTGCCAGCTTTGGCACCACGGTGGCCAACGGCCGCAAGGACCTGGAGGCAGTGGAACAGGCGCTGCAGGCTGTGGCGTCTGACCGGCCTTTTTGCCGTGCCTGGACCAGCCGGATCATTCGCAAACGGATGGCGGCACGGGGGGAGGCGGTGGATGGGCTTCCCGAAGCGTTGGAAAAGCTGGCGGCAGCCGGATACGACCGGGTGGCGGTGCAGCCCACGCACTTGCTTTACGGGTATGAATACGATAAAATAAAATCCGAAATTGCCCCGTATCAAAGCCGGTTTGCCCATCTGGCGCTGGGTAAACCGCTGCTGGCCGATACCCACGACCTGCAGACGGTGGCACGCCTTCTGGGAGAGGCCTATCCGGCGCAGCCCGGGGAGGTTCTGGTCCTGATGGGACATGGAACCGAGCATTTTGCGGGGGTGGTCTACCCAGCGCTGCAAAGTGTTTTTGCTTTACAGGGACGCGACGATGTTTTTGTGGCGGCGGTGGAAGGATGGCCGGCGCTGGCCGAGGTCCTGCCGCAGATTCTGGCGTCCGGCTGCCGCAAAGCACATCTGGTGCCTCTGTTGCTGGTGGCGGGGGATCATGCCTGCCACGATATGGCCGGGGAACAGGCGGAAAGCTGGAAGAGCCAGCTGGAAGCGGCCGGCCTTTCGGTGCGCTGCACCCTGGAGGGGCTGGGACGCCTGGAGGGAATCCAGAAGATGTATTGCGCCAAGCTGAAAACCTTGCTGGAGTGAACCATGTCGTTTGATCATACCATCCGCAGCGGACAGCGGCTGCTGCGCTGCGGTTATACCACCGGGACCTGTGCGGCGCTGGCTGCCCAGGGCGCAGCGCGTTTGCTGCTTTTGGGGCAAGTCCCGCGCACCCTTTCCCTCATGACACCCAAAGGCTGGGAGGTGACGGTCCGCCCGCTGACCTGCCGGTGTCAGGGGGAAGCAGCGCTGTGCAGCGTGCGCAAGGACGGTGGGGATGACATTGATGCGACCGATGGATTGCCTGTCACCGCCACCGTCCGCAAAGCTGCCGGACCGGGCATTGCCATCGACGGCGGTGAAGGCGTCGGCCGGGTCACCCGACCGGGACTGGACCAGCCGGTGGGGGCAGCTGCCATCAACCGGGTGCCCCGCCGGATGATCACCCAGGCGGTGAAGGCTGTCTGCCGGGATGCCGGGTACACCGGCGGGCTGTCGGTGGTGATCGGTGTGGAGGGCGGCCGGGAAGCGGCACGCCGCACCTTCAATCCGCAGATGGGGGTGGAGGGCGGCCTTTCGATTCTGGGAACCTCCGGCATTGTGGAACCCATGAGCGAACAGGCCATTGTGGACACCATTGCGCTGGAAATCCGCCAGCATGCCACCCATACCCAAAATCTCATTCTCACGCCGGGAAACTACGGCACGGATTTTCTGCACGCCCAGGGCTGGGATGCCTGCGGTGTGCCGGTGGTTAAATGTTCCAATTTTCTGGGGGAAGCCCTGGACTGTGCCGCCGTGGAAGGAATGACCCGCCTGTTGCTGGTGGGGCATGTCGGCAAACTGGTCAAGGTGGCGGGTGGCATCATGAACACCCATTCCCGCTATGCCGACTGCCGGACCGAGCTGTTTTGTGCCCATGCCGCACAGTGCGGCGCGCAGACCGAGGTCTGCCGGGCGCTGATGGAAGCCGCCACTGCAGACGCCTGCCTGGAAATTCTGTCGGCGGCGGGGCTGCGCGACGCCGTGATGGCCTCTTTGCTGGACGCCATGCAGAACCATCTGCAGCGCCGTCTGGGGGACGGCTGCCAGGGCGGTGTGATCGTTTTTTCCAACCAATTCGGCCTGCTGGGCGCCACACAGCCCGCCAAGGAGATGTTGCAACTATGGCAGAACTGAAGAAGGGCACTTTGTATGGTGTCAGCGTGGGTCCGGGGGACCCCGAACTCATGACGCTGCAGGCGGTGCGGCGGTTGGAAGCCTGCCCGGTGATTGCTGCGCCCCAGACCAAAAGCGGGCAGATGCTGGCGCTGGAGATCGCCCGGGGGGCGGTGAATCTGGACGGGAAAATCATCGTGCCGGTGCATTTTCCCATGACGCGGGAGCAAAAGGCTCTACAGACGGCCCATGAGGCTGCGGCCGAATCCCTGCGGTCTTATCTGGATGCCGGGCAGGATGTGGCCATGCTCAACCTGGGGGACGTGTCGGTTTATGCCACCTTCGGATACCTGCAGGAATTGTTGCAGGCCCGGGGATATACCACCGTTATGCTGGCCGGTGTGCCCAGCTTCTGTGCCTCGGCGGCACGGCTCAACCGGTCCCTGACCGCCGGCATGGAGGAACCGCTGACCATTGCGCCGGGCGGTGCGGCGGATGCGGTGCTGGATGCGCCCGGCGGCAAGGTGCTGATGAAAACCGGGCGTCAACTGCCCCGGACCCTGGCAGCGCTGGAAGCCCACGGAAAGCTGGCCAGCAGCGCCATGGTCTGCAACTGCGGGCTACCCAACGAGGAAGTCTGGCCGGACCTTTCGACGTATGACCGGGACCGTCCGGCCGGCTATTTTGCAACGATTCTGGTAAAGGAGTAACCCATGGTTCATTTTGTGGGAGCCGGTCCGGGAGCCCCGGATCTGATTACGCTGCGCGGCGCCGAATTGCTGCGTGCCGCAGACTGTATTATTTATGCGGGCAGTCTGGTAAACCCTGCCCTGCTGGCGCTGGCCCGGGACGGGTGTGCTGTTTATAACAGTGCCGAGATGACCCTGGAGCAGGTGCTGGCGGTGATGCAGGAGCAGGAGCGGCTGTCCCACGAAACAGTACGGCTCCACACGGGGGATGCCAGCCTGTATGGTGCCATCCGCGAGCAGATGGACCAACTGGACCGGCTGGGCATTGCCTATGACGATGTGCCGGGAGTTTCCAGCTTTTGCGGTGCAGCCGCGGCAGCCTGCGCCGAATATACCCTGCCGGGCATCAGCCAGACCGTGATCATCACGCGGATGGCGGGCCGCACCCCGGTGCCGGAGCGGGAAGCGCTGTCCAAGCTGGCCGCCCATGGCGCCAGCATGGTGATTTTCCTGTCGGCCGGTATGCTGTCGGCCGTACAGCAGGCACTGCTGCAGGGGGCCTATACCGAGGCAACCCCGGCGGCGCTGGTATACAAAGCCACCTGGCCGGAAGAAAAGGTGGTGCGCTGTACCCTGGGCACCCTGGCCCAAGCCGGGGCAGACCATCAGATCACCAAAACGGCGTTGATTCTGGTGGGGGATTTCCTGGCCCCCGCCGGATATGATCGCAGCAAACTCTATGACCCGGGCTTTACCACCGAATTCCGAAAGGGGAGCAAAGGATGAGCGTTGCCTGCCTGGCCTTTACCGAAAAGGGCTATGCCCTGGCGCGGCGGTTGGCCTGTGCCCTGGGCGGCACCGCGGACCGCAGTGGGCAGCCTTTGAGCCTGCAGCAGTGGACGCAGACGCATTTCGCGTCGGAGCGTGCGCTGGTCTATGTGGGGGCGGCGGGCATTGCCGTACGGGCCATCGCACCGTATCTGCACAGCAAAACCACCGATCCGGCGGTGGTGGTGGTGGATGAGGGCGGACAGTTCGTCATCCCGCTGCTTTCGGGCCACCTGGGGGGCGCCAACGATCTGGCGCGGCATGTGGCCAGACTGCTGCATGCCCAGGCGGTGATCACCACGGCCACCGATGTGAACGAGGTTTTTGCGGTGGACGAATGGGCACGCTGCCAGCACTGTGCGGTGCTGCACCCCGAAAACATCCGTAAGGTATCGGGTGCATTGCTGGCGGGGCGCCCGGTGCGTATCCACACCGAGGTGCCGGTATCCGGAACGGTACCGGCGGGTATCGAATTGGCGGAAAGTGCCCCCTGGGATGTCTATGTGGGGTTGGAACCACAGCCGGCATCGGTTCTGTGGCTGGTGCCGCAGAACGTCATACTGGGGGTGGGCTGCCGGAAGGGCATCACGGACAGGGCGTTGGAAAAGGCCTTGGCATCCCTGGATCTGCCCCCCCAGTGCATCGGCGCGGTGGCCAGCATCGACCTGAAGGCCCGGGAAGCGGGCTTACTGAGTTTTTGCCGGCAACACGGCTGGCCGCTGAAGATTTACAGCGCGGCACAACTGGCACAGGCGAAGGGCAACTTTACCGCTTCCGCCTTTGTGGAGAAGACCACCGGTGTGGACAATGTCTGCGAGCGTGCGGCGGTGCTGGCCAGTGGCGGAACGTTGCTGCGGCGCAAGCAGGCGGAAAACGGTGTGACGATGGCGGCGGCACTGAAACCCTATCAACTGGATTGGAGATTTCACAATGTGTGGTAATTTGTATGTGGTCGGTCTGGGTCCGGGGGATGCAACCATGCTCACCGGGCAGGCAAAGGCCGCACTGGAGGCGGCGGATGTCCTGTGCGGGTATACGGTGTATGTGGAACTGGTGCATCCTTTGTATCCCGATAAGGAAATTTACACCACCCCCATGCGTGGTGAGGTGGATCGCTGCCGCTGGGCCCTGGAAACGGCGGCAGGCGGCAAACATGTGGCACTGGTCTGCAGCGGCGATGCGGGGGTTTACGGCATGGCCTCTCCGGTACTGGAGCTGGCCAAAGACTATCCGGAGGTCCCCATCGAGGTAGTGCCCGGTGTGACGGCGGCGCTTTCGGGGGCGGCTGTGCTGGGGGCACCGCTGGGACACGATTTCTGCGTGATCTCGCTGTCCGATCTGCTGACGCCCTGGGACGTGATCGAAAAACGGTTGCAGTGCGCGGCCATGGGAGATTTCTCTCTCTGCCTGTATAACCCGGCGTCCCATCGCCGCAAGGATCATCTGCAGCGGGCGGCGGACATTCTGTTGGCGGCCGGCAAGGCGGGTGAAACACCCTGCGCCACCGTGCGCAACATTGCGCGTCCCGGCCAGGAGGCCAAACTGTACACCCTGGAAACCTTGCGGGATGCGCCGGTGGATATGTTTACCACGGTCTTTGTGGGCAGTAGTACCACCCGGCAGCAGGGCTCCTGGCTCATCACACCCCGGGGGTATCGCCAGGTATGAGAGTGGTCGTTTTTTCCGGCACCACCGAAGGGCGCACCCTTTCCTATACCCTGGCGGACCGGGGGATTCCGGTGGAGGTTTGTGTGGCCACCGAATACGGAAAGATTGACCAGGGGGAGCATCCGGGGGTAACGATTCGTGCAGGGCGTCTGACCGAGGCGGAAATGGCCGCGCTGCTGGACCGTTCCACCCTCTGCGTGGATGCCACCCATCCCTATGCCACCCAGGTCACGGCCAACATCCGGCGGGCGACCCAAAGGGCCGGTGCGGTGTACAAACGGCTGCTGCGTCCGGCCAGCCCCTTGCCGGAGGGCTGTTGGACGGCCGGGGATGCCGCCGAGGCGGTCCGGCTTCTGAAAGATACCCGGGGCAATATCCTGCTCACCACCGGGGCCAAGGAACTGACGGCCTTTGCACCGTTGGGAACGCAGCGTCTGTTTGCCCGGGTGCTGCCGCTGGATTCCAGCCTGACAGCCTGCCGGGAGGCCGGCATTGCACCGGCCCGGATTATCGCCATGCAGGGCCCCTTTGGTACAGAACTGAACGTGGCACTGCTGCATCAGTTCGCAATCCGGTATCTGGTCACCAAGGACGGTGGTAGTCCCGGCGGATTTGCCGAAAAATGTGCCGCCGCCCGGGCCTGCGGCGTGCAGCTTGTGGTGCTGCGTCGGCCCCCGGAAGACGGTGAACCCTACGAACAAATTCTGGAGTTTTGCAAGGAGTGGATGGCACCATGCAGGTGAGTTTACTGGCACTGGGGGGCGGCACGGGGGAAACCCTGACGGCGCAAAGCCGGACGGCCTTATTGCAGGCGGATTGCATCGTGGGCGCGGCGCGCTTGCTGGAGCAGCTGCCTGCGGGCTGCACGACACACCGTGCCGCCGCCACCAAACCCCGGCAGATTCTTGAGGCGTTGCAGCAGGGGGGCGCCAGCCACGGCGCGGTGGTTTACAGCGGAGACACGGGGTTCTACTCGGGGTGCCGCAGTCTGATTCCGCTGCTGGAAGAAAACCGGATTCCCTGCACCGTCTGTGCGGGGGTATCCAGCGTACAACTGTTGGCCGCGGCGTTGCACCGCCCCTGGCAGGACTGGGTGCTGGTTTCGGCGCACGGCGTTCACTGTGATGCGGTGGCGGCAGTCAGCCAGGGCAAACCGGCCTTTTTCCTCACCGGCGGCAGCCTGGGGGTGCCCCAGCTCTGCAGCCAGCTGTGTGCTGCCGGTCTGGGCGACTTGCCGGTCACCGTGGGGGAAAACCTCAGCTATCCGGACGAGAAGCTCACCGCGGGCACTGCGGCGGATATGGCGGGAAAAACCTTCGGGCCGCTGTGTGTGCTGCTGGCCGAAGCGGCACCGCAGCCGCCCCGGCGAACCCCCGGCTGGCCGGATGACTGGTTCGTGCGGGGCAAGGTGCCCATGACCAAACGCTTTGTGCGTGCGGCTGTTCTGGCCGCGTTGGGACCACACCCCGGGGAGGTCCTTTGGGATGTGGGCGCCGGAACCGGCAGCGTCAGTGTGGAACTGGCTGCTGCCGCGCCCGGTGCAGCGGTCTACGCCGTGGAGTGCGAAGCGCCGGCCCAGGAATTGCTGCGGCAGAACCGGGCCAAATTCCACACCTGGAATCTGCACTGCATTTCGGGGCGCGCGCCGGAGGCGTTGGCCGACCTGCCGGCCCCGGATGCCGTCTTTGTGGGCGGCAGCAAGGGCGCACTGGAGGCCATCCTGACGGCCACGCTGGACAAGAATCCCCAGGCGAGGCTGTGCGTCAGCTGCATTGCCCTGGAAACCCTGGAACGGACGCTTGCCTTCTGCCGTGACCGCGGCCTGACCCCCCAGGTGGCGCAGCTGGCCGTCAGCGGTGCACAACCGATGGGGCGACTGCACCTGATGATGGCCCAAAATCCGGTTTTTTTGGTGACGGTACACTGCGATGATTGAATGTATGATCGCTGCGCCCCGGTCGGGTGGCGGCAAAACGGTGATGACGTGTGCCTTGCTGGCGGCGCTGCGGCAGCGGGGGATGAACCCCTGCGCCTTCAAATGCGGCCCGGATTATATTGACCCCATGTTTCACCGGGCGGTACTGGGGCTGGAAAGCCATAATCTGGATCTGTTTCTCGCTTCCGCCGATACGGTCCGCACCCTGTATGCCCGCTATGGAGCGGGGCATGGTGCCGCGGTCTGCGAAGGGGTCATGGGTTTCTATGATGGTCTGGGTGGCACCACGGACCGGGCCAGTGCCTGGCATCTGGCGGACACCCTGGATCTGCCGGTCCTGCTGGTGCTGCGCCCGAAGGGAGCCAGCCTGACCCTGGCGGCCACGGTGCGGGGACTGCAGGCCTTTCGGCCCCAAAGCCATCTGGCCGGCATCTTGCTCAATGATTGCAAGCCTATGCTGTATCAGATCCTGGCCCCCATGCTGGAACGGGAAACCGGTCTGCCGGTGTTGGGGTATCTGCCGCCCATGGAGGAGGCTTCCTTTGCCAGCCGTCATCTGGGACTGTACACGGCCGGGGAAATCACCGACCTGCAAGCGCGCGTCAAAGCGTTGGGGATTCAGGCCCAAAAGACGCTGGACCTGGACAGAATCCGGGCGCTGTGCAGCCGGCCGGAACGCCCGCCGCAGCCGGACACGGTCCCAGTGCCGCACCGCACCCGGATTGCGGTGGCCCGGGACGAGGCTTTCTGCTTCTGCTATGCCGAAACATTGGACGCGCTGCGGGACGCCGGTGCCGAGCCGGTTTTCTTCAGCCCGCTGCGGGACCACGCACTGCCGGGAAACTGTGCGGGTCTCTACCTGCCGGGCGGATATCCGGAACTGCACGCCCGGGCGCTGAGCGAAAATGCAGTGCTGCGTGAAACAATCGGCCGTCTGGTGCGTGCGGGCCTGCCCACGGTGGCCGAGTGTGGAGGTTATCTGTATCTGGGACAAGCCCTGGAGGATACCGCGGGCACGGTCTGGCCCATGGCGGGGGTACTGCCCGGACAGGGAATCCGAACCGGACACCTGGTGCGGTTCGGGTATGCGGAACTGACGGCCCATGCGGACAGCCTTCTGCTCCGAACAGAGGAAAGTCTGCCCATCCATGCCTTCCACTACTGGGATTCCACCCAAAACGGAACCGCCTGCACGGCGCACAAACCGCAGAGCGGGCGCAGCTGGGACTGCGGTTTTGCCACCCCCACGCTGTTTGCCTCCTTTGCGCATCTCTACTGGGCCGGGACGTCCCGGCTGGCCCGTCGCTTTGTGGCGGCAGCCCAACACTATGAAAGGGAGCAAGGCGTATGTCTTCATCCGCAGAATTGAATTCTTTGCTGGCCGGGATTCGCCCCGGTGACGAAAATGCCCGGGTACAAGCCCAAAAGCGGTGGGCTGCCTGTGCCAAACCGCTGGGGAGCCTGGGACTCCTGGAAGATGCGTTGACCGATATGGCGGCGCTGACCGGCAGCGCCCGGCTGGCGCTTACACCGCGCACCGTGCTGGTGCTGTGCGCCGACAATGGCGTGGTGGCCCAGGGGGTATCCCAGACGGGCAGCGAGGTCACCGGGATTGTGGCCCGAGCACTGGCTGCCGGTCAGAGCAACGTCTGCCGGATGGCGGCACTGGCTTCCTGCCGGGTGCTGCCGGTGGATATGGGCATCCGGGATTTTGCTCCCACGCCGGGGGTGTACGCCAGCCGGATTGGCAACGGCACCGCCGATATGACCGCGGGCCCCGCCATGACGCGCTCCCAGGCGGAACAGGCCATTCTGGCGGGAATGGAGCTGGTGCGCCGGGAAAAAGAGGCAGGTACCCACCTGTTGGCAACGGGGGAGATGGGCATTGGCAACACCACCACCGCCACCGCGGTGACCTGTGCGCTGCTGAGCCGTACCCCGTTGGAATTGACCGGTCGGGGAGCAGGGCTTTCCGACGAGGGCCTTGTCCGCAAGCGCGCGGCGATCGAGACTGCCCTGCAGGTCAACCAACCTGATCCCGCTGACCCGGTGGATGTGCTGGCCAAGGTGGGCGGGTTTGATATAGCCGGCCTGTGCGGCGTTTTTCTGGGCGGCGCGCTGTATCGCATCCCCGTGCTGGTGGATGGTGCCATCAGTGCGGTGGCGGCCCTTTGCGCCGTGCGGATCTGCCCGGCTGCCGCGGCAGCGGTTTTTGCCACCCACCAGAGTGCCGAACCGGCGGGCGCCCTGCTGCTGCAGGCATTAGGGAAAAAGCCGCTGATTACGGCAGGCATGCGCCTTGGTGAAGGCACTGGTGCGGTGGCGGCCATGCCGCTGCTGGATATGGCGCTGGCCATCTACCAGGGCAGCACCTTTGACGATTACGGCATGGAGCCCTACCAGCCCCAGGGAGGTCAGAAGTGATTGTTCTGGTCATCGGCGGTTCCGGCAGCGGCAAAAGCGAATATGCCGAACGGCTGACATTGCGGCTGGCAGGGGATACACCGCGCGTTTATCTGGCCACCATGCAGGTATGGGATGCGGAATGCCGCGCCCGGATAGCCAAGCATCGCCGTCAGCGCTCCGGACGGGGGTTTGTCACGGTGGAGTGTTCCCGGAACCTGGTGGGGCTGGACCCGTCGGCGCTTGACAGCAGTGGTACTATTTTGCTGGAAGATCTGGGCAATCTGGCGGCCAATGAACTGTATGCACCGGGGGCTACACCGGATAGGGCATACAAAAGCATTCTGGCAGGGCTGGAGCACCTGGTTGCCGTCAGCCGACATCTGGTCATTGTATCCAATGAAGTGGGGACCGGCGGGGAAGTGTACGCCGGCGAAACACAAATCTATCTGCAGTTGTTGGGTCACCTGCATCAGGCACTGGCCTGCAGGGCCGACGCAGTCTGCGAAGTGGTGGCCGGACTGCCGCAGTATTACAAGGGGAGGGAACCGGAATGATTGCAGCCGAAACGGTGGCGGTGGCGTTTGCCATGTTCAGTGCCATCCCCGTGCCGCAGCCCACCTGGAACGAAAAAAACATGCGGTACGTGCTTTGTGCCTTCCCGCTGGTGGGCGTGGTCTGCGCGGCAGCATACGGGCTGTGGGCGGCGGTGTGCGGCCACTGGCCGGTACCGGAATGGCTGCGGGCGGCGGGGTATTGCCTGCTGCCGGTTTTCGTTACCGGAGGAATTCATCTGGACGGGTACGCCGACACCTGCGACGCACTGGCCAGTTATGCCGACGCGGCCAAAAAACAGGAAATTCTCAAGGATCCCCACTGCGGGGCTTTCGCCCTGATCCGGGTCTGCAGCTATTTTGTGGCCTACTTTGCCCTGTGTGCCTCCCTGACCATGGACCGCCGCACCCTGGCCTGTCTCGGGGTAGGGTTTGTGCTGGAGCGTGCCCTGTCCGGCTGGGCGGTGGCTGCCTTACCCATTGCCAAACACACCGGCCTGGTCCATACCTTTGCCACGGCGGCGGATCGCACCACGGTCCGCCGCATCCTCGCGGTGCTGGCCCTGTTGCTGTGTGTGG
>ERZ1090868.1556-NODE-1558-length-12063-cov-4.570953_pt1 | contig 12063 bp, 10 predicted proteins | sample MGYA00478475_ERZ1090868 | MGnify/ENA primary metagenome ERZ1090868 (study PRJEB33644, sample SAMEA5815747) | chicken gut metagenome | biome: Chicken; feature: Gastrointestinal Tract; material: Caecum | place: Ireland | collected 2019-01-01 | study: A study of...
GTAAAACCGGGGCACCAGGTTGATCAGCGTGGATTTCCCGCTGCCGGTGCTCCCGATAAACGCGATCGTCTGTCCCTTTTCCGCGCGGAAGGAGATGTGCCCGAACACGTCGGCATCGGCGTCGGGATACCGGAAACTGACGTCCCTGAACTCGACGGTCCCGACTTCCGTTGCGGGCTGCTCCGTCTCGGGGTCGCAGATGGAAAGGGGAGTGTACAGTACTTCGTTGATACGCTTTGCCGCAACTTCCGCACGGGGCAGAAGAATGAACATCATCAAAAGCATCAGAAATGCCATGATGACCTGCGATGCGAGCGTCATGAAGGAGACGATGGTCTCATATTGGATCTCGCCCGCATTCATCAGCGTTGCGCCGATCCAGTAGATCGCCAGCGTCAGGCCGTTCATGACGAGCATCATGACGGGGCTCATCAGCGCCATGACCCTGCCCGTGAACAGCTGCGTTTTGGTAAAATCGTTGTTGGCTTTTTCAAACTTTTCTTCCTGATAGCTCTCCGCGTTGTAGGCGCGCACGACCTTGATACCGGTCAGGTTTTCGCGCGTGACGCCGTTGAGTCTGTCCGTCAGTTTCTGCATCATGCGGAATTTGGGCATGACCGTGAGCATGATGGCGATGATGCACGCGACGAGCACGACGACGGCGATCGCCGTTGCGGTGGTGAGCTGCCAGCTGGAGGCGTTGATCTTGCAGATCGCCCAGATCGCCATGACGGGCGCGTAGATCATCATCCGCAGCACAAGGATATTTGCCATGTGCACCTGCTGAATGTCGTTCGTGGTGCGCGTGATGAGCGACGACGTCGAAAATCTGTTGATTTCGGCGATCGAAAAACTTTCGACTTTGGTATAGACCTTGCTTCTGAGCGTGGCGGAAAGTCCGCTCGCCACAACGGAAGCCGTGATCCCCGACGCTACCTGACATAGCGCACTGCATACGGCGAATGCCAGCATCAGTCCGCCCTCGCGCCAGATGTCGCCCGTCGTTGCGCCGGGCACGCCCATGCTGACCCGCTGGATCGCGGCCACGATGTCGGCGATCTTGTCCGTGAGCTCCATGGTAAAGTATACCTGCGCCACGGTGAATCCGACGATGAGCACGATCAGGATCCAGTCCTTTGCCTTCAGATTTTTATAGAGTTTCAGCATCTGTTTTCTCCCGCAGATAGAATTTCCGGATTGTTTTCAAGCGCTTGCAGGATCTTTTCCCCGGCCGAGAGGAAGGCGGCTCGCTCCGTAACATACACGGTCCTGCCGCGTTTTTCTCTGCGTATGAGGCCGTCCCTTTCAAACGGTTTGAGCAGCCTGCTCACGTTCGGCATGGCCAGTCCCGAATCCCTGGAGATCTCCGATACGGTCACGGGGCTTCCGTTGCGTATCTCATACTCGCGCAGGCTTCCCAGCACTTTGAACTTTCTGCCCCGGTCTTCTGTGCGCGATTTGTATCTGCGCATACAGTCCTTGTACCGGAGCAGCATGGAAGCGGCGCGCTCTGCACTCTCTCTGCACATGGTCTTGTTCCTCCTTCAGAACATATAGTTATCAAATGATAATTATTCATAATCAGTTTACGCGCTGTTGAAACACCTGTCAACAAAAATTTTCCGTTCATTTCCTTCTTTCATTCAGTTTTCATAAATTTTACGTTGTTGTGATTTTTTTCGTCGATATAGTTGACAAAATAAGATAACACTGTTATAATAACGGTGTTATCAAAAGGATGGCTGCATGATGCGGGAAAAAGACGACAGCGCCAAACAGAAAATTCTGACGGCTGCCAAAGCGGAATTCATGGAAAGGGGATTTGCGGACGCTTCGATGCGGACGATCGCCGAACGGGCCGGGTTTACGACGGGTATGCTCTACAGCCGGTTTGCCGATAAAGCGGAACTGTTCCGCGAGCTGGTGGAAGGACCGGCAAACGAACTTTACGGCTATTTCCTTGGAATTCAGAACGAGTTTGCGGCCTATCCTCCCGAAGAGCAGAAAACGCAGATGCACACCTATGTTGCCGCTAAGGTTGAGCGTATGATCGACATTCTCTATTCCGATTTTGATGCCTTCAAGCTCATTCTTTTTCGCAGCAACGGCTCGGATTACGAGTTTTTTATCGACCGCATGATCGACGTTGAAACGCGTCATACGTTCCGTTTTATCGGCGTGTTGCGCGATCTCGGCCACGATGTTCCGGAGATCCGCAAAGACTTTGCGCATATGATGTCCAGCGCGATGCTCAACGGTATGTTCGAGGTCGTCATGCACGATCTGTCCAAGGAGGACGCGCGCGCCTATATCGGCCTGCTGCAGGAATTTTTCAATGCCGGCTGGGATAAGCTGTTCGGGTTCTGAATGTGCGGGGAGAGCGCTCCCCGCTTTCTTCGGCACATAAGTTCGCATATGCGAACTAAAAACAAAACAGGAGGTCATCATGAATGAATCGGAAGCGGGGATGCGTCCCCGCAGGCGGAAGAGTTTTTCCGAACTCATGCGGTTTGCGGGAAAGCACAGGTATCTGACCTATGCGTCCTGGCTGTTTTCGGCGGCCAGTGCGGCGCTGGCGCTTGTACCGTTTGTGTACATCTGGCTCATCATCCGCGATGTGATTGCCGCGGAGGGGGACTTTTCACAGGCGGCCGACCTTGCACGCTACGGGTGGCTGGCGCTGTTGTTTGCGGCGCTGTCTATGGCGGTTTACTTCGGCGCGCTGATGTGTTCGCATCTGTCGGCATTCCGCGTTGCAAGCAATCTCCGTCGGACGGCGCTGCGGCGCGTCGTGGAACTGCCGTCCGGCTTCACGGCGCACTTGGGAAGCGGACGGATCCGCCGGATCATCAACGAGTCGAGCGGGGCAACGGAGACTTTTCTTGCGCACCAGCTGCCCGATATGGTGGGCGCCGTGGTCACGCCCGTCGGAATGCTTGTTCTGCTGTTTGCGTTTGACTGGATGCTCGGGCTTCTGAGCCTGCTGCCCACCGTGCTTGCATTTGCCGTAATGGCGCGCATGACGGGGAAACGCATGGCCGAAAGTATGCGGCAGTATCAGAATGCATTGGACGCGATGAACAATGAGGCGGTGGAGTATGTCCGCGGGATCCCTGTCGTCAAGACGTTCGGACAGACAGTCTATTCGTTCAAGCGTTTCAAAGGGCAGATCGACAGTTACAGCCGCTGGACGATCGCATACACCAGGGAACTGCGCGCGCCCATGATCGTATTTACAGCACTCATCAATGCGGTATTTGCCGTGCTCATCGCGGCCGCCCTCGCCGTCACGGGACGTGGAGCGACCGATCCGGTATTTTTGCTCAATCTGCTCTTTTACATCGTATTCACACCTGTTCTTGCGGTAACGCTCAACAGGATCATGTATATGAGTGAAAATACCATGATCGTGAACGATGCGCTCGACCGGATCCATCTGATATTAGACGCCGAACCGCTCCGGGAGCCGGACGTTCCCCAAACGCCCGAAGACGGTTCGGTGCAGTTCGAGAACGTTTCGTTCCGTTATCCGGGCGCCGGGACGGACGCGCTGCGCGGGGTCAGTCTGCGGGTGCCTTCCGGTAAGACGGTCGCGTTGGTGGGGCCGTCCGGCGGAGGGAAGACAACGGCGGCCATGCTCGTGTCGCGGTTCTGGGACGTAACACAGGGCTGTGTGAAAGTGGGCGGCAGAGATGTCCGCACGATCTCCAAGGACCGGCTTTCCGAAACCGTGGCCTGCGTCTTTCAGGACAGCGTTCTTCTGAAAACTTCCGTCTTTGAAAACGTGCGTCTTGCAAGGCCGTCCGCAACGCGGGAAGAGGTCGCCGCCGCCCTGCATGAGGCACAGTGCGACGATATTCTCAAAAAACTGCCGGACGGAATGGACACGGTGATCGGCAGCAAGGGCGTCTTTCTGTCGGGCGGAGAACAACAGCGCATTGCGATCGCGCGCGTGATTCTGAAAGACGCTCCCGTCATCATACTGGACGAGGCGACTGCTTTTGCCGACCCTGAAAACGAATCCCTTGTACAGCGTGCGTTCGAGCGGCTTGCCGCAAGGAAAACGGTGCTCATGATCGCCCATCGGCTGACGACGGTCAGAAATGCCGACCGCATTTATGTTCTGAAAGACGGGCAGGTCGCCGAAGAGGGAGCGCACGACGAACTTCTGCGGACAGGCGGTGTTTACGCCGCTATGTGGGAGGAATACCGGAAATCTGTCGCATGGAAAGTGGGAGGTGAAGTATGATCGGACGTATCATGAAAAAATATGCGCTCTCCCGTCAGGGGGCGGCCGATCTCATCAAGGCGACGCTCGCCTGCAGTCTGTTTAATTTTGTGCTGATGCTGCCTGCGGGGTTGCTGTATCTTTTGGTGCGCGATCTGATGGCGGGCGGTATTCCCGCGGATCACTACTGGATTTACGGCGTCGGCGTTGCTGCCGCGCTCGCACTGATCGCGCTGACGACCTGTTTCCAGTACAATGCTACTTATTTTGCAACCTACAAGGAATCTGCGGTCCGCCGCATTGCGCTTGCGGAGAAGCTGCGGAAACTTCCGCTTTCCTTCTTCGGAAAAAGGGATCTTTCCGACCTGACGACCACGATCATGTCCGACTGTACGGTGCTTGAACAGTCCTTTTCGCACTGGATCCCGGAGTTTTTCGGCTCCGTGATCTCAACGGTCATCATTTCCGTCGCGCTCTTTGCCTTTGACTGGCGCCTTGCGCTCGCGGCGCTCTGGGTGCTTCCCGTCTCCCTTGTCATAGTCGCATGTTCAAAAAAAGTTCAGAACGGCTTTTCCCGCAGGCAGAATGAGGCGAAACTTGCGCTTGCGGACGGGATCCAGGAGTGCATCGAGGCAGCGCGCGAACTGCGTGCGGCCAATGCGGAAGGGCGGTATCTTACCGGCCTCGACCGAAAGATCCGCGCCGCTGAGAGCCGTCAGATCAGAAGCGAGCTCGGCATGGCGATGTTTGTCGTGCCGGCGCAGATGATCCTGAAATTCGGCATTGCCACGGTTGCGCTCACCGGAGGACTGCTGCTTGCGGCCGGGACGCTCGACACACTTGCATTTTTTCTGTTTCTGATGCTCGTTTCACGGCTGTATGACCCTCTGACCACCAGCCTTCAAAACCTTGCGGCGATCAACTCCACACAGATCAATATCGACCGCATGAACGAGATCACCGACTGTCCCGTCCAGACGGGCACGACGCAGTTTTCTCCGGACGGATACGATATCTGTTTTGAACACGTCGGGTTTTCCTATCAGGAGGGGGAGTCCGTGCTCAGAGACGTCTCATTCACTGCAAAACAGGGCGAGGTAACCGCGCTGATCGGGCCGTCCGGCGGCGGAAAATCCACGGCGGCGAAACTTGCCGCAAGATTCTGGGATGCCGGCGCCGGAAAGATCACGCTGGGCGGAGTGGACGTCTCGACGGTCGACCCGGAGACGCTGCTCTCTGCGTATGCCATTGTATTCCAGGATGTGACGCTCTTTGACAATACCGTGCTTGAAAATATCCGTGTGGGCAGAAAGGACGCAACGGACGAAGAAGTGCTTGCAGCCGCACGCGAGGCGCAGTGCGATGAATTTGTACAGCGGCTTCCGGAGGGCTATCGGACGATGATCGGCGAAAACGGTTCTGCGCTTTCGGGCGGCGAACGGCAGCGGATCTCGATCGCGCGGGCGCTGTTGAAGGACGCTCCCGTCATTTTGCTGGACGAAGCCACGGCTTCCCTTGACGCAGAGAATGAGACGCTCATTCAGCAGGCGATCTCGCGGCTTGTAAAAGATAAAACGGTGCTCATTATTGCGCACCGTATGCGCACGGTCGCCGGGGCAGACAAACTTGTTGCGTTAAAGGACGGCATCGTTGCCGAACAGGGGACGCCTAAGGAGCTGGAGACGCGCAAAGGGCTGTATGCGCATATGTGCGCTCTGCAGGGAAGAAGCGGGGAATGGAAGTTATAACGCGGAGCAGCTCCAGCGATACTGTCTGCGGGAGAAAGTTATGAGCAATGCCGGATTGACGGCGCTTGGGGTTTCCTTCATTTTTGTCACGAACGCACTCGGTACGGCCCTTGTGTTCTTTTTCAAAGAAGAAGTATCGGAAAAGGTCAACACAATTTTTCTCGGATTCGCGTCGGGCGCCATGGCGGCGCCCGACGTTGCGTCCGGCTGAAAATATTGCACGAAACAGTTGACAAACAGCGGAAGTTTTTGTATAATGAATCATGAAGTTCGCAATGGCGAACTAAATAATTCCCCGTTGGTTCGCAATTGCGAACTAACGGAAAGGGAGGCGGCATTGAGTGAAACGGAATTTGCCATCGGCAGGGCCTGCGGCGTGACTTTTGCGGGGATCAAGCCCGCCAGCCTTGTCTCCGTGCGCAAGAGGGGACGCGCGGCGCTCGCGCGTATCGGGCGCTGTTTCCGGCGCAAGGGATTTTCCTTTGAAGTCATGCGCGATCAGGGCGAGCGCATACTCGTGTGCGTCTATCATGCCGCCAGGCTGGAGCGGCTGCTCCTGTCGTATGAGATCAGGGCGTTCCTTTCCGAACGCGGGTATCGCTACGAAAACGTGCATGAGGCGGTCGCGGCCTTAAAGGCGCGCATGTCCGAAGACGCTTTCCCGCATGAAGTGGGGGTGTTTCTTGGTTATCCTCTGCATGATGTGCGTGGATTTATTGCCGACCCGCAGGGCGGACGCCTGTGCGGGGCGTGGAAGGCGTACGGCAATGAAGAGGAAGCGGCAAAGACGTCGGAGCGCTGGCGCAGATGTTCGGCGTGCATCTGCCGTCTGATGGAAAACGGCAAATCGCTCACACAGATTTTCAATGTGAGCTGAAAAGGAGGTATCATTATGAAAGTGACGATCGTTTACTGGTCGGGGACAGGCAATACGGAGGCGATGGCGCAGGCCGTCTGCGAGGGCGCACGGAGCGCCGGTGCTCAGGCGGAACTGCTTCCCGTTGCCGCAGCGTCTGCCGATCTGCCGGAGGGGGTGCTCGTGCTGGGCTGTCCCGCGATGGGTTCCGAGGAGCTGGAGGAGAGCGAATTCGAGCCGTGGTTTTCGGCCGTTCTCCCCGCGCTCGCGGGCAGGAAAGTGGGGTTGTTCGGCTCCTATGACTGGGGCGACGGAGAGTGGATGCGCCTCTGGCAGGAGCGCGTGAAGGAGGCCGGCGGCATCATGATCGCCGACGGGCTGATCTGCAATTGTTCGCCGGACGGAGCGGCGCTCGCCGGCTGCCGTGCGCTCGGGGAACTTGCCGCCAAGGGGTAAGGGCAAATCAAAAGCGGGGCTTGGGCCCCGCTTTTGATTTGTCACGAAATTGTAACGCAATTGTAAAATAACTGTAAAATCGCGCCGGACCCCCTCAAATATCCCCGCTTCGTCTTGACAATCGCCCCGAAAACGTTTAAAATGACATTCGGGAGGAGAGACTCATGAAATTCGGTATTCTGACAAGCGGAGGAGACTGCGCGGGGCTCAATGCGGTCATTCGCTCCATCGGGCTGTACCTTCTGCGCAATGCAAAGAACGCGGAGATCGTCGGGATCCCCGACGGTTACGGCGGCCTGATCCGCGGGGAGAGCTATCCCCTCAGAAAAGAGGACTTTGAAGGGATCCTTGCATGCGGCGGGACCATTCTGCATACGTCGCGCCAGCCTTTCAAAAAGATGACCGTCCCCGAAGAGGGCGGTACGCGGCTTTCCAGGATGGTCGCCAACTACAAAAAAATGGGACTGGACTGCCTGTTCACGCTGGGCGGCGCGGGCACGCACAAGACGGCGGCCATGCTCTCGATGGAGGGGTGCAACGTCATCGGCGTGCCGAAGACCATCGACAACGACATCTACGGAACGGACGTCACGTTCGGGTTCCGCACGGCGGTGGAGGTCGTAACGGAGGCGTTCGACCGCATCGCAACGACCGCGGCGAGCCACAGCCGCATCATGCTTGTGGAGGTCATGGGCAACAAGGCGGGCTGGCTGACGCTGCAATCGGGCATTGCGGCGGGGGCGCACATGATCCTGATTCCCGAGATCCCGTTTTCCTTGGACGCGGTGTGCGATTTCCTGTCCGCACGGCTTGCGGCGGGGGAGCGCTCCACGATGGTCGCCGTCGCCGAGGGCGCCCTGCTCGATTCGGAGGCAAAATTCAAAAAGGAACAGCGCGCGTTCGTGCGCACGGCGCTGGGGGAAAGCACGGTGACGCGGCATCTCGCAGAGGTCATCGGCGAACGCACGGGGGCAGAGACAAGGTATTCCGTGCTCGGCTATCTCCAGCGCGGGGGGACCCCCTGCGCCTATGACCGCCTTCTGTGCTCGCGGCTGGGCGGGTATGCGGCAAAACTGGCCGTGGAAGGGCGGTTCGGCGTCACGGCGGCAGTTTCGGGAAACTCCATCACGTTCAACGCGCTCGCGGACATCGCCGGAAAGTACAAGTTCGTCGACCCGCAGGGCGAAGAAGTGTGCTTTGCGCGCAGCATCGGCATTTCTTTCGGGGACAGGACGTAAAATATATCTGAAACAATTCCGGACAATCAGGAGAAGAAATTATGAAATATTGTGTCATCGATATCAGCTCGAGCAGCATTTCCATGATCGTTGCGTCGGCCGAGGCGGAAAAGACGGAGGTCGTGTTCAAGGAGCGCGCTTCGCTGAGCCTGGTGCATTATCTCGAGGCGGGCGGGCTGTCCGAACGCGGAACGGAAAAGCTGGTCGAAATGCTCACGCGCTTCAAGGATACGGGCGCGGAGCTCGGCGTCGAGCGGTGCTATCTCATTGCAACGGCGGCTCTGCGCCATGTGAAGAACTTTGATGAGGTCGCAAAGGCCGTGTTCTGGGAAACGGGGCTGACCGTCAACCTGATCGACGGCGAGACGGAGGCCTACTGCGACTATGTGGCAAACATCTACTACAAGACGTGCGAGCGGCCCGTTCTCATCGACCTCGGCGGAAAGAGCATCGAGATCTGCGATCTTGCGAAATCCAGCAAGGAAGAGATGATGTGTTTTTCCTTCGGCCTGCTCGATCTTTACCGCAAATTCGTCTCCAATATCTATCCCGACGAAAAGGAGGCAAAGGAGATCAAGCGGTATGTCAAGGATAAGTTCGACCGCGCGGGCCTGCCCCGCGAGGGCGTGTTTTCCACCGCCGTCATGGTGGGAGCGTCCAATGCCGCGATCTATGACATCTATGCGGAGTTTTCGGACGAGAGCGAGACGAACGGCGTCAAGACCATAAGCCGCAAAAAGTTCAAAAAGCTCGTCAGGCATCTTCTGACGGGGGAGGACCGTTCCCGCCTGGTGCTCAACAATGCGCCGGAAAAACTCTATCTCATCGGTTCGGCGGCGATCGTCCTCAAACACCTGTTCAAGCGGTTCGGGGTGGACAATATCGTGGTCAGCGACCGCGGAGTCAAGGAAGGATATCTGCAGCTCGTGCTGGAGGGAAAGGAGACGGGCGCATACTATGATTTTGTGCGCAACTCCTCCGACGGCGAGGCGCGCTCCCTCGCCGAATCCGGCAAAAAGAAAAAGGCGGCTGCCGCAGAACAGGCGCCCGCCAAAAAGCGCGGCCGCCCGAAAAAGGCACAGCCGGAGGCACCCGTGTCCGCAGATAGGGCCGCGGCGGAGAAAACGATGCCCGCCATGCCCGCCAAAAAGCGCGGCCGCCCGAAAAAAGTGCAGCCGGAGGCACCCGTGTCCGCGGCGGAGACGGCCCTTGCGGAAGATGCGGCACCCGTGTCCGGGGTACAGGACGAGAAGGCCGAATAAAATCACGCGAGAGGAAGCGCTATGATCAAAGAGTTTGCCATTCCCCAGAAGGTACGCAAAAAGTTCATCCGGGATATCTATGTCAACCGCGAGTTCAGCTGGCTGCTGTTCAACAAGCGGGTACTCGACCAGTCGGTGGACCTCACCAACCCGCTTCTTGAACGCTGCAAGTTTCTGTCCATCTTCACGTCCAACCTCGACGAGTTCTTTATGGTTCGGGTGGGGAGCCTTGTGAACGAAAATCTCACCGAACCCAACGAGACGGAGAACAAGACGCAGCTCACGGCGGCAAAGCAGCTTGACGGCATTGCCGAGGTCGTGCGCAGGTTGTATGAAGCGCGCGCGGTCTGTTACAATGCGCTGCGCAAGGAGCTCGCCAAGAGCGGCGTAAAGATCCTGCGTGCGTCCGATCTCACGCCCCGTCAGACGGAGGAGTGCAAGGAAATCTTCATGCGGCATGTGCTTCCGCTGCTCTCGCTGATGGTGCTCGACGCAAAGCACCCTCTGATGCAGTTCGAGAACAAGCGCAGCTATGTGATCTGCCAGCTGGAAAAGGACGGCCGCCGCATGATCGGCGTGGTGGCGGTCAATCCGTCGCTCGACAGGCTGTATCGTCTGAGCGGCGAAAAGAAGGTGCGTCTGATCCCGCTCGAAGAGCTCGTGCGGCTGTTTGCGCGGTATGCGTTCACGGGCTATACGGTGAGCGATCAGATGATGCTGCGCGTCACGCGCAATGCCGATTTCGATACGGCGATCGAGGATACGGATCTCGAGCGCGACTTTACGGAGATCATGAAACAGCGCGTGGAATCGCGCGCCCGCATGGGCGTCGTCCGTCTGGAAGTGGATCGGGAAGATTCCAAGCTCAGGGATTTCGTGCTGAAAGTGCTCAGGCTCAGCCCCAAATTTTGCTTTGCGGACGAGCGCTTCTTCGACTATAAATTTCTCTTTTCGATCGGCAATTATTTTCCCCGCGACGAGGCCGCAAAGCTCAGATACCCGCCCTTCAAGGGGGCTGTTCCCGCGCAGGTCGCCGCGGCTTCTTCGCTCATCGATCTGATCTCCGCGCAGGACGTGTTCCTGTCCTATCCGTATGACAGCATGGATCCCGTCGTCGACCTGCTGGAAGAGTGCTCCAAAGACAGCCGCGTGAGCAACATCATGATCACGATCTACCGTCTGGCGCACCATTCGCGCATTGCGGAACTTCTGTGCCGCGCGGCCGAGAACGGAAAACAGGTGACGGTGGTCATCGAGCTGTGCGCCCGCTTTGACGAGGAAAACAACCTGTATTTCGCCAACAAATTGCAGGAAGCGGGCTGTACGATCATCTACGGCATGGAAAATTATAAGGTCCATTCCAAGATCATTTCCATCGTCCTGAAGGACGGCGAGGACCTGCGCTACATCACCCATCTGGGCACGGGGAACTATAATGAGTCCACCAGCCGTCAGTATACCGACCTGAATATCCTGACTGCCGACAAAAAGATCGGCGAGGACGCCGTGGCATTCTTCCGCAATGTTGCCATCTGCAACGCGGACTTTACTTACGAGCGGCTGCTCGTCGCTCCCAAAACGCTCAAGAGCGGTCTGATCCGCTGCATCGACCGCGAGATCGAAAAGGCAAAGGACGGGAAAGAGGGGTATATCCTTGCCAAAATGAACTCCCTGACGGACAAGGAGATCATCGACAAGTTCGTCGCCGCCAGCGAAGCGGGCGTAAAGATCGAGCTCATTGTGCGCGGGATCTGCTGCCTGCTGCCCGGAGTGCCCGGAAAGACGGAAAATATCCGCGTCGTGAGCATCGTCGGCAGGTTCCTGGAACATTCGCGCGTCTACTCCTTCGGCAAGGGGAAGGACCGCATCATGTACATTTCAAGCGCCGATCTCATGACGCGCAACACCGACAAGCGCGTGGAGATCGCAACGCCCGTTCTGGACGAGCGCATCGCCGAAAAGATCGACGGGATCCTGCGCGTGATGCTTGCCGACAACGTCAAGGCGCGCAAACTCTGCCCGGACGGCGATTACCGCCGCGTGGATACGCTGGGTGACCCGCTCGACGCGCAGGAATATTTCCTGGCCCAGGCGGAAAAATAACATTCAAAAAGGACTGCCCGGTAACGGCAGTCCTTTTCTGATGAGCGGACGACATGTCCGTTTCCAATGACGCCCCGGAAGCTGAAAACTTCCGGGGCGCAGATGATTCAAAAGGGGGACATCCGCCTGTGCCGCAGCGCAAAGAATGGTGAACCCGCTTCTCGCAGGTGGG
>ERZ1090868.1557-NODE-1559-length-12042-cov-8.036289_pt1 | contig 12042 bp, 9 predicted proteins | sample MGYA00478475_ERZ1090868 | MGnify/ENA primary metagenome ERZ1090868 (study PRJEB33644, sample SAMEA5815747) | chicken gut metagenome | biome: Chicken; feature: Gastrointestinal Tract; material: Caecum | place: Ireland | collected 2019-01-01 | study: A study of the...
CACTTATGCGATCGTCGGCAGCGTCAGATGTGTATAAGAGACAGGTCAGATGCACAGAGAAATAACATTTGCTCTGCTATTTTTTCTACATTTGAGGATATGCTTAAAGCAGGAAAAAACCAAAATATAATTAAAAATGCATATATTAAATATATGTGTTGGCTTTATTATAAATTTGAGCGTATAGTCGGTCAGTTAGGTGCGGATAATATACCAAAAATACTGTATTTTGGCGATATTTCGCAGTATGAATTACAGCTTTTAACTGCCCTTTCAAGAGCGGGTGCAGATATTGTGCTTTTAAACAGCTCTGGTGAACAAAATTATTTAAAACTAGACCCACAAAGTGCATTTTCTACGCTTTATAATATAAATTCTGGATTTCCACAGGATTTTAGTCTTAAACAAATTCAAAAAAGTATAAGCGATGACCAAAATCGTCAGCGTATATTTGGAGAAAACCCAAATTTAAAACCTTGCACAAATGCTTGGCTTGAAAAACCAGAACTAAACGAGATTTTAAAAACAAATCGTGGTGATAATAAAGAATTTTTCTATAATGCGTTTATCGTCCAGTATGGTGTAGAGGATACGCTTTTATTTTCAAGTGATATGTGTGCTTTCTATCAAAATCTAAAAAATAGAAACTTGCTTGTTATAAATAATCAGCTCACTCCCCCATCAACCGACGAAATAAACACTGTAAAACGTACAAATTATCAAAATATTGAACAGCTTGCAAGTCATTTAAGCCAAAATATAAGCTATCCAAATAATAAAGAGCTTGAAAAAATAATGAAAAAAGCATTTATTGATATTTTGCTTAACAGTCAAAAAGAAAATACAATTCAAAAACTTACAAGTAAGGCTGTTTATTTGCTTTGTTGGCTTAAACGATATCAAAAAGACTTATTTACAAATTGGAATGTCAATTCTCCGTCTGCGGTTTTTATTCTCTTTCACCCATCACCTTCGGCAAACGAGGAATTGTTTTTAAATTTTCTATCTCATTTACCTGTTGATGTCCTTGTAATTATGCCAGATTTAAGTCAGTCTTTCACTTTTTCTGGCGAAAATCTACTTGAGATAAGATATACAAATTCAGTATCTGTTACCGCTTTCCCTTCTGCTCCCGCTAAAATGAAAGTTAGCACAGCCGCATATCAAGCCGAACGTGAAATGGACACGCTTTTATATTCAGATTCTGGAATGTATCGTGATAAACAGCACACAAAAGCGGATATTGTAACATTACAAACTATGTATGAGGAGATTTTTATTCTTTGGGAGCAAGAGCTTAAATATCGTACTGGTTTTTCTGCAAATGGTGAAAGTGTGAGTATGCCTGTGCTATTTAGCAAGGTTTCGGGTGTAAAAAATGGTAGTGTTTCTGATTACTGGCTAAATATTAAAAAGCTAATAACACCAAACACAATAGTTATAAACAGTTTGCCTTGGGTTTCAAGTTTTAGTCCAATGAAACAATTTGCAACTCAGTTTTTACAAAATGGTAAACTACAAAAGAATAAAATTAAATCACATAAAAATTATCCATATACAATTTTAAGAAATGAAATGCAAGAGCATTTACTCGATAAAATTCAGATTATGCTTGATGAAAAGTTAATTCGTGGCACATATCAAAATGGCACTGAATACACAATAATTGCCACAGCATTAAATCTTGATAAACATCTACTTCGCATAATACAACAATTTGACTTTACAAAGAAAAATCCAAAATTACTCTTTATTTTAACTGGTGAAAAAACATTTTCACTAGAAGAAAGCATTATGGTTTGCTTTCTTCATTTAATCGGTTTTGATATTCTGTTTTTTGTTCCTACTGGTTATCAGTGTATAGAACAGCATTTTAACCAGCAAATTATAAATGAATATCAAATCGGTGATTATATTTATGACTTGCCTGTGCCTAATTTTAATGAAGTAAATGAAGGTACACTTAGCTCTATTTTAAAACGTTTTGGAAGGAGTTTTTAAATTATGGGATTAAATCTTCGTAGACCAGACTCTGCTATTACACCAAGCTCAGAACCTACTAATCAAATTGAAGTTTATGAGCAATACGACATCGCCGCAGACCGTCAGCAAATGAACCAAACTCTTGTTAACTCACCTGAAGTTGACAAGCTCGCAAGCCAAATTGAAGTTTATAACCTTGAAACCATAGTTTCTTTTGGTGCTGAGGCGGCTGAAGAAATCTCAAAATGTTCTGATATCGTGCTAAATAGCATGAATATGGCACAGCTTGATAATTCAAGTGTTATGTTAAACACTCTAACCAAAATCATGGATAAATTTGATTTAGAGGAAATCAAGCAAGAACCTAATTTTTTAGGTAAGCTGTTTGGTAATATGAGAAAACAGCTTGACAAACTGCTTGCAAAATATCACACTATGGGTGATGAAGTAGATAAAATCTATGTAGAGCTTAAAAAGTATGAATCTGAAATCAAACAATCTAACCGCAGACTTGAAGAAATGTTCCAAGCTAATGTAGGTTATTATCATGAGCTTGTAAAATACATTTTAGCTGGTGAACAGGGTTGCCGAGAGCTTGAAGCATATATTGCCGAGCGTCAAAACGATTTAAACCAAACTGGTGACCAATCCATTCAGTTTGAACTTACTACGCTGAACCAAGCTCTTTTAATGCTTGAACAGCGTACTCAAGACCTCAGAACGGCGGAGAATGTAGCTATTCAGTCTATCCCAATGATTAAAACCATGCAGTTTAGCAATATGAACCTTGTTCGTAAGATAAATTCTGCATTTATTATTACCTTACCTGTATTTAAACAGGCTCTCACACAAGCTATTATGCTTAAACGTCAAAAAATTCAAGCTGATGCTATGGCAGCTCTTGACGAAAAAACAAATGAAATGCTTATTAAAAACGCTCAAAACACAGCCGAGCAGTCCAAAATGATTGCTAGAATGGCATCTGGCAGTTCAATTAAAATGGAAACTCTTGAGCGTACATGGCAAACCATTGTTTCTGGTATTGATGAAACAAGGCAAATTCAAGAAAATGCAAGAAAACAACGTCTTGATGACCAAAAACGCTTAGAAGCTATCAAAGAGGATTTTTACAAGCGTTATAATAAGCCTCTGCAAAACCCTCAAAACAAATAAAAGGAGGTTATAAATTATGCCTATCAATCTAACAAAAGGACAGAAAGTAGATTTAACCAAGGACAATCCAAATTTAACAAAAATCATAGTAGGTCTTGGTTGGGACGTAAACGCTTTTGATTCAGGTGCAGCTTTCGACCTTGATGCCTCAGTTTTTATGGTTGGAAGTAATGGCAAATGCCCAACAGAAAATGAATTTATCTTTTATGGTAATCTCACACATTCCAGCGAAAGTGTAAAACATATGGGCGATAACCGCACTGGTGAAGGCGATGGAGATGATGAACAAATAGAAATCGACCTTACAAAAATTCCTTCAAATATTGATAAAATTGCGTTCACAGTAACCATTTATGAGGCTGATGAACGCAGACAAAATTTTGGTCAAGTAAGCAATTCTTACATTCATATTCAGGATATGATAACAGGAACTGACCTTATCCGCTATGATTTAGGTGAAGATTTTTCTATTGAAACCGCTATTGTTGTTGGTGAACTTTACCGTCATAATGGTCAGTGGAAATTTAATGCTATCGGCAGTGGTTTCCAAGGCGGTTTAGCCGCTTTGTGTGGTCACTATGGCATAGAAGTTGCATAAGAAATTTAAGGAGGTAGTTTATTATGCCAATCAGCTTAAAAAAAGGACAAAAAGTAAGTCTTACAAAGGACAACCCAGGGCTATCAAGAGTTGTAGTAGGTCTTGGCTGGGACGTTAACCGATTTGATACAGGTGGAGCTTTTGACCTAGATGCAGCCGCTTTCCTTCTTTCAGATAACGGAAAAACCACATCTTCTGATGATTTTGTTTTCTATGGCAATCTAAAGCATAATTCTGGTAGTGTTGAACACATCGGTGACAATAGAACTGGTGACGGCGATGGCGATGACGAGAAAATTATTGTTGATTTAACTCGTGTGCCTGCAAATATCACCAAAATTGCATTTACTGCAACTATTTATGAAGCAGACGAACGCAGACAAAACTTCGGTCAGGTTAATAATGCATTTATTCGCATTGTTGATGAAAGCACAAACACCGAGCTTATGCGTTATGATTTAGGCGAGGATTTCTCTATTGAAACCGCTGTTGTTTTTGGTGAGCTTTATAAGAACAATGGTGAATGGAAATTTAATGCTATTGGTAGTGGCTATCAAGGCGGTCTAGCTGCACTATGCAACAACTTTGGTATTGATGTCGAGTGATAAAAACAAAGGAGGACACAAATTATGTCTGTTTCTCTAAAGAAAGGTCAAAAAGTTAGCCTTACAAAAGAAAGCAATAGCGGTTTAAATACTGTGCTTGTTGGTCTTGGCTGGGACGAAGCTCCAAAAAAATCGGGTGGTTTTTTAAGCTCTCTGTTCTCATCTGCAAGCCAAAGCATAGACTGTGATGCCTCTGCCCTTATGCTTAGAAATGGTAAGCTTTTAGGCACTCATGATGTGGTTTATTTTGGCAATCTTGCTCATAGCACTGGTACTGTCACCCATTTAGGTGACAATTTAACTGGTGAAGGTGCTGGCGATGATGAGCAAATTATTGTAAATCTGGCTCAAGTTCCAAATGATTATGACCGCATTGTTATGGTTGTAAATATTTATAAAGCAGATGAAAGACATCAGCATTTTGGAATGATTAAAAATGCATTCATTCGCATTGTTGACTCAAGAAATAATGCAGAGCTTTGCAGATTTAATCTATCTGATGATTATACAGGCATGACTGCTATGATTTTCGGTGAGCTTTATCGCAGTGATGGAGAATGGAAATTCAATGCAATAGGTCAAGGCACAACTGACTCTGGTTTAAAAGAGTTGCTTGCACGTTTCCACGACTAACTAAATATTCGTCATTATAAAGGCGAGATTTTACCTCTCGCCTTTTTTATGATATAAAAAGGAGAAAATTATGAACTTTAATGGATTATCCGAAAAGGAAGTTGCTGAGTCCAGAAAAAAATATGGCAGTAACGTTATTCCAGACTCAGAACCGACCACGTTCTGGGCGGAGTTTAAAGAAACTTTCAAAGACCCTATGATTCGTATTTTGCTTGCAATCGCAGCACTTATGATTGTAATGTTCTTTTTAGGTTACTCAGATATTTATGAGCCAGTAGGTACTATTGTAGCTGTGCTTATTGTAGCGTTTGTGTCGGCAAAAACAGGTGTTGCAAGTGATACTAAATATCGTCAGCTCAAGGATAGCACAAAAAAAGACCAATGTAAGGTTTATAGAAATGGTGTTGTAACTGTAATTGATGTTGATGATGTAGTTGTTGGCGATAAAATACTATTACAATCGGGTGATAAAATCCCAGCTGACGGTGTGCTTATAAGCGGTCATCTTAAAGTCGATAACTCAGCTTTAAACGGTGAGGCTGAAGAATGTCCAAAGACAGCAGCTGATGAGAATTTCCGTTTGGCTGATGAAATCACTGGTGACACATTTGTTGATAAACATTCCCTTTTCCGTGGTGCTGTGCTGTTTGACGGCGAAGGTGTAATGGACGTACAAAAAGTCGGTCTTTCCACTATGATGGGTAAGATGGCTGAAGAAATGCAAGATGATGAGCCTGACTCCCCTCTTAAAGTTAAGCTTGCAAAGCTTGCTGGCATGATTTCAAAATTTGGCTATATCGGTGCGGTTGTAATCGCTATTATGTACTTTGTGCATTTTGTAATCACTGCTGGTGGTTTTGATGCTTATTTTGCACTTGGCTCTGCTAAAATTATCAAGGATATTATCAATGCTGTTTCCCTTGCGGTTGTTGTTATCGTTTGTGCTGTGCCAGAGGGTCTGCCTCTTATGATTTCTCTTGTGCTTATGCAAAACACAAGCAAAATGCTTGACCACAACGTATTAGTTCGTAAGGCTGTTGGTATTGAAACCGCAGGTTCACTAAATATTCTATTCAGCGATAAAACAGGTACTATTACAAAAGGTCATCTTGAAGTTGTAGAATTTTTCACTGCTGATGGTACAGTAATCCCTGAGCTTGCAAATCATGCTAAAACAAAACAGCTTGTTGATTTGGCAATCGGTAAAAACACACAATCTATGTTTGATGTAGAGGGTCGTGTTATTGGTGGTAACGCTACCGACCAAGCTTTAATGAAGTTTATCGGAAAAGAAGTTTTCGACAGCTTACATGACCGTTATACTATCACCGATTCTCAAAGTTTTAACTCTGCAAATAAATTCAGCCAAGCTTATTTAGCTGAGTTTGGCAAAACATTCTATAAGGGTGCACCAGAAAGACTGCTTGCAGTATCACAAAATTATCTTGATACCAACGGTGAGATTAAACCTATCGATATGAACAAACTAAATGCAAAAATTGATGCACTGGCTGAAAAGTCTATGCGTGTGCTTGCATTTGGTTACTCCGAAAAGGCTATGACCGAAAACACATTACATAATGATACAGTAATTATCGGTTTTGTTGCTATTCGTGATGATGTTCGCCCAGAAGCTAGAGATGCTATTCGTGAAGTTCAAAACGCAGGTATTCAAGTTGTAATGATTACAGGTGACCGTCTTGAAACTGCGGTTGCAATCGCTAAAGATGCAAACTTACTCAGAAATGATGATGAAGTTGCTTTAACTTCTGCTCAACTTAATAATATGAGCGATGAAGAAGTTAAAAAGATTATCCCTAAAATTCGTGTTATTGCTCGTGCATTACCTACCGATAAATCTAGAATGGTTCGTCTGTGTCAAGAGATGAATTTAGTTGTTGGCATGACTGGCGACGGTGTAAATGACTCTCCTGCTTTAAAGCGTGCAGATGTAGGCTTTGCTATGGGCAGCGGTACAGAAGCTGCTAAGGAAGCGGGTAAAATTGTTATTCTTGATGATAACTTCCGCTCAATTAAAGACGCTATTTGGTATGGTCGTACCATTTACCATAACATCTTAAAGTTCTGTAAGTTCCAGCTTGTAATTAACGTTGCAGCTGTTGTTGTAAGTGCAGTTGCTCCATTCTTTGGTGTTGAAGAACCTCTCAAGGTAACACATTTACTGTTTGTAAACCTTGTTATGGACGGTTTAGGTGCTATTATGCTTGGTAATGAGCCAGCTAAGGAATGTTATATGACCGAAAAACCTAGAAAACGTGATGAAAGCATCGTAAGCCGTCCTATGCTTATGCAAATTGTCACTATGGGCATATGGCTAACTATAATTAGCTTTGTATTCCTAAAACTAGACTTCTTTAACCAGTTCTTTGCAAATGAGGAGCAAAAGCTATCTGCATATTTTGTAATGTTTATTTGGAGTGCATTATTTAATGGATTTAATGTGCGTGACGATGGATACCATATTTTTAAAGGCTTGAATGAAAATACAGGCTTTATGAAAGTATTTATCGCTATTATCTTAATTCAAGCTGCTATTGTAAATGCAAGCATTATTCCACAATTAAGTTTTATCGGCAATATGTTTAGCTGTATTCCATTCCCTCTAATTGGTTGGGTTGTAGTTGCTATTTTAGCATTTACCATGATACCAGTTGATTTAATCAGAAAAGCTGTTACAGGCTCTAAATAACAAACTAAAAACCCGCCAATTATGCGGGTTTTATTTATTTTAGCCACTGTAAACTTCTATCTGTTGCTAGAGTATCAAGCCCATAAACAAATAATATATCATCATAGTTATTTTGCTCTATAAGCTCGCTTGCTGTCTGCTTTTTAAAATATCTGAGGTCGATTAAGTCTATCTCACTATACTCAGATGCTAAAAACGGTGCTAAACAATGTGCAAATGAATCTCTGATAATAAGCAGTTTTTTGTCACTGTCTGCATTTGATTTTAAATTCACAAGTGCATGGTTGCCATCTAAAAACACAGGATATTTGTCAGCCTCATCTAAATGGTCTGTAAAAAACATACTGTCATATTCTATTGGAAATGGTCTATTTTCATCTGTAATAGTTACATTTACATTTAGATTTTGTTGTTTCCACAGAGAAATAGTATCTGGCGGAGTAGCCCATAAACCACTTTTAGAATATGATGTGCCATAAAAGCCATCATAGTTTTCTATATCATACTCTGTTTGAGGTGTAGGAGTAAATCCCATTTGCTCGCCCGCTTTAGAGTATGCTATATATGCACCTTTACTTGTCCAGTGGTGGTCAGTTTTATAATAAACATCTGTGTTTTCACTTAAAACACCTGAAACATCAATAAAACTCACTTCTTCACTTAAAAGCGATTTTAATTGATTTAGTAACTGTGCATCTGGGTAATTATCATGTAGTTTTGGTAGTTTATCCTCCATAATATATCCTTTAGTTGGCACAGCCATAAAATAAATATTATCATGGCTTTCAGCAAATTTCTCAAGTATCTGTATATTTTCTGTCCAAGTAGAATTTTGAGTTATAGGCTTTTCTAAAAGCCAATTATCTTCACCTTTATAAATGTCTCCCGTAGCGTTTAAGCCAACTGATTGCTTTATATAAGAATGGAGTCCAACCCAAAAATCTCTTGCAAAGAAATGGTCAGAAAAATATGTGTCCATTTTAGAAAACCATGAACCATCAGCAAGACTTTCTAATGAAAACTTAGGCATTTCCTCAAGTACACGCTTTTCATTTTGTGAAAATTCCTGTTTTGGCATAATGAAAAATAAAAACATCATGCCAGCAAAAAACAAACAAAATAATATGCTTATTAGGAGGTTAGTTTTTTTCATATTCTTCCTCCCTTAAAATCTAAAATATAAAAATGGATTATAGCTTTGTGCAACAAGTGATGCAGTACAAAGCATAACTGCACCTATACATAATACAGCAGTAACAACTGAGCCTGTTTTAGTTGTTGTTATCTTGCTAAATAGCTGTTTGCCAAGTGGCAGACATGCAAATATAGAAATAATAATCAGCGGTAAATAACTGATACACAGAACCATAGCATGATGACTTATAATTCCATTTTCTGAAATAAACAATGCTTTAAAATATACGCCAAGCTGTTTAAAATCATCAAATGCAAAAATAACCCAACCGATTATTACAAATAACATAGTGTAAATATGGTTTATAAATTTAGGCATCTTTTCAAGCTGTTTAAGTAGCCAAACTTTTTCTATTACCAATAAAACAAAGTAATACAGTCCCCAAATTACAAAATTCCAACTTGCACCATGCCACAGACCAGTTAAAAACCAAACTACAAATAAATTTCGCATGGTTTTAAACTTGCCTTGTCTGCTACCGCCCAGAGAGATATAAACATAATCTCTAAACCATGTTGAAAGCGAAATATGCCATCTTCTCCAAAACTCGGTTATGCTTTTTGAAATATATGGGTAATTAAAGTTAATTGGCAGTTCAAAACCGAACATCTTACCCAAACCACAAGCCATATCTGAATAACCGCTAAAGTCGAAATAAATTTGCAGAGTAAATGCCAAAGCACCCACCCATGCCGCAAGTATACCATTTGTACTAGGTGATAGCTTTAAAGCCTCCCATAATGCACCCATATTATTAGCAAGCAAGACCTTTTTGCTAAGTCCTACAAGCAGCTGAATAACACCTTCACCAAATTTATTAACACTTTGTTTTCTATCTTCGAGCTGGTCTGCAAGGTCACGATATCTTACAATAGGGCCTGCGATAAGCTGAGGAAACAAAGTCATATATGTTGCAAAACGTGTAAATTTCTGCTGAACTCTAACATCTCCACGGTAAACATCAATAATATATGATAAAACCTGAAAAGTGTAAAACGATATGCCAAGCGGTAAACCAATTTCCACATAAGGAAGTTCAGTCCAGAACACAAGTGGTCTTAATATATCCAAAAAGAATGTGGTGTATTTAAACACAAAAAGCAATACTAAATCTATTAAAATAGCGATTACAGCCGCATGTTTTTTATATTTAGGTTTGGAAAGCATAACTTTACCAGCATAAAAATTTATAACCGTTGTAAGTAAAATTACGATTAAAAATGATGGCTCTCCCCAACCATAAAATATAATATTTGCGAGTAATAAAAATATATTTCTCGCTTTATGAGGCAAAATACAATAACCAAAAAGAGTTATAGGCAAAAAGAAATATAAAAACGTTAAACTTGCAAAACTCACAATTTACCGCCTTTATCCATTTAATGTATCGCTTACAACTTTTTTTGCAGCGTCGTTATCAGCAGAAATGCACAGCACAACGTATACATCTTTACGTTCAATTATTGCACTTTCGAGCTTTGGCACTTCTTCTGGTTTATAATCAGAATAGCCCTCAATATAACCATCTATAAAAACCTCAAGTTGTTTTTCAATATCTTGTGCGGATTTAGCATCAACCGCTTTAAACATAGCAATACTTTCTGCTGTTGCACCAGAACCAACCATAGCTGTGCTATCTTCAACTAAATCAGCATCTACACCATAAACTCTATTTGCATTTTCAGAGTCAAGAGGTGCAAACTGGTCTGTAAAAGTTATTTCCTCACTCATTTTCTCCACAGCAGTAGATGGGTCAAGCTCTACTTTATTATTTGAACAGCCTGAAAATAATAGCAAAGCTGCACTAAGTCCAATAATATATTTTTTCATATGTTTTACTCTCCTAATTTACGTTTTCTTTTAGAAAATCTGCCCATTGCCTATAATAACTAATATTTGGGTGTATGCCGTCTGTTGCAGCATCTTTTGGCAAATCTCCGTTATCATTTTCCATAATAGAGGCAACATCTAAATAAACAGCATCTTTTTCCTCTGCAAGTTCCTTTAACTTTTCATTTCTTTGACGAATGTTTTCGTTATTTACACCATCTTTGTTTTTATCTGAAACTTCTTTTGACACTGGGAGCATTGACTGCACATAAACGGTTGCTTTTGGCTGATATTCATGCACCGCATCAATAATTTCACCATATCCATCTAAGAAAGCCTGTTCACTTGGCCAGCCTAGTTCATTTTCTCCAAACATCAAAAGAACTTCGTCATACTCTTTGTCGTTTTTAAGTTCTTCAATAACGGGTACTTCACCATCTATCATAGTTTCAGTGAAAACTGTTCTAACATTAAGCCCTACACGATAAAAACAGTCTGTTTCAGGTAAAACAGCATATGTATCAAAGCCATAAAGGTAAGAATTACCAACCATAGCGGCATTTGATAAGTCATTCAATGTTTTTTCTTCCTCTACCTCTGATGACGCAGCACTATCTGCACCACTTTGAGAACCTGAATTTATATCATTATTCTGCTGACAAGCAGTTAATAAAAAGCATAAAAAACCTGCACTAACACCAGATAAAATACGCTTGTAAAGAACTTTCATTTCATACACTTCGCTTTCTGTTAAATGCCTTTACACTAGCTATTTTTAGTAAGATTTTAGCTCGTATTGGCATAATTAAGCATACTCCATTTGTCGAATAGTGTCAATATGGATAGTCCTTGTGTAGTTGAAATGTAACCTTTACTTTACGCCCTCACCGTTAAATGATGGTATAAAACTTTCTGTTGCCGCCTCCCCTTCTTGTAAATACCCACAAAGTCCAAGCATTTCAAAATACTCTACTGCCTCACTATATTCATCATCTGTTATTTTTCGGTTAAGCTCTGGAAAGTCTTGCATATTAAACGGTGTATATTGTCTCATAAGACTTACAAGAACATTATCTCCCCAGTTTTCAGCAATTCTTCTTAAAACCTGTTTTGTGTCTTGCAGCATATCTGGCAGCATTAAATGGCGTATTACAGTACCTTTTTGTAAAATACCATCTTCATTAAAAACAGGCTTACCTGTTTGTTTTACCATTTCATCTATTGCTTTTTCGCATACTTCAAAGTAATCAATAGCATTTGAATATTTTTCTGCATAATAACTGCTGTAATATTTAAAATCTGGCAAATAAATGTC
>ERZ1090868.1561-NODE-1563-length-12030-cov-6.255532_pt1 | contig 12030 bp, 16 predicted proteins | sample MGYA00478475_ERZ1090868 | MGnify/ENA primary metagenome ERZ1090868 (study PRJEB33644, sample SAMEA5815747) | chicken gut metagenome | biome: Chicken; feature: Gastrointestinal Tract; material: Caecum | place: Ireland | collected 2019-01-01 | study: A study of...
CCCGTGCGCTATCAAAAGAGTGGCTTCCGGAAATGCAGGAACCCGGTGTTTCGCACGAGAAGGTGCACAGAGACGGCGAGACGGGAAGTATCACGCGCGATCTCGGCGTTCTCACCGAAGTTGCGCAGGGCGGCTGGACGCTGTCCGAGCCGATCAAGGTGGTAAAAAGCCTGTTTGAGTCGGGCAAAATCGTTGCTGATGTAAGAAACAAGCTGTTTGCGTACTGCTTCTATAATCTCAAAATCCGACAGGACGTCAACAACAACCTTTCGCCGCACAAGGTGAAATCGACGGGACATATTGACGGTGCCGTCGGCGTATTCAACGCATTTGTCGCATACCAGCGGGCCAAGGAGATGCCTCTGTACGCAAATCGCATCGGACAGCTTTTCAGGATCTGATCATGGGAAAAATTCTGGATTTTTTCAAAAACACATTCAGGCGGAGTAAATCGCAGCCGGGGCAGGTGCAGCCGCGGGAACAGCTTCGCACGATCATTCACGATTACTACGGCAACAACGTGGGATGGTTTGCCTACAATTACGCGAGCAACATCTATCAGATCCCGGAGGTGCGCACGGCGATCCAGTCGTTCGCGGAGATCTTCTCCATCATCCCGAAGTACTTTGAACGCAAGGACAAGGACGGGAATGTCACCTATCTCGAAGGGGAGGAGGATCGCGTCATCAACGTTCGCGCCAATCCGTTGCAGAATGCGTCGCAGTTCTGGGTAAATCTTATCACTTCGCTGATGCTGTATTCCAATGTGTTCGTTGAGCCGCGCTTTTCACCGCGCACAGGGCGGCTCTCGCAGCTGTATGTGTTGCCGCACGATTTTTACGACTTCAAACTGTACGACGACCGCGCAACGGTCACGTTCGGGAGGATCGGAAAGACGTACGACATGAGCGATCTCATCTATCTCAACCGTTTTTCTGCGCTTGGCGGCGGCCAGAAGAACGACCTCGGACTGTATGAAACGGTCATTCAGGCGCTTGCGGCACAGGCGATCGCCGTTGCGGATCCGAACAAGGTGCGGGCGATCATGCAGACCGATCCGACAGCACAGGGACAGCTGAAAGAGAAGGATGCGGACGGAACGATGCGCGATCTGGATGCGCGTTTCGATAAGTCGGTACGCGGGATCGCCTATGTTGATCCGCAGTGGAAGATCACGCCCATCAACTGGAACGAGAACGACGTCAACCGCGATCTCATGAAGCTGGTCATCGACATCGTCTACAACTATTTCGGCATCACGGCGGATATCGTCAACAATAAGGCGACGGAAATCGAATATCAGCTCTTTGTAAAGAATCATGTCGAGCCGATCGCGCGGCAGGTGGAACAGGAATTCACGAGCAAGATCTTTTCGCGCATGGAACAGGCGCACGGCAACCGGTTGGAGCTGGATACGTTCTGGCTGCAGGTTTCGACGCTCGCGACGAAGACGGCTTTCTTCAATGTTGTCTCCCGAAACGGGGTGATGAACAACGACGAGATGCGCGAAATGATCGGATATGCCCCGCTGCCCGATGGGCTGGGGCGAAAGTACAGGGTAACTCTCGATACGGTCAACATAGAAAATGCGGACGCTTATCAGAGCGTAAAAAACGGCGCGGCGGGCGCAGACGGTCAGACGGAGAAACCGGAGGGCGGCGGCACGCAGGCGACGGAAGGAGGAAACAATGCAGCAACCTAACGTAAAACCGAAACGGCAGCGGGAATTTCGTAACGTTGAATTCCGGACGGAGGCACGGGAGGCGGAGAACGGGAGAAAAGAGCTCGTTGTTCGCGGGTATCCCATTCTGTTCAACACTCCGACCAAAGTGTGGGATTATTGGTACGACGAGATCACGGAGATCATTTTACCGCAGGCGCTTGACGGCGTCGACTTGCAGAATGTATTCCTGCTCTACGGACACGACATGAACCGTGTGCTTGGGCGAACGGGAAAGAACATGCGGCTGGAAACGGACGAGACGGGGCTTTTCATGGAATGTGTCATGCCCAATACGCAGGAGGCGCGCGACCTGTACAACCTCATTGAGGCAGGGATCGTTGACGGCATGAGCTTCTGGCTCCGTACCTATGATCAGGTCAATCCGTCCACGCTCACACGCACCGTCACCAAGATCGAAGAGCTGCCGGAGGTCACCATTACGGCGTTCCCGGCGTACAAGGAAACGGTCGTTATTGCCATGGAAGAGGAGCGCCGGAAAGTGTTGCGCGCACAGTCGGAAATGGCGCGCCGCGTGGAAGAAGAACTCAAAAATTTTTCATAAAAGGAGAACAACATGGATCCCATTATCGAAATGCTGCGGGATGAGAACAACGCGATCGAACAGCTCACCGCAAGACGTGAGGAATTAAAGCGCAAGCTCGAAGAGCACCGCAGCGGAAACATTTCGGCGGAAGAGTTTGAAAAGCTCTCTGCCGAACGTAAGGACATCGAAAAGGAGCTTGCGCTCCGCACCAAGCGCCGCGACGAACTCACCGCTGCGGCCGACAAAAACAAAAATCAAGGAGAAGGGAGAGGAATTATGAACGACAACCTTTTGCATTTCAAGGATGGCATGGAGCGTGCGGATATTCCCGCGACGGCAGAGTACCGCAGCGCATTCTTCAAGCGGCTGCAGCGCAAACCGTTGGAGGATCTCGAAAAGCGCGCGATGACGTCGGCATCGACGTCGGCAGGAGCTGCGATTCCCACGCAGACGATGGATATGATCATCGGGCAGCTCCGTGAATCGGATTCGCTGCTGGGGCTCATCACGCTCACGAACATTCCGAGCCTGACGAGTTTTCCCGTGGAGAACGTCGTCAACGATGCGTCCTGGGTATCCGAAGGCTCGGACAGCACGTCGAGCAGCGATAGCCTGAAAGCGGTATCGCTCGCGGCGTACACGCTCATCAAGACGATCAAGATCACGGCGCAGGTCGCGCGGATGTCGATCGATGCCTTCGAGACGTGGCTCGTCAATGCGCTCGTGCGAAAGCTCCGTGCGGCGTGTGATAAGGCGATTATCTCGGGCACGGGCACCAATCAGCCCACGGGGCTGGATACGCTGACGTGGAACGCAACGAACAGCGTGACGGTTGCAAAGGCCGCTACGGTCACCTATGACAACCTGGTCGATCTGGAAGCGCTCGTCGGAGAAAGTTTCATCAATAACGCTGTTTGGGCGTGCAATCGCAAAATGAAGGCGACGCTCTTAAAGCTCAAAGACGACCAGAAGCGCCCGCTCTTCGAGCGTGCGGTCGAGGATGGCTTCGTCGGGACGCTGCTCGGGTATCCCGTCCGCCTGGATGCAAACGTGAAGGACGGCGAGATGTACTTCGGGGATTGGAAATCGGGGTATGTCATGAACTTCGCGCAGCCCATCGAGATCGCAAGCTCCGAAGAGGCGGGTTTCATGAGCGGATCCGTCGTCTATCGCGGTATGGCGCTTGCCGACGGCAAGCCCACGGGCGTTGCGGGTGCGCTCGTCAAGCTAGTACAGGGAACGGTGTAAAGCACGAGGTGAACTATGGCGGCGATCGACAAGGCGGCGCTTCTCGCAAAACTCAAATTGGCGATCGGCGACCTGACGCCCGGGAAAGAACTTGACGACTACTATACGGAAAAGCTCGATACCGCGCAGGCGATCATCGCCGCAAACGATATTTCCGACAGCATTCTCGCGACTGAACTCGGGATGTCCGCCATCGTATTGCAGGCGCAGGTCCTGATGGGGAACGTGGATGCGGATGAGGGCAATCGGACGATCATACTCATGCGCAATACGCTCTCCGCCCAGACGAAGGGCGAGCGCTACGGGGAAGGTGATGACGATGCTGACGGGGCGTAAACAGGTCGTGCTTGCCGATGTAGAGAGCACGCAGAGCGTCTCCAACGGTGACAGGACAAAGCGCGTCACACGGGCAAAGGTGCTCGCGGCAATGGTCGAGCTGGTCGGTGTCAATACCGCCCAGCTCGGACAGGTGCAGGGTTTTCGACTCACGAACAGCGTCGAAATCGACCGTGTGCAGTACGGCGGAGAAAAGTATCTCTATTTCGACGGAACGCTCTATGCCGTCGGAACGCTCGGGAAGGCGGGATCGCCTGCAAAGATGCTTCTGAACGTCGCCGTGCACAACGATGCCGCCGCAGCACAGGCGGTCAAGGAGTGGGTAGATGCAAATCTTTCATACAGATGACACCATGTCCGCGCTTTGGTCGTTTTTGCAGCCGCTTGCGGAGGAAATCCCGATCTATAAGCAGACCATGGACGAAGCGGATGAGAACGTGCCGGAGAGCTATTTGCTCATCCGCACGGACATCACGGACATGGGCGCCATATGCGGGGACGGGCGCGTCATGATTCGCCGCAATACGGCGGACTTGCTGCTCGTCTCCAAGTGCACGGGCGCGTTGTCGGACGACATCCACAACGTAAACCGCAGAAAAGTGAAAGCATTGCTTGATGCTTCGGGAGAGGTATCCTATACGGCGTATGATCTCGGATACAATACAACGCTCCGCGAAGCGCAGTACAGCTGGACTTTGGAGTTTTTGTATGGCAAGGCGGCGCAGTAGCGGCTCTTTGAGGCCGACGCTTGCAGGGCTTTCACAAGCAATCGATGAAGCGATCGGAGAGGTGTCCGAAGAAGTGTATGCTGCGGTGGATGCAGGGCTTGACAAAGCGGCACGTCATATGGAGCGAGCACTTGAAGCGGCAACACCGATCGACACGGGTGAGACGCGAAGATCATGGGAAGTGGACTTCAAATACAAGAACGTACGCTATATCAACAATACGAGCGTCAACGAGCAGGGCGTGCCGATTGTAAATCTGTTGGAGTTCGGGAAAAAGGGAAAGCCTTTCGTTCGTAAAACGGTACAGGCAGAGCAAGAACAAATCATCAATATCATAAAAGGAGAAATCGAACATGGCAACACCGAGTAAAACGGGGAAGGACCTTGCGCAGTTCAACGTTAAAAACGCTGTATATGCGCTGGAAGGGACGCCGTCCACCGTCAAGCCGATGACGTGGATGAATACATTCTCGAAGGACAGAAACGTTGCGACGCACGCATTCTATGGGGACGGCGAAATGATAGTCTCTCTTGCGTCTGATCGCTCTGTGTCGGGAACGATCGGTGCGACGGCGCGGGACGATGATTTTGAGGAGGACGTCGGACTCGCGATCGCACCCGACGGCGGCGGCACGGCAGAAATTGCCGTCAAGAGCATGCCCCGTATCTGTTTCGGGTTTGAAACGGACTATATCGGGGCTGACGGTATCCGCAAAGCGAAAAAGACGTGGGTGTTCGGCGTTCAGGTCAGTCCGCCCAACGACAGTTTCACACAGGATCAGGACGACATTACGCAGTCTGCGGCGGATTACGCCTATACGGCATACGGTGTCGATCTGTTGGACGCGGAAGGGGAAACTGCCTATGTCGACGAGAACGGGCAAAAGACGAAAGTCTTTACATGGAGCAAAAAGCCCACCGATTCCGGATACGCGACGTTCCTGGACAGCGTTCCCGTGCCCAAGGCAGCATCAACGTAAGCTCATACGGCATCTTGCCATATACCCCTCTTGTTTCCCGTACCGCATTGCGGTACGGGACTATGAACGAAAGAGCGCCGCTGGCGGCGGGTGCAACTCCCGCATCGTTCAAAAGGAGATCATAACATGAAAATTACATTGCCGATTGTCACGAAAGACGAACTCGGAAAGGATGGGAAGCGCATTTTCGTTTACGAAGAGCGCGCGATGGAGGCGGACTTTTCGCTCGGAATGCAGCTTCGGTGGGAAGCGAAATTTCCGGAGCTTGCGGCACAGTGTTCCGTTACGGATTATGCGGCGCGTGTCGCAAAGATGCCGAGCGATGCGGCAAGTCTTTTGTCCAAGCTGAAATGTATTTACTGCTTTTTGGAAACGGACATGAGCTTTCTTGAATTTATCCGTCTGTTTGATTTTACGAAGAAAGAGTATGTTCAGGAGCTTGTTCATCGCATCGGTGAGGCTTTCAAGGTCATGCTCGACGGAGCGGCAGAAAAAAACTGATCGGGCATCAGAAAGAGATGCTTGAGCTCTTCAAACGCTGCGGTGTAAAAGAGCAAAAGGGCTTTCTGATGCCTCGCGGACTTCGGTATATCAAGGCGCTTGCGGAGGCGGGAATTGACTGGAGAGGGCTGCATATGATCGACGCCGTGAGCCTGTATTGTGCGCTCAAAATTGAGGATGCAAGAAACTACTTGAGAGCGAGAGCGCAGGAACGGATGCAGCGTGCAGGCGTCAGAAGGATCTCTCCGGCGACGGAGGCAGAGTTTGATGCGCTTTAAGGGGGCAGAATGGCAAAAAGTATTACAGTAAAAATCGGCGCCGACACAAAAGACTTTCTTGATGGTTTGAAGTCGATTGACCGTGAAATAAAAACTACCCAAAAGACGGCAAACGATCTTACAAAGAGTTTGGAGTACGATTACGATGAGACAAGGGCTGTTCAGGCCATGCAGCAATTTCAGAAGGCGATTGAGCTGTGTGAGCAGAAAGCGGAGGAACTGCGTGCCAAACTCAAGGAAATGGAAGCGGCAGGGCGTATCGATACAACGGATTACGCCAAACTTCAGCTGGAGCTCGCAAAAGTAACATCACAGGGGGCGAAAGCGACTGAACAGCTTGAAAAGCTGAAAAACATAAAAATCGACCAACTCAATCAAAAATTAGACAAAGTCGGAGCAACCATCGAAAAGGTCGGGCAAAAGGTATCTGTCTTATCTGCCGGGGCGGCCGGAATCATTGCAGGGGCAACGGCGATCGGGAAGAGCGCGGCGGCAACCGGTGCCGAGATCGACGACATGACGCAGCAGTTCGATGTCTCCGCCGAAACGATCCAACGATGGAACTATCTTGCACTTCAGGCAGGCGTCGATTCTACGGCTTTTACAAGGGCGCTGATACGCGCCCGCGCGGCAATGGCGGACCTGTCCACAGGAACATCCAATGCGACGACGCAGGCGCTCGATGCGCTCGGCATCTCCGCGCGGCAGTTCGGCTCCGACGAAGAGATGTTTGACGGGATCCTCAAGGCGCTTTCTGAAGTCGAGGACAGCACGCTGCAGACAGCGTATGCCAATGAAATCTTCGGGGACAGGATCGCCACGCAGCTTTTGCCGTATATCAATGCGGGCGCGGATGATCTTGCCAAGTGGAATGAAGAGTTCGAGGCGATGCCGTCGCTGACGGGGGATGAGGCGGCGGCGCTTGCCGAACTGGACGACACGTTCAATCGCTTGAATACGACCATGCAGTACGCCACGGCACAGCTTGGAGAGGCGCTCGCTCCCATTATCGAACGAGTAGTTGTATTCATTGAGGAATCGCTTGTTCCTGCCATTGAGGGACTTGCAAATTGGTTTGAAAACCTTTCTCCGGGCATGCAGGATACCATTCTTGCAATCCTCGGCATCATTGCCGTGGCGGGACCTCTGCTCATTTTGATCGGAAAGATCGTGCCAGGAATCAAAGTGCTTATTTCCTTGATCCAAAAATTGAACAGTGTGGCCGGACGCGCTACGGTTGGGATCAGTACACTGGGGGCCGTCATCGGTCTTACGTTTGGTCTGATTGCGAACTGGGAAAAGATGGGAACACTGGAGCACGTTATTGCGATCATCGGAATTCTCACAGCAGCCGTCCTCGGCGCTGCAGTTGCATTCGGCGCATTTCATTCGGCATGGTCGCTCGGGCTTGCCGTGACAGGAATCGTTGCGGGGATCACGGCGGCGGTTGCCGCCATCAATTCCGTCAAGGATGAGATAGATGTTCCGGACAATCTGCCCGATTATGATGCCGATGAAGTCGCAAACGGCGTTATGAATGGGAACTATTCGCTCCCGGAGTACACGTCATCGGGCGGCGGATCGTCCTATACGGACAACACCTATGCTGATCAATACAATGTCACGGTCAACGTGACAAGCCCCGCTGCGACGGCGGAGGAGATCGCGGCGGCGGTCGGACGGGAGATCGCAACGCTTGCGCAATCGCGGAGGTAACATGCGGAAATTTGCGTTTGTCGTATTTGACATTGACAATTCCATCGTTGACCGTTTTCCGCTCGACGTTGTCACCGATTTAAGCGGACTCGGGTGGCGGCTCAAACTTTCCAAAATCGAAGGCGACGTCACGGACACCGTCACAAAGGTCGTACAGGAAAAGCAGGAGGTGGGACTGACGATCAACTTGATCGGACGTGGATATGAAAAATTCACGATTCTGTCGCAATGGCTGCAGAAATACTCTGCCGTAAATGCTTCATTGGCGCTTGAATACGATGACGGGGTGCAGCCGCGCTATGTGGAGGGGAAGGTCACAGAGCTGAAGAAGACGGAAAAAGACGAATATAACAATCTGTCGTGCGCTGCAACGTTTACGCCGCTCACGCCCTTCTTTGTCAATATCGAGAAGACGATCACGATCAGCTTTTCCAGCGTCGGAAAAAGTTATTCGTTCAAATATCCGTACTGCTACGGGAAAAACATGGTCGAAAATAACGAGATCGACAATCCGTATCTTGCACCCGTCCCGGTTACAGTGCGTCTGGAAGGCCCGCGGGATGCCCCTATTGTTGAGCTGGTAGATGAAAACGGGACTGCCTACAATATTGTCAGTTTTCCAGAGCTGTCATTGAAGACAGGGGATTATCTCGTCATCAACAGCGCGGCACGAAAAATCTGGTACTTTAACGGGATAAAGGAAGAAGAGTACAGCGCAAACACGGATCCGTCGTATGATACATTCCTGTTTGCGGAGAGCGGAAAGAGCCGTATCCAGATCACGATGGACGGGGCGAACTCCGGAGCGCTGACGGGATCATGGAGGCAGTACGGCTTATGATCGTTTCCTTTTACGATAAGGATTTCAAAGGGACAAAGAACAATGCTTCGCTTGTTGTGGACAATGCAAGTTATTCTTTGACACGCCGGGCCGTTGATTTGGACGATCTGAAATGCACCTGCGAGGCGTTTACAGAGGACATGCAGCCGACCTTCGTCGTCATCAAAAATGACAGAGGAAACTACATCTATGGCGCCTTGGCGGGTGTTCCGCAGCTGACAGAGGACAACCAGACCAAGATCACGGCGTCCGATTTGAAGACGATGCTCAAAGCGGATGTGCTGCTCGATCTGTCGCAGGAATTTTCCGATGTCAATACATTTCTTGAACATGTTTTTTCCAAGTGGAACGAGCAGGTCACGCAGGGGAGCTTCACCTGTGAGCTTGTGTTCAACGACAATGTCGGAACGATCGCATTTGACTTTCTGGCACCTGCCGCCGAGACATGGGCATTGTATGACGCATGGGAGGACATCTTCGCGCCCTATCTCAAATATTACGGGCTTTTCATGGCGGCGGAGCTTGACCTGGTCGCAAAAAAGGTGGTTTTTCGTATCGGGCTTTCGATGTATCGGAATGTCACCGTCAAGCTATGGGAGTGGGGCATCTACGACTATGGGAAGTGGGTGGCCGACGTCAATGAAACGCAGGGCTATGTTTTGAATAAGGCAGAGACCGATCATGCAAAACAACTGACGATGGGTACGCGGTGGATCCTGACGTCGCAGAACGAAATCACAAATGATCCGTCCAACAGAGATATTTACCCGATCAAGCGCCGCATCACGCTCGAAGAGACGGAGGACGCAAGCGAGGTGGAAGCGCTGAAAACGGAAGCAGATACCGAGGCGCTCAAAGAGCTTGTAGAGAGCATGTATCAGGAAAATATCGAAATCGAAGGGCTGTTGGACAGAGAACAGGATCCGATCGTTTCATTGGAGTCACGCTTCAATGTAGTTGTACGCCGTGGGGAAGCGGTCTATAAGTCTTTGCCGTGCGGGGAATTGCAGTATGACGCGGCGGGGCTGAAGAAGGTGCAGATCGGATTCCGGACAACGGGAATTTCATTCATTTTATAGGAGAAAACAATGTCGATTCGTTTGATCAGGCAGGAGAGCGAAACGCCAAATGTCAGCAACCATGATGATGCGCGAATGGTGCGGTATGCCTATGGAGGATATGACGGATTTGTAAAGAACAGGGGGCAGGAGATCGGATATGCGATCAGTGGGACGTCATTCGTCGTGCAGAGCGGAGTGATCAACCTGCAGGGGTGGGAGGTCGAGGTTGATGCAAACGGCATCAGTATTCCGACGTCTGCATCTGTAACGAACAAACAGTATTATTCCGTATATCTGGAAGTCAATTGCGCGACCGATACGGCAGAGATCAAGTCATTGACGGATCCGGCGGGCTATCCGGAAATTCCCGAAAGCGACGATCTGACGCAGAACACAATCGGAACGGCGCGCCTGCTGCTCTATCATTTTACGGCGACCGGCGGCATCATTGCCGATGTTGAAAAAATGGTGCAGGGGATTTCATATGTAGATGAAATCGTTGCAGAAATCAATCAAAGGCTTGATGAGATGGGTTTTAAGGAGGCGTCTCCCGAGAACGGAGGAATCGTTTTACAAAACGGTTGGGAAGACGTCGAATCTCCGCAATTTTCTGTTGCTAAAATGGCAAAAATGGCCGTTATGGAAACCATGTATGCGGAAACCCCAAGTGCCGTTACGGTATCCGGATATCGTATTACAAATGTAAAAAATCCAATAGCGATCTTGTCAGAGAAATTTCGTCCCAGAAGGAGAATCACGGTAAGCGGATCATTATCTGTTGATACTTCTTTTTTGCCGCATTATTTTGATGTTACAATTATGATCAATACAGATGGAACAATAACATCATCGATTCCGTCGGAGAATGCGAGTTCTCCTCTGTATCCTGTCAGCGAAGATCATAGAGCAAAGATAATGTGTTCCAATGTTGGCTGGGAATTGCCTTGAATGGAGGGATCATGAGCTATAAAATTCTTGAAAAAAACGGCGTCGATAATCAGAATGTTGACGGTGGCGCATTCAACAATTTTGCAGCAGGCGGACGTGACGGCATTGTGGGAGGGGTGCTTGCGGAATGCGCGCTGACGGCAGCAGGCAGCGCAATCGGTATTTCTCCGGGGCTCATCATTCTGCACGGGATCCGAATTAAGGTGACCGGGATCGAGACGCTTGCGCTCTCCTCCGTGCCGCTCAATCCGACGTCCTATCAGATCGTTGCACAGGTGACGCTTGCGTCCAACGGAGACGTGGACTTTTCGTTTTTCATCCGTACGCCGCAGCCGCTCGTTCAGAATTCCTTGTACCAAAGCGACATGGGGACCTATCAAGCGGAGCTTGCCAGCTTTACACATAATCCGGACGGAACGATCTCCAATCTCACAAAGACGCTTGATATTATTTACGGATCGGGCGGCGGAGACGTCAATATCGAGGTGGGGACGGTCACCACGGAGACGCTGGCTGCGGGACTTGATGCTGATTTTGACGTCAGCGTCCGCCGCGAAGAGGGGACGAACAAGATCCTGCTGGATTTCGATGCCAAAATTCCGCGAGGGGCAAGCGGCGTTGATGAGGGCGCGGTGCATTTTAACGAGGAGCAGACGCTCACGGAACAGCAGAGGCAGCAGGCGCGTGACAACATCGGGCTTTCCAACGTTGATAATACTTCAGACGCGAATAAGCCGATATCCAATGCAACGCAAACGGCGCTCAACAACAAAGCGGACAAGAGCGGGACATTTCCGAACTTGACGGCAGGGAAGGCGCAAAAAGTCGTCGGTCAATACCAACTGCTTTCCGACGGAACGTACAATCTGATCATCGACATTGAACAGTGACAGGAGGGATGTTATGCAAATCAGTCAGCTCAACGGAAACGATCTCGTAATGCGGGGGGGGGTTACTTTTAGATGCTTTGTTCCCCGTAGGAAGCGTGTACGTTTCATCGAATAATCTATCGCCGGCGCAGTTTCTCGGCGGGACGTGGGAGAGAGTTGAGGACGTTTTTCCGCTGTTTGCCGGGACGAATTATGCGGCCGGCAGCAAAGGGGGAAATGCCAATGTAACGCTTATT
>ERZ1090868.1565-NODE-1567-length-12019-cov-4.677198_pt1 | contig 12019 bp, 10 predicted proteins | sample MGYA00478475_ERZ1090868 | MGnify/ENA primary metagenome ERZ1090868 (study PRJEB33644, sample SAMEA5815747) | chicken gut metagenome | biome: Chicken; feature: Gastrointestinal Tract; material: Caecum | place: Ireland | collected 2019-01-01 | study: A study of...
CAACTACGATATGACTGTCAGGCTTTTTTTTGGAAAGCAGTACCAGTGTCTCGACATGCTTCGTCTGAGGGAACATATCGAACGGTTCCACGCAGGCGACCGAATACGGTCCGGCGGGAGCTTCCGCCTTGACAAGGGCGCCGTCCTTTTCAATGAGGGCCCCCGTCAGGATCCCCACGTCGCGCGCGAGCGTTGCGGGATCGCAGGAGATCATGACGATCCTGCCGACATTCTTCCGAATCAGAAGTTCGAGGACGCCGCGGGCAACGCCTGCACGGGGCGGATCCAACACAACAAGCGCATCGGGCTCCCGTTCCAGCACACCCGCAAGAAGGTCTTCCACCTTCCCGCAGAGATTTTCCATTCTTTCGCCGAGCGCATTGTCCGTTTTCAGTTTTTCGGCGCAGTCATGCGCCTCGGGAACGATCTCGATCCCATACGCCTTCCGGCATTTTTTTGCAAACTTTGCCGTGAGAAGGCCGCCGCCCGCATAACAATCGATGACGGTGTCTCCTTCATCGGCGAAGGAAAGCGCCCGGTCATAGAGTTTGCCGCGCACGTTCTCGTTGACCTGAACAAAGGTGCGGGGGCCGACTTCGTACGTGAGCCCGCCGTCCTGACAGTCATAAAATCCGGGACCCTTCAGAAGCCTGAACTCTTCGCCGAATATGACGTTCGTCGGCTTATCGTTGACGTTCAGCCAGAAACTGTATTCGGGGAATACCTTATCGAGAAGGAAGAAAAAGTAATCGATGCCCTTGAGTTCGGGGACGGTCGTCACCAGCGTGACGATATATTTCTTGCGCAGTTCCCGCACGACGATGTGGCGGATCTGCCCCTGCCCGGTCTCCTCGTCATAGCCGTCCAGACCGCATTTTTCCATGAATCCGAGAAGCGCTCGGATCAGGCCCTCAGCCCAGTCTGCATGGAGCGGACAGGCCTGTGTGGGCACGATCCGATGGGAACGTTCCGCAAAAAAGCCGACCACATTCTCGCCGCCCCGCTGGCCGACGGGAAGCTGCAATTTGTTGCGGTAGGCATATTCTTTTTCGCTGCGCTCGCATGCGGCGACGGGAAGATCGAGCCCGGCGATCTTTCTGAGCGCATCTTTGACCACGCCCGTTTTGAACTTGAGCTGCATGTGGTACTTCAGATGCTGCAGCTGACAGCCGCCGCACTTTCCGAACACGGCGCATCTGGGACGGACGCGCATTTCGGCGGGCGTGAGCAGATCTTCGATCCGCGCGTAGGCAATATTTCCCTTGACTTTGAGTACGCGCACCTGTGCGCGCTCTCCGGGAAGCAGGCATGGAATGAACAGGACCGTGCCGTCCTCGCTGCGCGCGATCCCTTCCCCCTGCGTGCCGAGAGCAGAGCAGGTCACTTTCAGGATATCGTTCTTTTCCACGCCATTCACCTCCTGATCCGCCGGATCGCGCCGTCCGCCGCGTTCTGGCAGAGAAAGATCATGTAATCGTAGAGAGCGAACACCACCGTTCCCCCCACAAAGAGGATCAGAAACAGATGTTCCGATACAAACGGATACCAGGTCAGTTCGGTCAGGCCGAGGAATTCTTCCAGGACGACCCATGCAAGCCAGAGCGAAAGATCGAACCACGCGGCTTTGACAAGGAAGATCCCCCCGTGCAGAAGTTTCTTCTTTACATATTTTTTCTGAAAATAATTGGCAAGCGGATGCAGGCCGAAAAAGACGACAAAGGGCAAAATCTGCATGATCCCGAGCACAAATCCCGTGAACAGGAACGCAAGAATCACCGCGCCCGCAAAAGCGAGGCAGTATCCGAAGACCTGCTGTTTGGCAAGCGGCACCATGAGGGCAAACACCGCGATCAGATAGCCCGCCGCAAGCAGAAATCTCACATATGAGCCCAGCGTCAGCGCAAGCGCCGCAACGGCGCATGCAATGGCAGAGAGCGCAATTTCAAAGGAGCGCGACTGCTTTTTCATCTTGTTCCGTGCTTTCAGTCCCGCCCTCAGCGGCAGTTACAGCAGAGATTGAACAGGCAGTTGACGCACAGGAACGTATAGCAGAACGAGAAGCACTGCGAACACCAGTTGCCGCCCATCTGCTCGTCGCCGTTCGGCACGGGATCGGGCAGGGTAGTGGGAGCATTGCCCGTCTGCTGCCGGTAATCGGCGCTGCTTTTTAGCTTTTCGTATGCCTCGCGGTACTTCGTATTGCTCCCGTCCATCTGAATGGCGATCTCGAGCTGCTTTTTGCTCTCCTGCATCCAGTTCTTTTTGTAGAACACGACGGACTGCAGGTAGTGCCATTCGGCACTGCGCTCGTTGAAATCGTCGAGCAGCTGCTGTGCGCGCGCGATATCCCCTTTGCGGATACAGTCGGAAACGGCCTCGAACGAAGAAGCGCCCGAAGTATTGCTCGCCTTTTCGCGCCGCTCTTCCATGATCTCGTTGTAGGCGGTGTCCAGCTTTTCCAGCATGCGCGCGGCATTGTTGCCCACTTCGCCGTCCTGCCACTTCTCTTCGTTGTAGATCTCTTTCAGCCGCTCATAGCAGGCCTTGATCTCCTCATCGGAGGCGTTCTCATCTACCTGTAACAGTCTGTAATTTTCCTGATTCATAATCTGTTTCCCTTATACCTTACGATTTGATCTTTCCGAGCTCGCCCGACGATATTTCCTTGCGCGGTTCCCCTTTCATGACGCGCGCCGTCTCCAGCGGGATCCCCCGCAGAATGACGTTGTCCGTAAGATCGCGGTTGAAATAAAACTTCACCCCCGCGAGCCCTTCGCGCATGGAGTAAAAGAGGGTATCGAACAAAAAGGCGATCTCCTGCCCGTTCGCCTGCATGAGTTCGGCGCGGGTCATGCTGCCGTAGGCAAGCACGAACGGATTGTAGCGCTTTTTTTTGACGTCCTTTTCATAGTCGTCCAGCGCATCGATCAGATAGACCCACTTCCCCACGGCGTAGAACAGCTCTTCGGAAGCGGACGAGGACTTTTCTTTCAGAAAGTGCACCGAGAAGTTGCGCATGAGCTGTGCGGTCGGTTCCGCCGCCTCATCGGGCGAGGAGGAACGCTTTTTTTCCACAGCCGCCTGTGCCGCGACGAACTCTTCCACGAGCGCCACGAGCGCGGGATACCGCTTCCGCGCGCGTTTGCAGCCCTTTCTGAACCAGGCCCGTTTGACCCTTCCGCCGCTGCCGTCCGTGACGTCGTCGACAAGTTTGTAGTACGTGAGCACCGTGTTGAGCGCACCCAGCTCCATGGTGAGATCGTCGACGGCGGCAATGGGCCGCTTGCGAATGGCGTGCTCGAAACAGTTCTGCCGCTCCACCCGGATATCCGTGCCCGTCATGTTATGCAGGAGCGCGGACAAAAATGTGACGTCGTAGGTGAGCCCCAGCCGCGCGCGCTGTCCGCACGCCGCGCCAATGGACTTGCACAGCCCGCAGTAGAGCGCCTTGTAGAGCATGAAATCCTTTATGAGCAGGTTGGGCAGATCGTAGCGAACATATCCGAACACGCTTTATTCTCCCCTGTAAAACCCGACTTTGCGGTACACCTTGGAGAGCGTCTTCCGCGCCGTGCGGAAGGCATTCTCCGCGCCCCTTTTCAGAACGTCCGAAAGATAGGCCTTGTCGGAAAGCAGACGCTTCTGCTCCTGCTGAATGGGCGCAAGGACGTCGGCAACGGTCTCGCCGACCGCCGTCTTGAAATCGCCGTACCCCTTTCCCTCGAATTCCTTTTCCGCCTCGGCGACCGTGCAGCCCTTGAAGGAGGCGTAGATGTTGAGCAGGTTGGTCACGCCGGGCTTTTCCTCAGAGGCGGCGACGCGGTTGTCGCTGTCCGTAACGGCGCGGCGGAACTTGCGCATGATCGTGTCCCTGTCGTCCGCCAGATAGACGGAAGCATTGGGATTTTCGTCCGACTTGCTCATTTTATGCAGGGGATCCTGCAGGGAGTTGATCTTTGCGCCCTCCTTCAGGATATATCCCTCCGGCACGCGGAACGTCTCGCCGTAGCGGTTGTTGAAGCGGATCGCGATATCGCGCGTGATCTCAAGGTGCTGCCTCTGATCGACGCCCACGGGCACCACGTCCGCCTGATACAGCAGGATATCCGCGGCCATCAGCACGGGATAATCCATGAGCCCCATGTTGACGTTTTCCGGGTGCTTCGCGCTCTTGTCCTTGAACTGCGTCATGCGCTCCATTTCGCCGACATACGTCAGCGTGTTGAGCACCCAGGTCAGCTCGGCGTGCGCGGGCACGTTGGACTGCACGTAGAGCGTGCATTTTTCGGGATCGATTCCGCAGGCGATGTACAGCGCCGCAAGCTCCAGCGTGCGGCGGCGGAGCTCCGCCGGCTCCTGGCGCACCGTAATGGCGTGCATGTCCGCGATCGCGTAAAAACAGGTGAATTCCTGCTGGAGTCTCACCCAGTTGCGGATCGCGCCGGTGTAGTTGCCGATCGTCAGATTTCCGCTGGGCTGGACAGCCGAATAGAGTACTTTTTCTTCCATGGTTCTCTCGATTTATAAGGATTCACGATAATTATACCATATCTTTCCCGAAAATGCAATGGCTGGACGCTCCGCGCCGATAAAATTGTTGTGAATCGCGGTCATGGAATTTTCACATATGCAGGAATCTTCCGCCGGGCGCTGACGGGGGCGGTCACCCATGTCTTTTTCAACGATCCGCCGGATCTTTCCGGAGTACACAAAAAAGAGGCCGCGCCGGACGGCACAGCCTCTGATCTTTGTCCCCCGGAACCGGGAGACGGGTCATACAAATTTCATGACTTCCGCAAACATCTTGTCGGGCGCCACCGTCTGCTTGAACAGAATGGGCTTGTAGCGGACGGCCTTCAGCGCCTCGGGGACCTTCATCGCCGTCAGCAGATTGATGCGCTTGATGCCCTTGAAGCTGTCCTTCACGTCGTTCCCCGTCAGCGCGTACAAAACGTCCTGCGGGAACTTGTAAGGGCTCGCCGTGGAGACGACCACCATGGGCGGAAGTTCTTCCTTGGGATTTTCCTTGTGCATCTTTTCTTCATACCGCTGCGCGACGCTCATGGCGACGCCCGTATGGGTGTCCATGGGGTAGCCGTATTCCTCGAAAAATTCGTAGATGCAGTCCACGGTGTCGCTTTCGCTGGCATACGATGCGAAGAATTCCGAACGGATCTGCCGGAGTTCCTCGGCGCGGACGGAGTATTTCCCCGTCGAAGCAAGCGACGCCATGCGCTCCTTCGTAAGGGCGGCGTCGCGGCCGGAGAGCTCGAAAATGAGGCGCTCCAGGTTGGAGGAAACAAGGATATCCATGGACGGGGACATCGTCTTGTAGAACGGCCGCTTGACGTCGTATGTGCCGCGCTCCCAGAAATCGGTGAGCACGTTGTTCTTGTTGGACGCACAGACGAGCGTGCCGACGGGAAGTCCCATCTTTTTGGCGTAATATGCCGCGAGAATGTTGCCGAAATTGCCCGTGGGGACGGTGAAATTGACCTTGTCGCCCATCCTGATCTGATCGGACGTGACGAGATCGCAGTACGCCGAAAAATAGTAGCAGATCTGCGGCGCAAGCCTTCCGAAGTTAATGGAGTTCGCAGAGGAGAGCAGATAACCCTTTTCGGCGAGCTGCTTTTTGCACTCTTCCGAACCGAAGATCTTTTTCACGCCCGTCTGGCAGTCGTCGAAATTTCCCTTGACGGCGACCACGTTGACGTTGTTCCCCTCCTGCGTGCACATCTGCAGTTTCTGCATTTTGGACACGCCGTCGTCGGGATAGAACACCATGATCTTGATGCCCTCTGCGTCCCGGAACCCTTCGAGCGCCGCCTTGCCCGTATCGCCGCTGGTGGCGACGAGAATGAGGATCTTTTCCTTGATGCCGCACAGGTCGCACCCCTTCCGGAGCAGATAGGGAAGCACGGTGAGCGCCATATCCTTGAAGGCACAGGTCGGGCCGTGGAAAAGTTCCAGCATATACATGCCGTTTTCCACGCGCACAAGGGGAGCGGCGTCCCCGCCCTCAAACTGGGCATATGCCTTTTTCAGCGCACCGAGCAGTTCCTCTTCGTCGTATTCGTCCAGATATTTATGCAGAATGAACGCGGCGCGTTCGGGATAGTCCATGCCGAGCATCGCCTCCAGTTCCTCCCGCGGGACAGCGGGGAACACGGAAGGCACGAACAGCCCGCCGTCGCGCGCAATGCCCTCCACGATCGCCTGCGCGCCCGTGACTTTTTCTTCTCCTCTCGTGCTGATAAACTGCATATCGCCTCCTCTGCCGCGCTGCGCACGGCCATACCGTGTATTTCAGAATACGTTCAAACCGTCCCTTGAAAAAGGGACGGCTCGTCCGGGTGTTTTTCCCGCTTCTTCGCCTGCGTTACAGATACTTCTTCGCGAAATCGGGCAGCTCCTCTTCCGCGCAGCTGCAGGTGATGTAGAGCTTGAGATCGCGCATCTGGGCGACCTTCTCCATCATGTAGAAGAACTGCGCCATATCTCTGATCGCCTTGCCCGCAATACGCGCAATGCCGTCCACATAGACGTACTCATTGTCGTACCCGCCTGCAACGACACCCTTGATGAATCCGCACAGCGCGTCCTCGCCCGCGATCGAATAATCGCTCGTGTCAATAAAGCGGATCTCCCGCTTCAGATCATACATATACCGCTTTGTATCGGTGATGAAGATCAGATTCCCCTTGGCGACGGCCACAGCCTCGTTCGCCGCATCGATGATGCGCTTGGTTTTGCCGCTTCCCTTAGGTCCGCAAATGATCTTTACCATTCCTGTCCTCCTGAACTCCGCAACGGGGCGGATATTTTCTTATTTCTATTCTACCAAGTTTTCGTGTACTTTTCAAGGGGATTTGCGAAATTTCCCCGAAAAAAATTAATCGAGACTGTTCAGGAACGCATCGATCCTGTTCAGGCCTTCGAGCATGTCCTCCATCGACAGCGAGTAGGAGAGCCGCACGCAGTCGTCCGCGCCGAACGGAGCGCCGGGCACGACCGCAACCTTTGCGGCGTCGAGCAGCGTATCGGCGAACGTGGCGGAGTCACTGATGACGCGGCTGCCGAACTTTTTGCCGTACACGCCGGACACGACGAGCATCGCATAGAACGCGCCCTCCGGAATGATGCAGAACGCGCGCTGCATCTCGGAAATGCGCTCCACCATCGCGATGCGGCGGCGGGCAAAGCGCGCCACCATCTCCTCCACCGCGGCCTCAGGCGAAGAGAGCGCCTTGATGGTCGCATACTGCGACACGGAGCAGGCATTGCTCGTGGCGTGGCTCTGGAAGGAGTCGATCGCCTTGGCGATGTCCTTGGGGGCGGCAAGGTACCCGATGCGCCAGCCCGTCATGGCGTACGTCTTGGATACGCCGTTGACGGTGATCGTCAGTTCCTTCATCTTTTCGGAGACCGCCGCCATCGAGAAGGGCTTGGTCTCTCCGTAGACGAGTTTTTCGTAGATCTCGTCGGAAAGGACAAAGATGTCATGTTTTTCGCACACCGCCGCAAGCGCGCGCACCTCCGCCTCCGAATAGACGGCGCCCGTGGGATTGCAGGGCGAGTTGAAGATCAGCAGTTTGGTTTTGGGCGTGATCGCCGCTTCGAGCTGTTCGGGCGTGATCTTGAAGCCGTTATCCTTGCTGCCCTCCACATAGACGGGAACGCCGCCGCACGTCTTGACGACTTCGGGATACGTCAGCCAGTAGGGCACGGGGATGATGACTTCGTCCCCCTCGTCCACGAGCGCATAGCACACGTTGAAAATGGAGTGTTTTGCACCGTTGGAAACGATGATCTGAGAGGGCTCGTATTCAAGGCCGTTGTCGCGCTCGAACTTTTCGCAGATGGCGCGGCGCAGCTCGGGAAGCCCGGCCGAAGGCGTGTACTTGGTCTTGCCGCTCCTGAGTGCCTGGATCCCCGCCTCAACGATATAATCGGGCGTGGGAAAATCAGGTTCGCCGACGCCGAAATTGATGACGTTTTCGCCGTTTGCCTTCATCGCCTTTGCCTTGGCGCTGATCGCCAGCGTCTGCGAAGGAGAGATCGTGCGAATGCGTTTTGCCAGTCGTTCCATATGTTCACCTCGGTAAAAGTATTTTGTCATTCGTCCGCAGACTGCGCAAGCCTGCGCTCGGTATCCGCCCGCGCAAGCGCATCGATCATTTCGTCGAGATCGCCCGCCAGGAAGGATTCCATGCTGTGCAGGCTGAGCCCGATCCTGTGATCGGTGATGCGGCTCTGCGGGAAATTGTAGGTACGGATACGTTCGCTCCTGTCCCCCGTGCCGACAAGGCTCCTGCGGTTTGCCGCCTCCGCGCTTGCCGCGCGCGAGTTATAGTAATCGTACAGACGGCTCCTTAAAACCCTGTACGCCTTTTCCTTGTTTTTGAGCTGACTGCGCTCGTCCTGGCAGGTCACGACGATGCCCGTCGGGAAATGGGTCAGGCGGATCGCCGTTTCCGTCTTGTTGACTTTCTGTCCGCCGGCGCCCGACGAGCGGAACAGATCGACGCGGATATCCTTTTCGTCGATCCTGACGTCCACGTCCTCCGCCTCCGGAAGCACGGCGACCGTCACCGTCGAAGTGTGGATCCTGCCCTGCGATTCCGTCTCGGGCACGCGCTGAACGCGGTGCACGCCGCTCTCATATTTGAGGCGGGCATAGGCGCCCTTTCCGTCGATGTTGACAATGGCCTCCTTCATGCCGCCGAGCTCCGTCTCGTTCAGATCGACGGGCTCCCAGCGGAAACGGTGCTTTTCGCAGTAGCCCTGATACATGCGGTAGAGCTCATAGGCAAAGAGCGCCGCCTCTTCGCCGCCGGCGCCCGCGCGGATCTCCAGCGTACAGCCGCGGCCGTCGTTCTTGTCCTTGGGAAGGAGCAGCGTCTTGAGCTCTGTTTCCATGGCGGAGAGCGCTTCCCTGCAGGCGAGCGCCTCTTCAAGGAGCAGTTCGCGCATTTCGCCCGTCTCCTTTTCCGCCTCGGCAAGCGCCGCGTCGCGCTCTTCCATCTTCCTGCGGTAAGCGCGGTAACTCTCGGCAATGGGTTCCAGTTCCGCCCGCTCGCGTGAGAGCGCCCGCCAGCTCTCCATGTCGGAGAGCGTCTCCGGCCGGGAGAGCAGCTCGCCGAGCTCGTCATAGCGCGCCGCGATCGTGTCCAGTTTTGAAAACATCATTAAAATCCGATTTTGACGACGCGTTCGACGCCTGCGAAATCCCTTACGACCATGGCGAAATCACAGCGCGCCACGGTGCGGAAGATGCGGATGATCTCCTGCGCCTGTCCTTCGCCGCATTCAAGGATACACATGCCGCCGCGCACGATGTAGCGGTTGATCTTTTCGGCAATGCGGCGGTAGCAGTCCAGTCCGTCCACGCCGCCGTCAAGCGCGAGATGCGGTTCAAAATCGCGCACGTCCCTGGGGAGCGTCGCGATCTCCGCACTCTGCACGTAGGGAGGATTTGCCGTGATCAGGTTGAAGCGTCCGCGCACGCCGTCGAACAGATCCGCCTTGACAAACGTGACGTTTGCCTTGTTCAGGCGGGCATTTTCGCGCGCCACTTCGAGCGCGCCGTCCGAAATGTCCGTTGCGGTCACGGAGACGTTTTTATCCTTGGCGGCCTCGCATGCGAGCGCGACCGCAACGGCGCCGCTGCCCGTGCAAAGGTCGAGGACGCTGTCACCGTCCTTGACGGAGGCCAGCGCCTGCCGCACGAGGAGCTCCGTCTCCGGACGGGGAATGAGCACCCGCTCGTCCACTTTGAACGTATAGCCGTAAAATTCCGCATCGCCGTATACATACCACAGCGGTCTGCCCGTCAGGCGCTGTTCAAACACGTCGAGAATGCTCTTGCATTCCTTGCGGCTGACGACACGCTCCGTGCCGAGCGCGCTGCGCGGGATCTTGAGCTCGAGGCTGACGATCCACTCCGCGTCCGATCCGTCGATCTCCTTTTCCGCGAAGCTCTTCTTCATCATGGCAAGCAGCGCAGAGAGCTTCGTCTCCGTTGCAAACGTCTTTTCGGGGGAATCGGGGTCGTCGTCCATTTCCTTTGCCTTTTTGAATGCGAGAATGGCGCATTCGATCATTTTTTCGTCCGGTTCCTGCGTGGTGAGCATCTGCAGAAGATACCCCGGAGCTTTCAGCGGGAGGACGAGCACCGAATCGGTCTTGGAAAGAAGGCGCAGGATCTCATAGGAGATCGCCGCCACGACGGGCAGAAGAATGATCTTGACGATCAGGGAGATGAGAAAATCCACCCAGCCGATGCCCGTCATTCCCGTCATTGCAAGCAGCCAGTTGGCAAGCGCAAAGACGAAGATCGAAATGACCAGCACCAGAAAGATAAACGTCGTGCCGCAGCGGTCGTGCAGACGGGACGCCTTTCTGACGTTTTCGACGGTCAGTTCGTCGCCGTATTCGTAGCAGTTGATGGTCTTGTGCTCCGCCCCGTGATAGCGGTAGGTCTCGCGCAGAGACGCAAACAGGAGCGTGAACAGAATGTACAGGAGAAATATGACGAAGCGGAAGCCGCCCTCGATGAGGTTGTACCAGATGCTTCCCGCCCCGCCGATCGCGGGCGCCGCCTCCGAAATGAGTGCGGTGAAATAATTGGGGAGGAACAGAAACAGCACGACGGCAAGGGCGACGCCAAGGACGGTCGCGATCGTCGTGACGATCTCGCCGACGGAAATTTTCCAGTGATCGGCGACCCATTTTGTGAACTTGGACGGCTCCTCGTCGTCGGCAACGGCAACTTCGGAACTGCGCAGAAGGGAGCGCATTCCGAGCACGAGGGAGGAGACAAAGCTCACCACCCCCCGCACAAAGGGAAACCGGAGCCACTTCTTCCGCTTTTCGGGCGGTGTGATCCGTTTCGCCTCCGTCTGAATTTCCCCGTTATCGTCGCGCACAACGGTCGCCATGCCGCGCTTGCCGCGCATCATGACGCCCTGGATCACGGCCTGTCCGCCGATATAGGTGCGCTGTGTCTTTTTTCTCATAAAACCCCTGTCCTGCAGTGTTGCGCGCGCAGCCCGCGCCCGCGCGGATGCACGAAAAGCGCGCACATTCCCCGCGCGCCCCGTACCTTATCTCGCATGATAGACAAAACAGCTCCCGTTTGCGGAGCTGTTTGCGTCCGGTAAATCTCAGATACCGTATCTTTTCTTGAACTTATCGACACGTCCGCCGGTATCGACGAGCTTCTGACGGCCTGTGAAGAAAGGATGGCACTTGCTGCAGATATCCACCTTCAACACGTCAACGTCCTTCGTGGTGCCGGTCTTGAACGTCTCGCCGCATGCGCAGACGACCGTCACCTCGTGATATTTGGGATGAATGTCAGGCTTCATTGTCGTTCCCCTCGCTTATAATTGCAAAATACAAGTGCTATTATACCCGTTTTGCCTGCGCTCGTCAACTGATTTTGAAGTCATTGCGAAAAAAAGCACACAAGGCGGCACAAGCGCTTCCCCACGCATGCTGCGAATGCGGGAATTACGACATAAACACTTGCAAATTATCGCCATGTGCGCTATAATACGTGTGTCGGGGGAGCGTATGCCTCCCCGATTCCCTGCGCTTTTTTGCAGGAAAAAGAGGTAACGACATATGAACGTATGGAAGCTCACCGCTCCCGGAAAACTTGAACTCGAGCAGACGGAAAACCCCGCCCGCGAAGAAGGCAAGGTGCGCGTACGCGTCACCAAACTCTTTTTCAACGGCACGGACGCCGCACTCTACAGCGGCGCGATCAAGGCAGATTACCCCCTCATCCCGGGACGCTATGCCGTCGGGATGGTCGCTGAGGAGGGCGGCGTGAGCTACCTTCCCAAGGGGACGCGCGTATTGCTGCATTCCGTCGTGAACGCGCCCGATACGGGTACCAAGCCAAAGAACTTTTCCGAGGACGACTTCCTGCTGTGCGGCCGCACGGCGGACGGATTCCTGCGCGATCTGGTCAATCTTTCTCCCGAGGACGTGACCCCGCTGCCCGATT
>ERZ1090868.1567-NODE-1569-length-12010-cov-4.298871_pt1 | contig 12010 bp, 15 predicted proteins | sample MGYA00478475_ERZ1090868 | MGnify/ENA primary metagenome ERZ1090868 (study PRJEB33644, sample SAMEA5815747) | chicken gut metagenome | biome: Chicken; feature: Gastrointestinal Tract; material: Caecum | place: Ireland | collected 2019-01-01 | study: A study of...
AAACCGGACTGGCTGCCCGGCTTCCCTGTCCAAATTTATTGTAATAGGAGTGATTCAATAAGTTCAAATTGCAGCATAACCACTGATGGAACAAAAGGAGTGAGACAATGGAACAAAAATTTGAGTTATTTATGGGGTGCCTCGGGAATGGGACGACTGTATGCAATAAGGCCATTGAAAGTCATGGAGAGTACGCAAAAGTTGCGCACATTTCTAACGACGGCCATATCGCATGGTATGTTGAGCCAACCAGCATTCCCGGCGATGCGTTGTTGCGTATCGAGCATTGTGCAAAGGTAAGCGCTGAAAAATTTCAGAAATGGTTTTCAGAGCTGCCGGTCACATCACAATATCAGTATTTGCTTGACCGTGCGCCGCATCAAGTCTTTATGACGGTTACTCAAATGAGCTGCGATATCAAGAATAAGGTGAAATATATTCTTGATTCTATGCATGGAAAAAGCATTGGGTGAGAAAAGGAGAAAGTATGGAACAGATTAAAATGGGTGCGCTATATCTCAATGACGTAGCACAAATCAACCCGCAAAATCCGACATATTATGGAGATATTCCGAAGTACGATGGCGCGGCCGCAATTACGATTGCAGAAGCGTCAAGGAATTACCCGGATGCACTTATCACGTGGAACGTCGTTCACAACATGGAGAAATGGTCCCGCACCGGCACGTTGCTGATTGCAGATCGTACGATTCTTGTTGATGTCTCATGGGATGATCTCGTAGCAGCAGGTTTCATTGATGGTGTTGAGGTTGTATTGAAAGGCCAAAAGTTCCGTTGCCATCTGTTACCAGTGGGGGAAGATACCGATTCTCGGAATGCGTGGGATGATGCATTGAATCGGACAACAGAGGACGATAAAATTTGGCATTGGGAAAGCATATTTTTTTGGGGATGCAATACAACGACACACGAATTATACAGTGTGAACCGCGGTTCTTTTGTGGCTCGTTGTTGGAACTTTTACCCGTCCGATTATCGGGACACATGTGTTGGTTTCCGCCCCGCGCTTGAACCGTTGGATGAAGACTGGCAGAAGGTATTAAAGGATTCTTATGAAATCCCAGTTTTGCAAATCAAAATCATCATCCGAAAAGGTGTTGTTGAAAGCATCCTTTTCGATGGCGAATATGCCCCCGCCGTAGAAGTCGTAGATGTCAACGATGCCCACGGCGACTATGAGAAGCTGCAAAGCTATGCAGATGAACTTTATAATGATGGCAAGTATCAGGAGATCTCTCATACAATGGCATCATTCTGTGATGATGAGGAGGAATGAGACATGATCGCTGTCGGTAAAACCTACATCTATTTCTATCGCTCAGACGACTCGACCGAGTCAGATGAGTATGACATCAAAGACATGGCGAGAAAAAACGGTACGCCTTGCACCGTCATTAAAGATGAAAGCAATGAATTTCCCCAGTACAACAACCGGGGCGGGCTGTACAGAATTTTGTTTGAAGACGGCAGTGAATACAGCGTATATGGCGAAGAACTTGTCCCTGAACATCTCTGCATTAAAGGGAAACAGGGAAACTATTGGCCTAAATTCTGGCCGAACTTTTCTGGTAAGAGTGACTATATGGTTCGCTTGTGCTATGGCTGGGAGGAAACCGCTTGCGGCATTTTCCACGCCTTCGAGCTGACATCGGAACAGGATGTCATCGATTCGAATGAGATGGAGAATCGCCTTTTAAAGTCACTTGATGCAGCAGAAGACCGGTTTAACTGGAACCAGATGTTCGTCAGAATCCCGGATGCGTTGGTCGCTCAGATCAAGCAAGATGCGGTTGCAGAATATCTATCTAACAATGTACCGAAAAAGAATGATTGAGCAATAACAATGTGCTGCTAACTAAAATCACTGAAAATTGACAATTTTGCTTTTTACGTGATATGATGCAGCCATAACAAAAAACGAATTTCAAAAATTTTCATTGTCACTAATCTCTGCAATAAACGGCTTTCTCCTTAAATGGAGAAGGCCGTTTTTTATATAAAAAAGGAGTGCTGCACTGTCAAAACAAGAAAAATAAAACCATCTTGACTATGAACCAAATGTGTATCAACGAAAGGAGATCTATAAAATGAAAATTGCTTATCAGCATAATGGGAAGATTGTTTCCGAAACTTTTCAGGGTACGCTGACGGAGGCTGAACTGCAGGAACTCGAAACGTGTTTCTATCGCGGTGCTCTAGGGGAGCGCTTTTTCGTCCCCAATTACGCTTTTTTGCCTCCCGTTGGTTGTGGTGGCGAACCTCTGGCTCGTGTCATCGCCATTTCCCCGGCTGATGATCGCCATGCTACTGTGCCGGCCAAAGAGGTGTTGTCGTGGTTCAGATTCAAAAAAGACAACTGGTTCCTCACCGTCAATGAAAAATCCTACACATATGAGGAAGCAGATGCGATCTATCAAAAGGTAAAGCACATTCACTGCATCGCAGATGCAGAAGGCCTCATTACCAGTATGGCGATGGAACTGGTGGATTTGGATGAACCATATATGCCTGCTCCTGAAACCAAAGAATATCAGGAGATGGATCGTCTGTTTCAGGAAGAGTACGGCGGCTGCACTATTGCACAGGCTTTGTCGTGTGCGGAGACGGCCGTGGATCGTTTCGAGCAGCATCACGATTGGACTTTGCCGGATATGGATCAGCTCAAGTATCATATCCGCGAAGTAATGGAGGAAATTTGCCAGAAAGGAGCAAATGAGCATACCTGAGTTTCCATAACTCAAACGGTATGCGCAAGTGATCACGAAAATCAATACACTCTTGAGCCGTTCAAAAGGCGGCCCAAGAGTGTAAAGGTTTTCTATCAAAAAGAGTGAAAAGGGGAGTGACATATTGTTTTATGATCAGTGGGCAATTTTGAATCCGGATTATAAGGAGGGACTGCCCGACGACAAGGAATTGATTTATTATGCAGTAATCAATAAGCGCAATAACGAAATTATTTTACCGGTAGACAAACGCATTTTCTGCGGCCCGGATCACGCCAAAAGCTGGTATAAAATTTTGGAAAAGCTTTACGGAGAAGATGCAATAATTGTTTGGCATCATGCTCCAGAAGCTCCGAAACTTCCGGAAAAATGGAAAATTGTATTCTGTCACAAATGCACCAGTTCGCACGCATGTCAATTTAATAAGCATGGACATTGCAAACGCGAGCTGATGTTGTGCCCTCATCAGAAAAGCTATCCTGAGTTTCAGTTGGGATAAAAGGAAAAATATTTTATGTGAAACAGGGACAAGAATAATATTTCGTGATAAATGGAGAATTGCGATGGAAAATATCAAACAAAAAAGTAATCTGTGTGCTGTTTTGCGTTGGATTGAAGAAAAAGATAACGGCAAAATTTCTCTTGCCTTGCTGGGTTTCTATTCTTCAGCAGCAGAAGCAGCTCGTGCCACCAGAGATGATCAGGCAATCCTTATTGACACTCTGGATAAAAATGACCCGGAATTTGAATGCAGTTCCATAATTGGATGGGAGCATCAACGCGATTCACATCATGAGCAATACTGGTCCACCGTCGAGGTCAACGCGGCTGCAATCAAACAGCCGGAATTTCAGTATTTACTCGATTACGCTCAAAACGCGGCTTTCGAAAATGAGTCCGACTGCGAGCGGCTGCGCTGCCTCTGGACTGCATACGTTATGCATGCAGACATGGAGATTGCGTCCCCTTCGTATAACTACCATATCTTTAAGCTGCTGCACATTATTCTTGGTCGGAGAATCAAGGTTTGGACGGATCTGAATGATTTCGAAAGTTTCATGTGCAAAAATTTGATGTAGCAGAAAGGAGAAGACCATATGACAATTGTACATGGAGAAAGTGATGATATCGTTGTGATCGATGGCAGCACATATGCAGAAAGCGAAATTGATTGTGCTGAAAAAGATGTAAGAATTTTTTTCACAGACGGCACAATCATTCGTGTTGGCTATCCCAAAAAGAATAAAGCCATCTGGCAGATTGATGTCGAAAAAAGAGGAAATGCTGCTCAACTTCACACCGCATGCGAAATTGAAGATGATCGGAATTATTCCGATGTGTTCGAAATTGCTGCAGAAGTCCGTTCCCATGAGCTGGTGCAGAAAAAAATCCCTGAGCCAGAGAACGAACCCAAGGCGGAGATGGATAAGTCTCATCAAAAATTCTCTGGGATTAACTGTTTGGACTGTCATTATCGACATGAGAACGGGAATTGTACAGCTGTTGGAGGATTTTGCACATCGGTTCCGGCAGCTTATTGTAAGCTCATCCCGGAGCTGAAAGAAACTCTCGCAAAGGCAATGCACTGGGTAATGAGATTGAACGATCTGGAATGGTGCGAAATGACGCCAGAGGAACGAGAAGACGTAGCTAACTTCGTAAAAAAATACAATTTATCGAAGAAACAGCAGTTATAACTGTTATCTGCTCACGATTGAATACAAAGGAGGATACAATGAAATACGAACAACCGAAATGCTTTCATCCAGAGGAAAACAATCCATATCCACTTTGCGTAGGCAGGGATGCTTCATGTGCTCACTGCTGCTGTTGGACCGATTACGATACGCCTGAGGACGAAGAACGTGCAGAACGCCTGATTTGCGGAAAGAAAGGAGCATAAGAATGGGATGCTTTAGCTGGCTGTTCGCCGATTGTGACAACGAGAAAAGTCTTCGCATCGGAAATCCGGGATACATTGCCTGTCCGGACAATACATTTATCGCAGAACCGAACTATGAAGGGTACGGTGAATTCGATGGCAGAGATGTGTTCGAACTTGTCGTGCGATGGAACCGCCAATTTCTCGCGGATCATCCGGAGCACATTCTACCCCGATTTGGTATCAGAGTAGACCACTTCCAATGGTATCCGTTTCTTGCTGATCTGACAATTCCGCTGGAGAAAGTTCCCGGTCTTTGCCCGGAAAGCGCTTGGGCCGGTGAGCTGCGTATGATCGGTGTTGACATTGCCTGTTATGATGCAGATAATGCATCACTGGCATATCCGATTAAGATTGTCAGCAACAAGAAAAAAGCATACGACGACTTGCCCGCAAGTAAAAGCGATCCGAATCAAGGTTGGCTCTGAAATCAACATGATATGAATAAATAAGGTATGGAGGAAAATACATATGAAAATCAAAATCTTTCAAATCAACAGGGACCGTGACACGAAACATGTTGTGTTTCTGGCTCTGAAGAGCACGCTTCGTATGAACGGCGAGAGCACAGTAGATCCTTCGATCTATGACAAAGTATTTGAAGGTGATGTGAAATGCCGCGATCTGGAAGATGTCTATATGATGTTTAACGACAACTTGCCAAGCGGTTACACCGGCCGCTCTCTTTCGGTGTCTGATGTCGTTCAGGTTTTGGAATCGGACACTATGAAGCAGGGATGCTTCTTCTGCGATGCGATTGGCTTCGAGGAAATTCCGAGTGAATTCGCAACGCAGGTAGCTGGATAACACAGGAATTTACAGGATTAAAGGGTCTGCAGCCAACTGCAGGCCCTTTTTATTAACACTGTGTTTACAATTAAAATCGAACAAATGTTTGATTTATGCACTAAAATATGGTATAATATACACATGTAGAAAAGTAGAATTGTAGAAAAATAGGTTCGTAAAAATGTAGAAATATATAATGAAAAAAAGAAAGGAGAGAACCAGCGAATCAGCATGTTAAACTGGCTGACGTTGGGATGTTATGAAGACGATTGTAATTGTAAATCAAAAGGGCGGCGTTGCAAAAACCACTTCGACGCATAACATTGGAGCAGCACTGGCACAAAGAGGGAAAAGGGTGCTGCTTATCGATCTGGATCCTCAGGCAAACCTAACAATTTGCTTAGGACTGGAGCCGCTGCGAATCCAAAATGGAATTGTCCAAGTCCTGCGAAAAAATGATGCTATGCCAATCAAGGACTGCATCACTCATCTATCCGACAACATGGATGTTGTCACTTCGGTTATTGATTTGGCAAGCATCGAAATGGAAATGTTCCTGCGTCCCTCAAGAGAAAAAATCCTTGAACGTGCGCTCGCTCCCGTTGCCGATGAGTATGACTACGCGCTAATTGATTGTCCGTCCCAGCTCAGCATTCTGACGCTGAACGCACTTTCCTGTGCGAACGGCATTATTATCCCGGTGAAGACAGATTATCTGGCCTACCGCGGGTTGACGCTTTTGCAGGATACAATTGCAGATGTGCAAGAGCTGCTCAACCCTCAATTGCACCTCATTGGAGTTATTGCCACCATGTTCGAGAAAAGCGTTAAAGACGATAACGATGTCAGGGCTTTGCTGAATGAAGAGGTGCCGGTTTTGGCAACGGTAAAAAAAGCGGTTGCAACACGCAAAGGCATCTACGAAGGTAAATCCATCGTGGAAATGTTCCCCAAAAGTGAAGTAGCCATGGCATATGACCGCGTTGCAGAGCAAATCATTGAAAAGGAGGAGCGGGCATGAATTTGTCTGATAGAGAAGAAATTCGTCATAGTGTGGTTAGGGAGATGGCAGGGAAAACTTCTGTACCTGTTCAACAGCCAGCTGCTCCATCAGCAGAACAGCCTCCGGCGCCGACAACTCAACCGAAAGCAGGTAAGCCGCGAGCCAAAAGGCAGAAAGCCCAGACCAGCAAAAACGCCTCTGACGAAAGTCAAAAACTTCAACGAGCATACTACTTCGATGTGGATGTGGTGAAAGCCATTCACATGAAATCCATCAGTGAAGGCATCAGTCTATCGGAGGCTGCAAATGCGGCATTAAGAAAGGGGCTTGCTACGTATTTGAAAATTCTGCAAGTCCATGAAGAAAGTGATGAGGAGGGCTGATATGAATGCCCACACAACGAAAAACTGCTAAGCATAACAAAACGAATAAGAATAATTCCGCGCCTGTGAATGTGTTTGCAGATCGTCCATATCAAAGCAATTGTCTGGAGACGATTGAAAAAAAAGGCAATGGAAAATACCTTATCGTTCTTGCCACCGGTCTCGGAAAAACCTATATTTTTACCCATATGAAACGGCATGGCCGGACATTGATATTATCGCACCGGGATGAACTGGTTCATCAGCCGGAACGATATTATCAAGGTGTATGTTCTTTTGGCGTAGAAAAGGCGGATGAATTCTCGAACGGGGAAGACGTTGTTTCCGCCAGCGTTCAAACGCTCTCCAAGAATACCAGACTGCAGCGTTTTTCTCCAAATGATTTCGACACAATCATTATTGATGAAGCGCACCATGCAGCTGCTCCGAGCTACCGTAAAATTCTTGATTTCTTCACAGGGGCTAAACGGCGTCTTGGATTTACGGCCACGCCCCGGCGAGGGGATGGCGTTGGGCTATCCGAGGTATTCGATGAAATTATCTTTTCGCGTGATCTGAAATGGGGCATAAAAAACAACTATCTGTGCCGCATACAAGGTAAAGAGATCGTTGCAGATTACGATTTGAAAAAGGTATCCAAAACCGCTGGAGATTACAATCAAGCGCAGTTGGATCGTCTCCAGAAGCAAAGTGGAACTTTACCTGCGGTCGCAAAGGCTTATGTCGAACAATGTCACAAAGCGAAAAGACACACACTGATCTATTGTGTGACAAAAGATATCTGCGTCATTCTGCGAGACACGATTCAAAAGCTGCTTCCTAAAAATGATCGCAACACAATCAGTGTTTTGACAGGGGAGACCCCAGACGATGAACGCAAAAAGATTTTGGCCGAATTTACGGATGGAAAAATCCGCTGCATAATCAATTGTATGGTACTGACAGAAGGCACTGATTTGCCTATCTGCGATGCCATCATAAATTTACGTGCGACATGCAATGCAAGTTTGTATCAGCAAATTGTAGGGCGTGGAACCAGATTGTATCCCGGGAAAGAACGCTGCCTCGTCTTTGACGTTGTTCCTCAAGGGCGTACTGCTAACCGAAACCTTTGTACAGCCCCGACGCTGTTTGGCATTGAACCCACCTTACTGGATGACGAAACGAAGCAAGAACTGAATCAAGCAACAGATTTGCTTGAATTCTGCGAAGAACTTAGCAATACCTTTGCAAAAGCAGCAAAAAGTGCTAAATACAAACTTCGCAGTATCACGGTTTTTTTGGATGAACGCCAAAACATTTTCGACCAAAATCGCGGCCGGGGAATGAAGAGCCTTGCACAAGACTATTTGGCATTTCTGGAAGAGCATCGCGACCCGGATATGGAGCAAAAGTTTGGAAAGCTCGATATCAGCATTCAGGCTGAAGAAGATCGCTATTATAAGATCACACCAACATGGAATTCTGCTATTTATATTTCGAAGCCGGATGTATTGGGTAATGTCACTGTAACGCTCGAAAATATTGAAAACGCATTTTTCAGTGACTGCCCGGATGATGAGTCGTTGACGGGAACAATGAAGTTGAAAGACGCGATTGCGTTTGTCAAACATTATTGCAAATTACAAGAAAGCGTCTATCGCTATGCTTGGGATCGGAAAACACAGGATGCTTGGCTTAATGCAGAGCCGACCGGTTTTCAGATCAGCGCTCTTCGTCAAATGTACAGCGACAAAGACATTGGTTGGCAGGGCCTTGATGAACTCAACAAGCTGGAAGCATCTAAATTGATCGATCTTGCTAAAGCCATGCAGAAAAATGAAGAGGAAAAGGCCGAACTTACGCTTGAAACGGATGGTAACGTATCAGTCTCTGAAAAAGCCCAGCAGAATGAGACCCCAAAAGATAACGATGTGCGTTTTGAAAGATTGCTCAATATCATCAGAAATACCCGCAAAGAAGATTTTACGGATGAAAAACGCGCAGAGCAGCAGCTCCGTCATCCGGATTTGGATAAATACCGCAGTGTGGAAGTGCATGTTGTATGCAAAACGAAAAGCAATACGGCAGCTACGATAAAACAAAAAGCGTACATCCGCTCCCTTTTAGCAGATGCGTATGAAAATGAGAATGTATTCAACGGCTTGGTTGTGAACAGCCTGACTTCTCGCGAAGCATCTTTGCTGATCGCGTTTTTGCAGAACATTCTTAGAAATCCACTTCATGCGCCCGGACACCGCATCTACATTGATGTTCCGCTTATTTTGCACAAATTTGAGCGTTTTCAAGGCAGCACTGCGAATTGCCAATTCCCCTATGTATTTCAAGACGAAGCGGACTCATCACAGATAAAAGACATCAGCTGATAAATCGTCAGCAATCAAAAAGAAAAATGCAAAAGGAGGGATCCCTATATGGCAGTCTGGAAGAAATCGGGAGAATATACTACGCTGGCAGAATTGATTACGGGGCGATACGGACTATCCATCGAGGAGATCACCTCTCCTCACAGCGAAAAACCAGAAACAATCAAAAATGTTCCAGAAGCGGCAGAATTACTTCTGAATGCGATAAATGCGAAAATGCCTATCATCGTAATCGGTGACTATGATGTGGATGGTATCACCGCGACGGCCATTCTCAAAAAGGCAATAAACATGCTTGGTGCTGATGCACAAACAATAATTCCGCGACGATTTACGGATGGATATGGCATATCGTCTCACTTGATTTCGAACATTTTTGATTCACTGATTATCACTGTAGATAATGGCATCGCTGCAGTAGAAGCGGTCGCAGAAGCCAAAATGAATGGCAATACTGTCGCGATTATTGACCACCATCTTCCTCAAGACATTCTCCCAAACGCCGATCTCATTATCGATCCACATACTAATCCGGAGGAAAACAGCTTCACAGAATATTGTGGAGCAGGGCTTGCCTATAAAATTGCCCAGTTTATTCATGAAAAGAACTGCTTCCTTAACGATGCACAGATGGATGATATTACCGTTTTGGCTTGTATTGGAACCATCGCAGACGTTATGCCTTTGATTGGAGATAACCGCCGAATTGTATTGGATGGACTTGAAATTTTAAATGATGCTCCTCGATTCGATGCGCTCTCTGCTGGTATCCGAGAAGTAATGCAGTTGGCTTCCAGTCCATACAATGAAGAAACAATCAAATTCTCCATTGGGCCTATCATGAATGCGCCGGGACGCTTATACGATGCCGGCAGCAGCTCTGTTTTCAAAGAAATGGTTAATAACGAGGAATCTACCGCAGCAGAATATGCGGAAAAAATGAAGGAAATCAACGAAAAGCGTAAGCTCCTTGTAAGCAATTATGCTAAGCAAATAGATCCTTACTGCGAATTTCAGTCTTTGCTGCCGATCATAGTGCTTTTCATGCCCAATATTCCGGAAGGCATCGTTGGCATTTTGACCGGAAAAATAGCCGAAAAGTACAGACGGCCTGCATTTGTTTTTACAAACTCCCGCAGCGATAAAGCGCTCTATAAGGGTTCCGGTCGCACATACGGGGGCTGTGACCTTTCTGAATTGGTAAATAAAGTGCTTCCCCTGTGCGAAAGCGGTGGCGGGCATGCAGGAGCAGCAGGCCTTAGCGTGAGCAGAGATAATTTTCGAATTCTCGCGGCAACAATGATTCGTTTTGCACAAGAAAACAATTTCAAAATCGACACTGCCATATACTATGACTTGGAAATTACGCAAGATAAAATTCCTGAAATTTGCGAACAGCAAAAGGAATATATGCCTTTTGGTGAAGGCATGGAACGTCCTGTATTTTTGGTTCGGAATTTCACCCTTGTTCCTAATCGGTACGGAGATATTTCTCGCAAGATGGGGAACAACAACGAGCATATCAAACTTTTCGGAGGGGCGGTATCTGCCGTGGGATTTAATTTTGCCGAAAAATATGCAGATCTAAATTCTCCATCATCCGTTGATTTGATCTGCACGATTGAAGAAAATATCTACAAAGGTACATCTTCACCACAACTCAACATTATCGACCTGCAACCAGCAGTTTCAACATAAGTCAGAAATGGGGAGAGAACATGAATTTTCCATATGATAAAAACATCCCTAATGTCTCAAATAACATGTATCGTTCACAAATCGAGTTATTGCGCGCCGCAACAATTGATGAAATTGTGGCGATTGATGTCAAAACAGCAGATACGTCATGCGGCAATGAAATGATCGGATTAGGCGCTGTATTACTTGATATGGAGACAGGCTCTATCAAAAAGCGCTTTTGTAAAATTGTTAGACCAGACAGTTTTGCAGAGTCTCCTGTTGCTTTATCTGATGAAGTCACAAGAAATACGGACATCACTGCAGCGATGATAGAACAGGCCGGGGTAAGCCCCAAGCAGGCCATTATGGAACTCGCAGCATTTATCGGCGGCCGGCATATTTTATTTTATAATGCCACGTTGGACTGGAAACGATTCCTTTTTCCTGCCTTTGCGCGGATGCAGCTCTATGTATATCTGAACGTATTTGATATATGTGTTCTTGTGAAAGGATTTGAAGTGAAGCACAAGAATGAAAAGGCAAGATGGGATCTTGATTCTTTATGCGCCCACTATGGTATCCGCACAGGAGGGCAGCGGCATTCAGATGTTGACGCAGAACATGCAGCTTTGATCTTTCGAAAGATGATAAAAGAATTACCGGCAACGATCGAGTCTGATGAGGAGTCCTATCAATCCGAGGATCAAGAAATCCAAGTGGCTCCGGTTGACGATGTGGCTCCGGTTGATGATGTGGCTCCGGTCCAAGATGAACATATCCCGGCATATGAATCCATGCAATGCTCTGCGCTGATGATGTGTCCCACAAGCGTAAATCTGTGGGCGAGAGGAAATGTTGTCCGAATATACGCGAATTTCGACAGCTGCACAATTTTTTATGATGAGAAAATGGATCAATGGGGTACGAAGAATCATATTTCGATGAATGAATTCAACGAAGCCGTACAATGCGTGCTCCAATACAAGCACGTCAGTTCCGGCCGGGAGCTGCTTCAACAGCTGCGATCCTGAAATTTGACGAATTTGATTTATTCGTGTTATTATGCGGATGTAATAGAAAAACGAACATAACTTTAGATA
>ERZ1090868.1570-NODE-1572-length-11994-cov-8.094983_pt1 | contig 11994 bp, 10 predicted proteins | sample MGYA00478475_ERZ1090868 | MGnify/ENA primary metagenome ERZ1090868 (study PRJEB33644, sample SAMEA5815747) | chicken gut metagenome | biome: Chicken; feature: Gastrointestinal Tract; material: Caecum | place: Ireland | collected 2019-01-01 | study: A study of...
TCTTTCCGAAATTGAAGCGGCAAAAAATTCGGATATTGATTGCGTTGCTGCACCACAAACAACCTGAATCGAATATCGATTCAGGTTGTTTGTTTTATCGCCACAATGCGGCAAAAACGCCGCATTGCCAGCGTCATTGCACCGCAAGGTAACGCCGATATTATGACGCGATTGGCACAAAGCGCAACAATCGCTATTCCGTCGCTACGCTCCTTACGAGTTCCTTACGGTGCACCAAGTAAGTGGTAATCCGAATTTTATCGGATTACCACTTACTTTTTGTAGCTAAGCAAAATTCCTTATAGTGCATTAAAATATAAACTATCCCCCGCCGGATACGACGGGGGATATTATACTTTCAATCGATAAAAGAGCGGACAATATCCAATATAACAGTTTTCTTTGTGTCGGGCACTTTTTCAAAGAGATTCAAAAGTTCAATCTGTTGGGGCATAAGCTTATCCAAATCTACATCGTTATAAAATGCAGCGACAGAAATTTCAAACGCCCGACAAATATCCTCGATAGAGCTGCGCGACGGAGTGAAGTAATTTTCGTAAACCAACCATAGACAGTAGCCTCAGGAATACCTGCTTCACGCGCGAGTTTGTACAGCGACCAATTCCGCTCTTTACAAAGCTCCATAATTCGTTTATGAATGTCCAACCCGATTTCTCCTTAATACGACATATATGCGCTTACACGCTATAAACAGCGCATATATAATTTTATTATACTTTTTGACCCTTTAAACGGGCTACCATTTTTTGCAGATTTGCGGCGTTTTGTTCGTCGGATATTGTGGGGTCTTTGGTGAATTTTTCGCAGGGGAGACACTCGCACCCGCCGCAGTTTTGGAATTTTTTGCCGTTGACGCAACAATCGTATACGGCGCAGATATCCTGTCCCGTATAGGCGAGCCAATGCACTTTGCCCTTAATTTTTGCACAGCCCGCGCACTGAGACGGATAAAAGCCGCACTCGATGCACACCGCTCCGCAGGGCGAAGGCTGAACAAACTCGTCCATCCAGAACCACCATTTAAGTTTTTGCGGGTCGGGGTTGGGCGTATTTACAAAATACGCGACGGCGCGCAGCAGATAGAGCTGGCACCTGTCGAGGGTGAAGCCGCGCAGGGCGCATTCTTCGGCGTAGAGCTGTTCGCCCGTTTTACCTTTGAGCGACTGCGCCGTGGTATAGCCCATTTCAATGAGGTCGCGCTCCGTCTGTTTGCCGATGTTTGGTATTTTACTCAGTTCGCCCATAGTGTGCCCCCTTTGTCGTTTACATACACATTATAACATGCCGGAGGCGGGCGCGCAATAGCAAATTAAAAAAAAGAGTGCCTGAAAGGTGTTTAATTTAAATAAATACGTCATTTCGACTAAGTGCGGCGCAGCCGCACGCATGGAGAAATCTCACCTTATTTCTTGCTTTACTGATAGATTTCTCCACTCGCTGTCGCTCGGTCGAAATGACAGATAATAAGTAGCACACTTTTCGGGAACACCTTTAAAAAAAAGAGTGCCCGCGGCGGAAATAAAATTTCCGCCGCGGGCGCAATATTTATTGAAATTTATTGCTTATCTATATTTCTGCCGTACAATGCCGAGACGTTGTTTGCGTAGCGCTGCATGTTGTCGCACGACTTTAAGGGAATTGAATCCTCATAATCGGTCAGCTTTTTAGCCTGTTCGCGCGTCAGCTTTTCGGGGATGTCTATCTGAACGTCGACATACAGATTGCCCGTTCCGTTGACAGTGCGCACGCCCTTGCCGCGTATGCAGAAGCGCGTACCCGACGACGTGCCCGCGGGGACGGTGAGTTCCTGCGTGTCGTCTATGCCCGGCACCTGAATTTTGCTGCCGAGGACGGCGGTTTTGTAAGATATGGGCACGGTTACGTATAAGTCTTTATCCTGCCTTTTTAAAAGCTTGTGAGGCTCTATCTGGAAATAGAGGTACAAATCGCCCGGCTCGCCGCCGTTGGGCGCCGCCTGGCCGTAGCCGCGCTTTCTTAAAGAACTGTCTGAATCGACGCCCGCGGGGATGTTGACGGTAAACCTCGTCTGGTTGCGGATTGAGCCCTTGCCCTTGCAGTCAGGACATTTTTCGAGAATTTTCTTGCCCGTGCCGCCGCAGTCGGGACATACCCCCACCTGAATGGTTCTGCCGAAGATGGTATCCTGCTGATACTTTACCCTGCCCGTGCCGCCGCATTTTGAGCACTTCTGAAAGGCGGTGCCATCCTTTGCGCCCGTGCCGTTGCACGACTTGCAGGGTTCGTTGCGGAAATAACTTATCTCCTTGGTGCAGCCCTTTATGGCGTCGAGGAAGGAAAGGCGGATAGTCTGCTCGATATTTGCACCGCGCGCGGGAGCCTGGCGGGCAGAACTTGCGCCGCCGAATCCGCCGCCGAACATAGACGAGAAAATGTCGCCGAGGTCGCCGAAACCGCCCGAGAACGGGTTGCCGCCCGAGAAGGGATTGCCCCCTCCCATGCCGCCCATTCCGGGGTGTTCAAGCTCGAAGTCGTACTGCTTGCGCTTTTCCTCGTCGGAGAGCACGGCGTTGGCTTCGTTTATCTCCTTGAATTTTTCAGCCGCCGCGGCGTCGCCCGGGTGAAAGTCGGGGTGGTACTGCTTTGCAAGCTTGCGGTAAGCCGATTTGATTTCGTCCTGCGTGGCATTTTTTGACACGCCGAGTATTTCGTAATAGTTCTTTTTTGAATCAGGCATTGTAATAATTCCGTTTGTATTATTTAAAGCACCCTTTGTCCGTCGCTGCGCTCCGAGATCTTTCAACTACGTTCAAGATGACAAAGGGGCATACTGCATTTAAGCAGCGCGCTTGTTTGCGCGCTGCTTACTGCAATTATTTTTCTTTTCCGCGCCTTTGGCGCATTACAGCCCGTTGCAAGCGGAGTCGCACCTCCGCGCCGCAAGCCCCTATTTGCTGCGGTCAGCAGCCTCAGCACAGTGAATTGCCGCGATTATATAATTGTGGGCTAAAACAAATCGCGGCAAGAGCGCGTGGCGCTCAAATAACGGCGAGTTGGTGCGTTGCCGCCAATACACAACGAGCGTTAATTGTATCAGTTGTGCTGCGTAAACTCCGTATCGTCGCCGCCGGGGTTAGAACCGTTGTTGCCTGCGGCGCCCTGAGCCTGCTGGTACATTTTGGCGATTACGGGCTGAACGTCGGACTGCAACTTGTCGTACGCCGCCTTAATGCGGTCGTTATCGCCGCTTTCGAGCTCGGTCTTTGCCGAAGAAATTGCATCCTCGACAGTCTTTTTGTCGTCTTCGGACAGCTTGTCGCCCGCTTCCTTGACAGTCTTTTCAAGGCTGTCGATCATGCCTTCGAGGTTGTTCTTGTTGTCGACGGCTTCCTTGCGCTTTTTATCCTCTTCGGCGTATTTTTCGGCGTCCTTTACAGCCTTGTCGATTTCCTCTTCGGAGAGGTTTGTCGAAGCCGTAATAGTGATGTTTGTAGACTTGCCCGTGCCGAGATCCTTTGCCGTTACGTTTACGATGCCGTTTGCGTCGACGTCGAAGGTGACTTCGATCTGAGGAACGCCGCGGGGTGCGGGAGGAATGTCGGTGAGCATGAATTTGCCGAGCGATTTATTGTCGCGGGCGAACTTTCTTTCGCCCTGCAATACGTTGATTTCAACGCCGGGCTGGTTATCGGCAGCCGTGGAGAATACCTGGCTCTTCTTTACGGGGATGGTGGTATTCCTCTCGATGAGGGGCGTGGATACGCCGCCGAGCGTTTCGATGCCGAGGGTTAAGGGCATTACGTCGAGAAGAAGGACGTCCTTGACCTCGCCGGAGAGCACGCCGCCCTGAATAGCCGCGCCGATAGCGACGCATTCGTCGGGGTTTATGCCGCGGAAAGGTTCCTTGCCCGTGATTTCCTTGACTTTATTGTATACGGCGGGAACACGCGTTGAACCGCCTACCATTATGACCTTTTTGATGTCCGAATAGGTGAGACCTGCATCCGCCATAGCCTTCTTCATGGGCTCTATGGTGCGGTCGACGAGTTCGGAAGTCAGGCTGTCGAACTTCTGCCTTGAAAGGTCGATGTCGAGGTGCTGGGGCTGACCGTCGACGACCGTTATGAAAGGAAGGTTGATGTTGGTGTTGGTCATGCCCGAAAGCTCTATCTTAGCCTTTTCGGCAGCCTCTTTGAGCCTCTGCATAGCCGCCCTGTCCTTAGACAGGTCTACGCCCGTTTCCTTCTTGAAGGTGTCTACAAGGTAATCTATTATCTTGTTATCGAAGTCGTCGCCGCCAAGGCGGGTATCGCCGTTGGTGGCAAGAACTTCAAACACGCCGTCACCTATTTCGAGAATGGAGACATCGAACGTGCCGCCGCCGAGGTCGTAAATCATGACCTTCTGACTGCCTTCCTGCTTATCGAGACCATAAGCGAGAGCCGCCGCGGTGGGTTCGTTGATGATACGAAGAACGTTTAAACCCGCAATTTTGCCCGCGTCCTTGGTCGCCTGGCGCTGACTGTCGTTGAAGTAAGCGGGGCAAGTGATGACCGCGTCCGTAACCTTTGTGCCGAGGTAGCTTTCGGCGTCGGCTTTGAGCTTGGAAAGGATCATCGCCGATATTTCCTGGGGGGAATAACCCTTTTCGATATTTACCTTATAGTTTTCGCCCATGTGGCGCTTGATTGAAATGACGGTTTTATCGGGCTGGGCGACCGCGAGACGCTTAGCCGCCTGACCGACGATACGGGTGCCGTCAGCCTTGAAAGAGACTACCGAAGGGGTAGTTCTGTTGCCTTCGCTGTTGGGGATGACGACGGGTTCGCCGCCTTCCATAACAGCCACGCAAGAGTTTGTAGTTCCTAAGTCGATACCAATTACCTTTGCCATATTCTATGTGTCTCCTGTTTAAAGGTTAATTTACTTTTTAAAATAATTTATAATTAATTTTTCCGCAACGCAACCTGAAAGATTGCATTTCACAAACGCCGCGTCGCTTATTTCACGGCGGCGCAGCCGCCAACGCACAACGAGCGTTAAATACTTACTATCACCTGGGCGAAGCGGATAACTTTTTCGCCCTGCTTATAGCCTTTTTTTAGTACCCGCTGAACGGTGTTGGGCGTTTCGCCTTCGCCTGCGGGAACGTTCATTATAGCTTCGGCACAGCTTTCATCGAAGGAATCGCCGACATTTATAACTATTTCTTCGACGCCGAGCGATGAAAGTATGGTGTTGAAGCTCTTTATTATCTTATCTATGCCCGTCTTTGTCTTTTCGTCGGGCGCGCCCTCGTAAGCGTAACCGAAGTTGTCTGCAACGGGCAGAAGCTTTAAAATCGCCTCAGCCTTGCCGTCGGCATAAGCCTGCGACACCGCCGACTGGTTGCGCTTGCGGAAGTTATCGTATTCGGCGGAAACCGAATACCATTTGCGCCTGTAATCTTCCGCCGCGGCGAGAGCTTTTTCAAGTTCGGAAGGTTCGGGAGGAGTTTTTTCGACCTCCTGTTCCTCCTGCGCTTTGCCCTCCGCCTCCTCTTCGGGGGTGGGGGCGTCTAACAGCTCCTCTTCGTCGCTGTGTTTGAGTTCATCTTTATTTTCAGCCATTTTTTTATCCCTGCATTTGGTTTACAGTTTTAATATAACTCGCAAAAAGGGCGGTTAAACACTCCGACACATTTTTTTGTGAAATTTTTTTTCGCGCTGTTTTTGCACGCATGAAAATGCAAAAAAAAAAAACCCGCGCTACAAAAAAATAAACTCCCCAAAGACCGCCCCGCCGCCCGCCCCGCCCCCGCCCGGCGCCGGGGCGGGCGATGCGTGCAATAAAAAGCAAATATTTTGCAATTGTGTGTTGACTATTGGCAAACGCTGTGATAAAATTAAAACATGTATATTATAAGAAAGCTTCAACTCAAAAAGCTTTTCAACACGCGCGACCTCGGCGGAATGCCCGCGGCGGACGGAAAAGTTATCAAGCACGACAAGCTTATACGCAGCGGAAAACTTTATAAACTGCCGCCCGATACGGTAAAAAAGCTCAAAAAAAAGGGGCTTAACCTGATAATCGACCTGCGTATCTTTACAGAGAGAGAAGAATACCCCGATACCATGATAGACGGTGTAGAATACATTCATCTGCCCGTACTGTGCACGGCGACGCCGGGCATCACCAGGGAAAAGAGCATGACGAAGACCATGGCTATCGAGGCGCGCAGGCTCAAAGACGAATTCGGCACAGCCGACAACTATATGATCGCCATGTATAAGATGGTGCTGTTTTCGGACGAGCCCGTCAAGCTTTTAAGGGACTGCCTGCGGCTGATTATCGACAACGACGGCTGCGTACTGTGGCATTGCAGCGGCGGAAAGGACAGGGCGGGCATAGTCGCCATGCTGGTTGAAAGCCTTTTGGGCGTCGATGAAAAAATTATTGTAGACGACTATGTGGCATCGCACTATTTTCAGCACAGAAAATTTTTCTGGAACAAGGTCGGGCTGATGATATCCCCCCTAGTTCCGAGGTTTAAACATATTTTATACGGCATGATGGCGGCGAAGCCCAAATATATCACCGCGACCATAGACGAAATAAAGGCTCGGCACGGCAGTGTGATAAACTACTGCAAGGAGCGGCTGGGAATTACCGACGAAGACATTGCGCTGATGCGCGAAAAGTACCTTGAACCCGCAAAAAAGGGCGGCTTATTTTTCAACGAATAAAAATTTTACAGGCGGGCGCATGCCGACATGCGCCCGCCTTTTTTGCCGCCCGCAAATTTTTTATATCAAAAAGCACTCCCGCGCGCGTTGATATAAAAACGCGCGCGGTTAAAAGGTCAGACAAATTATGCGCCGCACGAAAAACGCGCGGCGCATAAACTTTAAAACTTTATTTATCGTATCCGTTGGGATTTTGCGACTGCCACTTCCACTGCGAAGCGCACATATCCTCTAAATTGTATTTAGCCATCCAGCCGAGCTCGCGCGCGGCCTTTTCGGACGAGGCGTAGCAGGCTGCGATGTCGCCGGGGCGGCGGGGATCTATCTGGTAGGGCAGCGTTTTGCCGCAGGCTTTTTCGAAGGCGTGAATCATGTCGAGCACGCTGTACCCCACGCCCGTGCCGAGGTTATAGATGTGAACGCCGCTGTCCTCGCACCCTCTTATGGCGGCGATGTGTCCGAGAGCGAGGTCGACGACGTGAATATAGTCGCGCACGCCGGTGCCATCGGGGGTGGGATAGTCGTTGCCGAACACGTGAATGCACTTCAACTTGCCCGTTGCAACCTGCGCGACGTAGGGCATGAGGTTGTTGGGAATGCCCTTGGGGTCTTCGCCTATAAGCCCGCTTTCGTGCGCGCCGACGGGGTTGAAGTACCTTAAAAGGACTACGCTCCACTCCTTATCCGCCTTCCATATATCGGTGAGCATGATCTCTTGGAAATACTTGCTCGTGCCGTAGGGGTTGGTCGTGCCGCCTATTTTGCAGGTTTCGTCGAGAGGCAGTTTTTCGGGGGTGCCGTAGACGGTCGCCGACGACGAGAAAACTATTTTTTTGCAGCCGTGGGAGCGCATTGCGTCGACGAGCACTAGGGTGCCGTTGAGGTTGTTGTCGTAATACTCTATGGGCTTTACGCACGATTCGCCGACGGCTTTGAGCCCCGCAAAGTGGATTACCCAGTCTATTTTGTTCTCTTCAAAAATTTTATCGAGAAGCGCCCTGTCGCGCACGTCGCCCTCATAAAACTTTACATCTTTGCCCGTTATGCGCTTTACGCGGTTGAGGCTTTCGCGGCTGGAATTGACGAGGTTGTCGATGACCGCCACGCCGTAGCCGCTGTTTAAAAGTTCGACGACAGTGTGGCTGCCGATGAAGCCCGCGCCGCCCGTTACAAGTACCGTCTGCATAATTATACCTTAATAAAACCTCCTCTTTCAGATCGGTTTTATTATAATATCGCGCAGGGCAAATGTCAACAATTATTCACCCGTCAAGCCGCCCGTCCGGCAGCGCACAATTGCTCATTCCACCGTCACGCTCTTTGCGAGGTTGCGCGGCTTGTCGGGGTCGCGCCCCGCCATTACGGCGGCGTGATAGGCGATGAGTTGAAGGGCGGTTGCCGAAAGGAAGTGCGAAAGGTGGGAGGGCGCGCACGGCAACAACCACGCCGCGCTCACCCTTGCCGAAAGTTCGGCATATATGTGGGGCAATGTGGTTATAACCGCCACTTTGCCCTTGCGCGACAGAATCTGTTCGACGGCGGTTTTGCTCTTTTCGCACAGGCTTTCGTCGCAGATGAGCACGACGGACAAAACGCTTTCGTCTATCAGCGCGAGGGTGCCGTGTTTGAGTTCGCCCGCGGGGTAGCCGTCCGAAAAGATGTATGAGACCTCTTTGAGTTTGAGGCTGCCCTCTACCGCTACGTCGACGTCCGCTCCCCTGCCGAGGAAGAAAACAGCGCGGCTCTTTACGCATAATGAGGCGATATTTGCGGCATATACACCATCGGACACTACTCTTTCGATGTCATCGGCTATTTTCATGAGCGCGCCGCAGCGCACGCGCGGCGCGCACGGCGCCGCGAGCATATGGAAGCAGGCGAGCTGACCTATATAGCTCTTTGTGGCGGCGACGCACACTTCGGCGCCCGCGCAGACGGGTACCACCTTGTCGGCAAATCGGGTTATGGCGGAATAGCCGACGTTGGTGACGGCGATGAGGTACGCCCCGCCGTCCTTTAAAATTTTTGCCGCCATTATGGTGTCCGCCGTTTCGCCGCTCTGGCTGACGGCTATGCACACGCTTTTTTGGGTGACACGGGGCGGGTCGTAGCGCGCCTCGCTGGCGATGTGGGCGCTGACGGGACATTCGTATGCGCCGCCGAGCAGCCGCACGGCGGCGAGCGCGGCATTGTATGCCGTGCCGCACCCGACGAGCACGATTTTATCTGCCTCTTTGAGCCGCGAACACTGCCCGCCGCAGCCCGACGAGGCAAAAGCGCGGCAGGTGGCGCGCACCGTGCGGGCATTCTGGCGTATTTCTTTAAGCATATAGTGGGGGCAACCGCCCGTTCCCACCTCCTCTTCCTCCCATTCGAGGAGGGAAAAGTTGCGCGCAACCGGCTGCAACTGCCCGTCGTATATGCTTATGCCGCGCGGAGTGACGAGTGCGATATCGCCGTCGGCGAGTATGCAGTACGAGCGCGCCCTGCCCATGAGGGCATACATGTCGCTGGCGACGAAAAAGCCGTCCTCGCCCTCGCCGAGAATTGCGGGCGAGCCGTGGCGGGTGACGGCAAAACCCTGAAACTGCTTGCAGAGGGCGGCTATCGCCCAGCAGCCTTTGAGGCGCGAACAGGCGAGGGACAGCGCCTCGGCGAAGTTGCCATTGTAATAATAGTCGAGGAGGTGGGCGATAACCTCGCTGTCGGTATGCGAAAAAAAGGCGTGCCCCTCCGCCGAAAGTTCGGCTTTGAGTTCGGCATAATTTTCGATTATGCCATTGTGAACTATGGAAAAACTGCCATATATGTGGGGGTGCGCGTTGACGTCGTTGGCCTCGCCGTGGGTTGCCCAGCGCGTGTGACCTATTCCTACGCACCCTTCGAGTTCGCCGAGGCGGAGCGCAAGCCCTTCGACCCTGCCGCTCTTTTTTATGGTGAAAATGCTGCCGCCGCCCAGGGTGGATATTCCCGCCGAGTCATAGCCGCGGTATTCGAGTTTTTTGAGTCCTTCAAACAGTTCGCCCGCCGCGCTTTTGCCGCCCGCATATCCCACTATTCCGCACATATTCCTCCCCCCTTTATGGCGCGCGCGATATTGCGGCACGCCTGTCTGCAAAGATTGCCGTCGGGACATTCTACCATCACCCTCACCACGCTTTCGGTGCCCGACGGGCGGACGAGAACCCTGCCCTCGCCGATGAGTTTAAGGGCGCGCTGCTTTTCGCGTTCGACATCGGGCGAAAACGCCCGCGACTTGTCGTCGACCTCCACCGATATACACGCCTGCGGATAGAGGGTGAGTCCGCGCAGCAGGGAGGAAAACTGCCCCCCGCGCGCCGCGAGAGCCTGCATGAGATAGAGCGCAGTGACGATGCCGTCGCCCGTGTTTTCGACCTTGCCTATTATGACGTGACCCGACTGTTCGCCGCCGAGAGCCGCGCCGCAGGCGCACATTTTTTCGTAGACGACGCGGTCGCCCACGCCGCACACCTCTACCCCGACGCCCAGCCCCGAAAGCGAAGAAATGAGCCCCGAATTGCTCATTACGGTGGCGACTATCCTGTCGCCGATGAGTTCGCCCCGCCTTTGCAGGAAGCGCGAAAGAATATACATTATGCCGTCGCCGTCCACCACCGCGCCGCGCTCGTCGACGCATATGCACCTGTCGCCGTCGCCGTCGAAGGCAAAGCCGACGTCCAGCCCCCTCGCCTTTACGAGCGCGCACAGCCGCGCGGGGCGGATAGAGCCGCAGCCGTCGTTGATATTTAACCCGTCGGGGTTGCAGCCTATGGCGACGACTGTGGCGCCGAGCGCGCGGAATACGCGGCGGGCGATGTTGTAAGCCGCACCGTTGGCGCAGTCCAGCCCTATTTTGTAGCCCGCAAGCGACTCGGGCGCGAGCGAGATGAGATGGGCGATATAGCCGTTTCTGCCCGCGACGAAATCGACGACCGAACCCACTTCCGTCCCCGAGGCGAATGGCGCGCCTACGGGCGCCCCGCCCGCCTTCAACCCGCCGCTGAGGTAGTCCTCAACGAGGGATATTGTGCCGTCATTGAGTTTTTCGCCGCTGCCGTTGAGTATCTTTATGCCGTTATCGGCAAAGCCGTTGTGGCTGGCGGAGATTACTATTCCGCAGTCGAAGTTGTGCACGCGGGCGGCGTACGCCACCGATGGCGTGGTGGTGACGTGCATGATATATGCGTCTGCACCCGACGCCGTAAGCCCCGCAGCGAGGGCATATTCGAGCATATACGACGACCTGCGGGTGTCCTTGCCGATGACGGCGCGGCATTTTTTTGACTGCGCCGCGCCGTAATACCAACCGAGAAAGCGACCGACGGCGAAGGCGTGCTCGGCGGTAAGCCCCTCGCCCGCCCTGCCGCGGAATCCGTCCGTACCGAAGAACTTATTCACAAAAGTCCTCCCCCCCCTATCAATCGTTCAAATACCTGCCGTCAGCGCCGTGCGGCTTTACGTACAGGGGCGGGCGGCTTATGGCGAGGCTTTGGGGCGGGATTTCACCGCTTACCACCGAACCGGCCGCGATATACACACCCTCACCTATGCGCGCGGGCGCGATTATCACCGAATTGCACCCAATGAAAGCTTTATCCCCAACATATGTGCGTTCCTTTTTTTGACCGTCGTAGTTGGCAAACACCACACCGCACCCGACGTTTACGCGCGCGCCCAGATCCGCGTCGCCTATATAGCTGAGGTGCGAAGCCTTGCACCCCTCGCCGAGGGCGGCGTTTTTAAGCTCAACAAAGTCCCCCAGCCTGCAACCATTGCCTACAAAACACCCCTCGCGGACGTTGCAGAAAGGTCCAACCGTACAGCCGTCGCCTATTTTGCTTCCGCATATGCGGCTGTTCGTCACGGTGCAGCCGCCGCCTATGCGCGTCCCCGCAATGCAACAGCCGGGTAAAATTTTTGTGTCCGCGCCGATGCGCGTTCCCCCCGAGATATGGCAGGGCGAATGCAACTGCACCCCGCGCGCGAGCGCGCAGCCGCGCGTGACGAACACTTCGCGCCCAAACACCTCCACCCCCATTTTTGTGAGTTGCTTCAATGAATAAAAACCGTCTTTTTTTAAATGCGTCACTTTATAATGTATGCGCGCCTGCCCTCAAAATGTGTGTGGCGGCGCAAAAGCGCGCCGCACATGCCATTTTTCAGCACTTTACCGCACTAAATTATAAATTTATTCTTGACAGACTTATTTATATGTAGTAAAATGAATAGTAATATAACTGTATAAATG
>ERZ1090868.1579-NODE-1581-length-11976-cov-4.724268_pt1 | contig 11976 bp, 5 predicted proteins | sample MGYA00478475_ERZ1090868 | MGnify/ENA primary metagenome ERZ1090868 (study PRJEB33644, sample SAMEA5815747) | chicken gut metagenome | biome: Chicken; feature: Gastrointestinal Tract; material: Caecum | place: Ireland | collected 2019-01-01 | study: A study of the...
GTCGGGTTTTATCACCCATACCGCCATATTTTCAGAGCCTGACCACTTGGAAAGGGAGACATAGATGACACCGTCTACCACGCATATGCACTGCGCGTTATAGCTGGTTCCTACCCCCGGGCCGAGGCCGATATCGGCGCCGCCCTCACCCTTTACGGTCATCTCGTAAACCAGATTAAGAGACCAGTCATAGACACGGACGGGTATCGACTTCTGACCGTTTATGCAGTACGATACATAGATATAATTGTCGTCACAAGTAACGCTTGAAGTACCAAACCCGGATATTTCGGGATGAACCGATGCGAGGCTTTCACCTTCTTCGTTTACGACATACAGCCATCTGCCCGTATTGAGCACGACAAACTTTTGGTTTGCTTCGTTCCACGCCGCACTGAAAGGAGCGCCCGACTCATCGAAAGGAAGGCTGTCATCTTCGGTAAATTCGCAGCCCTGTTTGAAATCTTCAAGCCTTATCGAATATACGGGGCCCTGGGTTACCTTTGTGGCCTCATCGCCCTCGCCGACAGTCCTTTCCCATACGCGGCCTATAGCGTACAGCGTGCCGTCCTTTATGAACAGACGGGCATTGTCGCCGTCCACATTGCTCACGTCAAATGTTGCGCTGTTTGCCACAATGGTACCGTCCGGGGTAGCCTTGGAACCGACTATCTGCGTGTGGCCGCTGGTGTTTACGCCGTAGAAGACGTACTCGCCGTCGAACGCTATGCCCATGTTATAGCCGCCGTTGCTCGAAATGGAGCCATACTGCCCCTTGAGCGGCGATGCCACGAGGTTGGGCTGTGCCACGCCGTTATCAACGCAGGCATTGAAGTATTCGGTGAGGGACAGCTCGAAATCGATATCTTCGGACACTTCCGGCATGGACGCCTTTACTATTTTGAAGCCGTCGCCTCGGCCATCCTGCCCCCACGAAACGAGGGCGATGTACACGTCGTTGCCGCGCACGCACACGCCCTGAACGCTCGACTTCGAGGTATTCGTATCGGTGAGCGCGACAGAGGTGTCTATCGTTATCTTGCCTATGAAGTTGCCCTGCCAGTCGGCAATGTAGAGGTTGGCATTATAGATGCCGTCGCCCGAAGTAAGCACGTATATGTACTTATCGGTGGCAGTCATCCTCTTTACCTTGCCTTCGTCCGTCGATATGGATATATCGTTCACAAAATTCTTTTCGGCATCGAACAGCTTTACGTTAGAGCCGGTAAGAACCGCAAACATATTGTTTTCCGCGCTGTAGCCTACGTCCTTGAGCGGCACGCCTCCGAGATCCTCAAAGTCAAATCCTTATACGTCCAGAATGCCGCCGAAGAAGTGCCGTCCACAAAATTCGAAGCTGCGGTAAAATAGGCGCCGCCGGCGTCGTCGAAGATTATGATGTTGCCGTCGTAATACGTTATGCCGGCGTAATCTTCCGTCGTCATGCCCACGGGCGTGCGCTGCGAGGTGGCAAGGATTTCGCCCGTTGCGGGGTCTATCTTAGCCACGACGGCGCGGCGAAGGCTGTCGCTGTAGCTGGTGCTTACCATATAAATGTAAGTACCGTCCGTGCACATTCCGTGGCCGTAGGCACCAAGGGTAGTTTTGCCGTCTTCAAGCGAGGTCACCACGCCCCAGTTGCGCAGGGACACGGAGTTGAGTGCGGGAGTGGTGCCCGCCGCGGCATTTTCCGCAAGCAAGTCGTCAACAGAAGAGTAGAACTTGCCGGTGTAGCCCGTCTCGAGACTGATCCTGTCGATGAACACGCCGGTCGCGCCGTCGCGCACGGTGAGCTTTACGCTGTTTGGTGCGGTTTTGTTGAGCACTACCGACGGAAGCGCGCACTGTTCGAACTGATACCCTGCGCTTTCCGCCGCAGGCATGGCATAGCCGTGCAGCACTGCACTTTCGGGTATATCAACGGCACGGCCGTTTACTTCGAGCGAGAAGATGTCGGCAAGTTTTATATCCTGCGCGACGACATTTTCGCCCTCGGTCACAAGCGACCTGTTGGAAAGATTTAATACGAATTCGGGCTTGGAGACAGTTTCGCTTGAAACGGTGAAGTCGAGCACGTCGCCCGCATTCAGCGCCACGCCGCTCACCTTGCCCTCGGTTATCCATTCGCCGTCCTGTTCGGAAACACTGTCGACCTCGGTTGCGGAACCCGAAAAATCTTCGAGCGCCTCCGCCTCCATTCCGCTGCTCACCCTTGCGGCGAACCTGCACCATGCAAGCGGATTGCTGTTTGCCGTTACCGTGAGTATGCAGTTTTTATTGAAAGAAGCCCTTTCGACATTGCCCTTAACGGTGTAATCTTCGGCAGAAATGGGCAGCCTGTTGCCGTTTTCATATACGGCGCGCATTTTAGGCTGCGCTTCGGCAAGCAGCTCGCCCTGTTCAAGGTAGAAGGGGCCGTCCTGCGCGAGCGACACCACCTTGCCGTCGGTATAGTCCGCCGAAACGCTTACCGGCACCGCCGCGGTCAGCTCTTCGCCGCCGTTTTGCCAGGTCACGTCCACGCTGTTCACTCCCTCCGCAAGGGTGGTGACCGTAGTGGTGAGGTCTTTTGCCGTTACCGCCAGCACGGAGCCGTCGTTATAGCCGACCTCACCCGAAATACCGCTCATATCGAAAGTGGCGCCCGCGGCGTATGCCACGCGGTAGGGCAGTTCGGTTATGCTGAGGCTTACGGGCAGCACGTCCGAAAGAGTGACGGCAACCTCGGCCGTCTTTACTATGGGCTGAGGTTCCTCATCGCCCTCCGCTTCGGGCGTATAGCTGTAGGATACCGTTATGTTGCCGCCGCTCTGCGCAAAGCTGTCGGGATAGCTTATTTCGAAGTCGCCGGAGCGCAACACCTCGTCGAAATCCTTGCCCTTTTCGGTGAAGTGCGCTATTACGCGCAGATCCTCGTTTTCGGGCGCAGCCTTGCCGTTCTTGTAATATTCAACGCCGTCGGCAAGCGTGGCGGATATGCCCAAAAATTCAAAGGGCAGGCTGTTCAGGTACTTCTGTTCTTCACGTTCGGCAATGGCCGCGTCGTAGTACTCTTTCCAATCATAATAAGAGGGGATCATTATGTCGATCGCCGTTACCGCGGCCACCAGAACGGCAACGCCCGTGCACGCCCACATTACGCCGCGTTTGAATTTTCTCGTTCTCATTGTTCGCCTCCTTCACCGTCGCGTTCAACGGCAACTGCATTTTCCGCCTTCTTTTTAGGCGGCGTATGCATGCCTACGCTGATGAGCAGCAGAATCACCCAGAGCGCGCAGCCTATGCCCACCACCGCGTCGATGGTATAGAGCATCGGCTTCCACCATATCCACGAAGTTATGGAGTTGGAGGATATAAACGTTTCGTTATCGCTGTCGGGGTTGGCAAGATACTGCTGTTCGTTATAGTCGGCACGCAGGTACATATACAGTATCTGATGCACCGCGTCGCGCATTCTGTGCTGCAACCTTATAGGCGAGCTTTCGCTGTAAGTTACGCCCGCAACATTGTTTATGCGCGCGCCCATGCTGAAGTTGCCGCCGCAGCGCAGCAGGCTGTCGCCGTATGAGTTGGTTCCGATATAGTCCGTAGTTATTGCTCCCTTGAAGTCCCATTCTCCGCGCAGTACGCCTACAAGCAACGCCTCGGTCGTTTCGGAATGTTCAGCTCCCACGCCCTGATAGGTAGTCATCATGCCGAGCGCACCGCCGTCTACCACCGCGTCGTGGAAGGGGCGCAGATAATTTTCGCGCAGGGCCTGCTCGGTAGTCCAGATATTGTCGCCGCCGTAGCCGTAGAGCGCAAAGTGTTTAAGGAAGCAATACCTGCCCCTTGTGTTGAGGCCCTTGACCGCGTTGGTGACTATTACCGATGCAAGCGTTGCATCCTCGGAAGGAGATTCGTGATTGCGGCCGAAGAACGCCGTCCTGTGCGTGTCTATCGCCCAGCCCCATACGCCGAATACGCCCAGAGCCTTCATGTCGTCGCCGTACGCCTTGCCGAATTCATATGCAAGGTTGGGGTTCCACGTTGCGGCTATGACTACCATTGTGGGGAAGCCCGTGCCGCGCGGCGCAAAGTTGAAACCCTTTATCTGCGAAGGCCCGTCGAAGTCTGCAAGGTAGGGTTTGCCGACGGAATTCATTGCGGCGCTGCCGTAGTAACCGTTTACGCTAACAAATTCGGAGACGGTTACCTGATTGAGCAGCTGCTCCCATTCGGGCGCGTCGTAGTCGGCGCCCAGCTTTTTGCCGAGGTCTGTTATAACGCCGTCTTCGGCAATTTTAAGGTTGCCCGAAGCGCCCCACGTTACGGGGGTGGTGTCTACGGGGTTGCCGAACGCGTCCGTCGTGGCGTTGTCCCACGCAAGCAGCCTTTCGGCGGTAGCGCGGTCGTCCACCTTGGCGGAAGGGGTAGCCGCACGCGGCTTATAGTTTGCCGCAAAGTCCTCGGGCTTCATGAAGTTTTCGCGAGTGAACCAAGGGATATCCGCAACAAAGTCGCCGTCGTTGGCGTCTATCGGGGTTATGTCTACGGCGTCGTCGCCCGTGAACAGGTTGCCCACTTCCTTGCCCGTAACCTTGTCCGTCTTGATGAGTATTGTCTCGTCTACATTGTATTTGAACTCGCCGGGCATCGTTTCGCCGCCGTAAGTAATTTCCTTTACGGTGTGGCTGTCGGTCTGCAGCTTTATGGAATATTCGCCCGCTTCAAGCTCGTAGCCGCAGTTGTCGTTTTTGTTCCTGTCGTAGCAGTCGTAAGAGGCGAAATCGTCCGCGTCCACCTCTATAGTCACCTGCTGCGTAGCGCCCGGGTCTATAATATTCGTCTTGTTGAATGCCGCAAGCACTACCGAGGACTTTTCTATACCGCCCTTGGTGTAGGGCGCGGTGTAGTAGATTTCAACCACGTCGCGGCCGGGATATTCGCCGTTGTTGGTCACCGAAACGGTGAAAGTTATCTTGGTATTGTCGTCTATCGACGAGCCGGGCTCCACCGAGATTTCGTCCACATTCCAGCTGTATGTGTTGTAAGATTCGCCGTAGCCGAAGGGGAACTGAACAACGCCCTCGTAACCTGTGCCGAAGTCGTTTTTCACATCGGCCCAGACGCCTTCCGTATCCGCCGTTTCGTACCACTTGTAGCCTATGTAGATATTTTCGACGTTGTCGGAATACGAGCGGTTATAATCGGTATAGTTCAGCCCGCCGAGGAACACGTTCGCCGGGTTGGTGAACATGTCGTACGCAAACGTATCCACAGTTCTGCCCGAGGGCGAAACTTCGCCGTAGAGCAGCTTGGGTATGGCGGAAGCCGCGCGCGTGCCCGTAAAGCCTATGTAAAGGCAGGAATCTATGCCGGGGATAGTTTCAAGGAAGCCGCATTCGAAGGCGTTTGCCACGTTGAGCAGCACGATGACGTTTTCGAACGTTTCGCCGCAATATCTGAGCAGAGCCTCTTCCTCGGTGGAAATTTCAAGATAGTGGCGGGTATTGTCGTCGGTGACGCCGGCGCCCTCCTTCTGCTGCGTGGTGGTGTTGGCGTTCATGCCCTCGCCCGCCATTCTTCCTATCACGACGATCGCCGTATCCGAAAAGTTTTCGGTATATGTAAGCAGGTCGTCGGTGTAGTATGCCCTGTCGGTTATTTTGGGTTCGCGCAGCGATATCAGCGTGGATATATGCACCGCTTTAAGGTTTGCGCTCTGGTGGTCGGGCTTTACGTACCTGTAATACATATCGTAAAGCTGCTGGTTATATTCAATGCCGTATTTATTGAGCGCCTTGTATATGTCCACATTCTTTTCGAAGTCGTCGTCCTCGGGCGCAACGTTCATGCCCTCGCTGCCGTAGATCCAGTCCACCGAGCGCCAGCCGAACACGTTCACCTTTTTGACGGTATTGTAATCGAGAGGAAGCGTATTATCCTTGTTCTGCAGCAGAACGGCTCCCTCCTCCATGATGCGCGCCGACATCTCCTGTCCCGCGCTGCTCGACAGCTGCACGGCCTCTTCGTCGACTATAGGCGGTGCGAGCAGCGTGTTTATTTCGCCCTCATAGCGGAACGCGATGCTGTTGCCCACGGCAACGCCCACCACGATGATGACTATGAGCACGAAATTGACGATCAGTTTTGCTACTTTGTTCATCGTTTACCTCCTGTTATATTCTGCAAGGCGACAATAAGGCTTCCCCTGCGCGTATCATTATGACACAGCTTTTCAAAAAGTGTTAAAATTTTTAATAAACCTATCGTTTGAGCGCATAACTCGATAGCCCGCCCCGGGACATGCAAAATATTGCGTGCTTTTTTGCGCTTGCCCGCGGCTGAGCATGGCGGGAAAAAAGGCGCCGCTCGGGCGGCGCCGGGATGCCGTGTTACTGCATGAACACTATTTTTACGGTGAACACACCGTTGTCGTCGTTCAGGATAAGCTCGGCGTCGTATTTTTTGCAGATGAGCCGCACGCTCTTCATGCCGTAGCCGTGCACCGACTTATCCTGCTTGGTTGTGGCAGGCAGGCCGTCGCGGAAATCCAGCGGGCGGCTGTGGCAGTTGCTCATGCTAAGCGTGGCAAAGCCGTTTATCTTTTTTATGGAAAGGTTTATAAAGCGGCGGTCGCCTTCGAGTTCCTCCACGGCCTCTATGGCGTTATCGAGCAGGTTGCCGAACAGCGCGTACAGGTCGGAATCGGCGATGAACGAGAGCAGCGCGCCGTCGGCTATGCAATAGAGCCTTATGCCGTGCCTGTTGCAGTAGAGACTTTTTTCGGCAAGGATGATGTCCAGCGCCTCGTTGCCTGTGCGTATGGCGGAGTCGTACACCTGAATGAGATCTTCGATTTCGCCGAGAGCCGCGCTGTCCGCCGCGGGGGAAGAGCGGATCAGGCGGATCTGATGCTTAAGGTCGTGGCACTTCATGTTGATAAGCTCGATGTTTTCCTTGGTGAGGGCGTATCGCTCCTCAGACTGTTTAAGCATACGGGCGGCGGTGACGTAATCGCGCTCGTACTGCTTGCGGAAGATCACCTCGAACATGAGGAACATGGTAAAAATGCAGCAGGCGATGTTATACAGCGAAAGCAGCGAAACATACAGGATATCGTTATGCCCCTCGCTGTAATAGGTCACCACCGAAGAGATCACCACGTTGAATAACACAAAGCAGCCCACGAATATGAGCAGCGATGAATTCCTGAGCTCGAATTTGTCGCTGTTTTTAAGCAGGGGCGAAACAAACCTGTAACTAAGCGTATAAGTGATTATGTAGACGATGAAATAGGCAGAATACGCGAACAGCGAAAGAAAGGCATACATCATAGGCGAGGAAGAAAGAATGTCGCCGCTGACGCCGTATACGATTATGGGGAACAGTTCGGAAGCGCTGCCGTCGCCGTATACGCCGCCCGCAAAGTTGTTGCCGCCGAACATCAGCCCCACAAAGAACATTATAAGCGCAAACGCCTGGTAGGCTATGTGCTGCACGGTGTATGCCGCCATTGCGCGGAATACTACCGAGGTCATGTTGTCGGCATAGCACCACTTTATGGCGGGCAGGGTAGCGGCAAACATCACCAAAAACGCCGCCGAACAGTACAGCGCGTTATAGGCAAGCACGGGCAGGGCAAAGGCAATGCCTATGCACAGCACGCAGCACAGCGCAAAGCGCAGCGCGAACAGCGGGCGGCGCTTCATTCCGATGCACATCAGAAATTCGGCGACGAGCAGCTCCGCCATGAATACGGCCTTATACAGGTACAGCGCCGTAAACTCATACATATCAGATAAGCCCCCCGAGGTATTCCGCCACCGCCATGCGGTATTCCTTGCGCCGCGCGTAAGAAATTTTAAGCTCGTCGCCGCCCACGACGGTGGTGAGCTTGTTTATTGACTGAACATAGCGCGGATTCACCAGGTAACAGCTGTTGCAGCGCACGAATCTGGCCTTGGAAAGCATCTGCTCTATCTTATACAGGCTGCCGGAAGATTCCACGTTGCCGTCCGTGGTGTGATAGACCAGCCTGTGGCCCATCACCTCCACGTATTTAAGCCGGGAAGCGGGCACCGAAACAAAACCGTCGGCCGTCTTTACCGGCAGCACCACGTCCCCCGCAAGCCCCGTGCGGCTGAGCGCACGGCCGAGCTTCAGTCTGAACTGTTCCCAGATTATAGGCTTTACTATGAAATCGAGCGCGTCCACCTCGTAGCCGTTCACGGCAAACTGCGCCATATTGGTGACGAACATCAGCGACACCGAGGTATCGGTTTCGCGCAGCCTTTTTGCCGCCTCCATGCCGTTCATGCCGGGCAGCTCTATGTCCATAAAGATGACGTCGGCGTCGGCGCGGTAACTTTCCAGAAAGGCATACGCATCGCCGTAGACGGCCGTCCTGAACTGCACGCCGTTCTCCGCGGAATACCTTGCCAGCATGTTGCTCAGAACCGACGCGTCGGCGGGATTATCTTCCACAATGATAACGTTCACCACTATTCCCATATTCCCCTGTAAGCCCCCTTTTGCGCCGCAGCGCCGTTTTATTGCACATTAAATACTAAGTCATCGGAGGCAAATTGTCAAGTGCCAATTTTTGCCCGCCACCAGAAACGCAAAATATCCGCACGGCAGACCGCCGTGCGGATATCGGTTATGGCCATATACGTTTATGCAAGGAAGCCGCTGACGTTTTCCGTTTTGGGAGTCCGGGTAAGGCTTGCGTCGGTAGATACCTTGACGCTGTCGATAAGAGGCCCGCCCCGGGAATTGCCGCCCCTTATGGTGTTGGCGTTAACGCGCAGCTGAATGGTATTGGAGCCCTGTTTAAGCGTAAAGCCCTCGGCCACGGCCTTATCATAGAATTTTGCAACGTTGATGTCGCCGTTGGCAATATACATACCGGAATATTCAAGTTCTTCGCCGTTCACGACGCTGAACGACTTGCTGTCCAACGTTATGTCGCCTATCTCGGAAACGAGGTGCAGAATGAGCTTGGCTTCCGCGGCGCCCCGCCTTTCCCGTTATACGGGCAACATTGCCCGATATATCACGGAATTATTCAGTTCTTTTTCTTCAGCTTGTTGAACGGCGTGTTGTGCACGTCGGGGAAGATTATGAACCAGATGCAGACTGCAAGGCCGAGCGCGAGCACTACGTTGAGTATTACCCACAGCGCCGAGAACAGTGCCGAGTGAGGAGCCGGCGTTACAGGCGTAACTTCGTTTACCGTCGCTACGTAGGTATAAAGGATGCTCTTTACAGCACGGCGCGCCGCTACTGCGGTTGCAGGGTCATCGAGGTTGATGTTGGCCGACGCATTGCCGGTACCCGCAAGCCAGAGGTCGTTGCCGCCCTTGAGGCCCCATGTATAATCCATGTAGCCCTGCTGCCAGTCGGTGATCACGGTACCTTTGAAGCCCCATTCGTCGCGGAGCACGTCTACGCACATCGCAGAGTTTGCGCCCGCCCATACGGCGCCCACGCGGTTGAACGCGCTCATCATGCCGTTTGCGCCGCCATCCTTAACGCATGCTTCGAAAGGCTTAAAGTAAACTTCGCGCAGCGCCTGCTCGGTGCACCACGTCATCTTGTTGTTGGGGTTGGCGCCCGCTTCGCTGAGGGCAAAGTGCTTAACATAGCAGTAAAGGTTGTTATCCTTTGCGCCCTTTACTATCTGAGCTGCAAGGTCTGCGGTAAGAGTTGCGTCTTCAGAGAAGTATTCGTAATTGCGGGTATTGTAATTGCTGCGGTGCAGGTTTACGCCGGGCGCATACCAGCCGCCGAGGCCGGTCGCCTGAGCCACCTGACCCTGAGCAGCGCCCATATCGTACATCAGTTCGGTGTTCCAGCAGCAGGCTATCGTACTTTCGGTGGGGAAACCCGTCCACATGGTATTGGTATCGGGGTTGCTCACGCCCATATTGAAGCCCGCAGGGCCGTCGCGGTCAACCACGCGGGGCTTGCCCACGCTTTCGATGGCCTCGGTCTGGAACCCGCCCTTACCGATGAGATCCTTAACGTCCTGCTGCGAAAGCTGGTTGAGGAAGGCGTTCCATGTTTCCTCGTCGTCGTAGTTGATGAGCAGGTCGGCAAGCTCTTCGTTGAGCACGAGGTCTGCTTCCTCGGTACCGTTGAGCTGCGCAAGCGTAGCCTTTACGAGTATATGAGGAGCCTCTTCGCCCTCTTCAAGCTCTTCACCCTCTTCAAGAGGAGCCTCTTCGCCTGTATCGACCATTACGAGATACATTTCGGAGTCTTCGCCGTACTTTATGTCGGAAGCATCCGCATCATCGTACATATCGCTGGTGTAGTTATCTACATTGGCGGCAGCTGCCGCGCGGGCCTTGGGATAATTTGCAAAAGCATCGGCGCGCGAAAGATATTCAACGCCGCCGGCTATGTTGTCGGAGCCGTTGATGTCCTGACCGGAATAGGCGTTGTCGCCCGTGAAGCGGTTTTCAACGGGGTTACCCGTATCGGGATCGGTGTTCCAGACTATATCCTCTGCGGCATACAGAGTGAGCTGGTTGGAACCCGCCGTCATGACGGGAGCGTCGTGTGCGTTGGCCATTACGCTGAGCACATATTCGCCCTCTTCGGCTACCCACCAGCCGTCTTCGCGCTCGTCCCACGAAGCGAGGTCGTAGGCATCGAAGGTGAGAGTTACGTCCTGATAACCGCCGTTGGGTTCAACTTCGGGCGTCTTGACAAAGGCGATGAGGTTCATCGAAGCCTTTTCGATGCCGCCGGGGGTATAGTCGGGGGTGGAATACAGCTGGACTACATCCTTGCCGGCAACGTCACCGTTGTTGGTAACTCGTACGGTTATGGTGTATTCGGTGTCCTTGCTCATATCCGCGCCGTCATCGAACGAGCTGTCGATTATCTCCCAGCTGAAATCGGTATAGGAGAGGCCGTAACCGAAGGGGAACTGAACCACTTCGTCGTAGGTCGTGCCCTGTGCGGTGAAATAACCGGCGTCATCGGCAGTTTCGTACCACTTATAGCCGAAGTATATGCCCTCCTGATATACCATGCTGTCTTTTTCGTACATGTTGTTCACATAGGAGGGATTGTGAGTCTGATAGTCGTAAGCGAGCGTATCGGCAAGCCTGCCCGAAGGATTTATATCGCCCTTTAAGATACGGGGAACGGCAAGCGCGCCCGACTGTCCGAGAATGCCTATCTGAAGGGCAGCCTTTATATTGTCGTACTCCTCCAGAAAGCCCATCTCGATATAGTTGGTGGTGTTGAAGAGCACTACCACGTCGAAGTTGTACTCTTCGAGCGCGTCGAGCATGGCCTTTTCGTTCTTTGTGAGTTCAAGATAGGTGCCGTTATTGTAGCCGCCCACATTCACAAGTTCGGTCTGGCTGGCGTTTTCGCCAGAGAAACGGCTGAGCACAACCACAGCGGTGTTCGAGAAGTTCTTGGCCTGCGTCATGAGTCCGTCCGAATCGTCGTAGAAATCGGCATCGGGGTTGGTGAGCGCGTCTGTGGAAACGGGGTTGTTGCCGTTCCTGTCGGCGTCGACGGAGCTTATCGCGCTGTAGCTTTCAAGCAGCGCCTCGTTATAGGGGAGCTTCTCTTCCGTAAACGCCTTGGTGAGGGTGACTTTGTTTTCTTCGGCAATTACCGTACCGCCGGAGCCGCCGCCCACTACTATGAAGCCCTGGTCGGTGGCTGCCCAGCCGAACAGGTTCACGCCCTCGGATACCTGCTCTTCGGAGAGAGGCAGGAAGTTATCCTCGTTTTTGAGGAGCACTACGCTCTCTTCGCCGAGGCGCTGAACGACTTCGTCGCCCTGAACAAGTTCGTCTTCGGCGTCGCTGTAGTCGGTCGTATCGCCCGAGAAGAACTGGTGGATTATATATGCCGTGTTATTGAGCACGATATTGCCGGCTATCAAAGCGGCAATGATTATGACCGCAACAACGCTGCAGATAATCCTTACGATGGTTGATTTTGACAACTTTATTGTCC
>ERZ1090868.1584-NODE-1586-length-11950-cov-5.734510_pt1 | contig 11950 bp, 10 predicted proteins | sample MGYA00478475_ERZ1090868 | MGnify/ENA primary metagenome ERZ1090868 (study PRJEB33644, sample SAMEA5815747) | chicken gut metagenome | biome: Chicken; feature: Gastrointestinal Tract; material: Caecum | place: Ireland | collected 2019-01-01 | study: A study of...
TTCCGAGCTCGCGCCCGAAGAGATCGAGATCGCGGAAGAAGTGACGGTCGTCTTTGATATCGACTGAAAAAGCAGCCGCTTCCGAGCGGCTGCTTTTTGTTTTGTCAGTTGTTTCCGGCCGTCAGATCGGTCTGTTGCCGATGCGAACGGTTGAGCAGTTCGGTCATGCACAGCAAAAATACGCCGAACAGTGCAAGCCAGAGCGGGAGCCAGGCGATATCGGTGTACTGTGCGATCAGCCCGAAGAGCGGCGGCATGAACGTGGTCCCGATGTAGGCGAACGCCATTTCCACGCCGATGACCGCCTGCGAATTTTCCGCCCCGAAGTTAAAGGGCGTGGAATGAATGATCGCGGGATAGATGGGCGCACAGCCGAAGCCGACGACAAGGAACCCCGCAATGGACACGGCATACGACCGGACCGGGAGCGCAAGCAGCACAATGCCGACGGCAATGATACAGATCCCGATGCGGATCAGCCGCCTGTCCCCCAGCTTTTCCGAGACGAACCCGCCCAAAAATCTGCCCGCGGTGATGCCGATGTAAAAGAGCGAACCGAGCATGGCGGCGATCTCCGTTCCCACGCCCTTGTGCTCCGTGAAATAACTGCTCGCCCACTGCATGGACGTCGCCTCCAGCGCGGAATAGCAGAAAAACGCGATCAGGATAAACGCCACCCCTTTCAGGCGGAGCGTCTGCGGCAGAGTGAGCGGTTTTTCGGCCTTCCCCTCCGCCGTCCGCTTTTTCCAGAGCGGAAGGCTGAACAAAATCAATGCGGTGATCCCGAACTGAATGTAAGAGACCAGGGAATAGCCGCCCGGCCAGCCGCTCTCTCCGGCGAGTGCGGCGCCCATGATAAAGGGACTGACGAGCGCGCCCGCACCCCAGAAGCAGTGCAGCCAGCTCATGTGGCGCGCCTTGTAGTGGAGCGCGACATAATTATTGAGTGCGGCGTCCACCCCGCCCGCGCCAAGGCCGTAGGGAACGGCAAGGACGCACAAAAGCCAGAACGTGCGCGCAAAAGAGAACCCGAGCATTGCCCCCGCCGTCAGAAGGATACTGATCACGGTGACAAGGCCCGTTCCCAATTTCCGCGTGAGAAAATCGGAAAACAGACTGGACACGACCGTCCCCGCCGCAATGATCATGGAGACGATCCCCATGGCGGAGAGCGGTGCGCCGAGATCGACGTGCATGGCCGGCCATGCGGAGCCGAGCAGGGAATCCGGAAGCCCCAGACTGATGAATGCAAGATAGATGACTGCAAGGAGCAGAGAAGCCATAAAACACTTTCCTGAATAAGATTCGCACTATCCTAACATTTCCGCACGAAAAAAGCAAGGGAAAACGCACCGTTTTCCCTTGCTTTTTTCAATTCTCTTCGGTGATCACGATGAGGCGGTGAGAGAATTCGTCGAACCAGCTGAAGGACAGGTTGAGTCCGACGCGCATATAATATTCGCCCGTGTGCACGCTCTGGTCCAGCGTATTGCGATAGCGGCGCTTTGCGTCCAGCCCTTTCAGGCGAAGGAACCGGCTCTGCTCGGGCTCTTTCAGCTTGTTCATGAACAGCACCAGCGAAGCGCTCTTATCCTGCGATACGCACTGCATACACATATCGTTGCCCTCGTACGGAGCGCGCAGATGATAGAGCGTCCCGTCCGAGATGACGGCACGGTGATATTTTTTGTAGATCTCCGCCGTACGCGCAAGATCGGCGATCTCCTCCGGCGTAAGGCGGTTCGGGTTCATCTCGTAACCGTAAGTGCCGAACAACGCAAGCGCCGCCTTGGTGGCATAGGGCGCGACCTTGCTGTTATTGACGTGCGAACCGATGCACGAGAGCGGATAGCCGAGCGAGGTGTTGAACTGAATGTCGATGCGCTGGGCAGGATCGGATTCGTCCGAACACCAGATCTGCGGGCAGTAGTACAGCGTTCCCAGATCGAAACGGCCGCCGCCCGAAGCGCAGCCCTCGAACATGATATGGGGATATTCGCTCGTAAGACGGCCGAGAAGCGCATAATATCCCAGCACGAGGCGATGGTAGACCTCTCCCTGCCGTTCAGGGGGCAAGGCCTGCGAAATGTGTTCGCTGACGATACGGTTGTAATCCCACTTGATGTAGTCGACGGGATATTCGTCGAGGAAGGCCTTCATCTGCGCATAGAGATTCCCGACCACGTCGTCGTTCGCAAAATCGAGATGCAGCTGATGCCGCGCGAGCGAGAGCTCCGGATCCCCCCAGCCGAGCGCATATTCGGGATGCGCGCGGAACAGGTCGCTGTCGGGATTGACCATTTCCGGCTCGAACCAGATGCCGAATCTGAGTCCGCGCTCGCGGCAGTGCGCCATGACGCGGTGAAGGTCGATCTTCTCCCTGTTGACCGTCCAGTCGCCCAACCCTGCGCAGTCTGTATTGCGCGCGCCGAACCAGCCGTCGTCCAGCACGAAGAGCTCCGTCCCGATCTTGCAGGCGTCGTCGATGTACGACAGGATCAGATCGGTATCAAAGTCAAAATAGCAGCCCTCCCACGAATTGAACAGCACGGGCTTATCGTCGCGGTCCGCCGCATACGTCATCAGGTTTTCGCGGATGAAGCGATGGAACGTCTGCGACATGCGGTCGGTCCCCTCCGCGGAATACGCGATGACGGCCTGGGGCGTGTCGAACAGTTCGCCGGGCGCGAGCGTCCACTCGAAATCTTCGTCATTGATCCCGTACGTGATGTGCAGGGCGTGCGACGGCCCCGCAAAGGTGCGGAACTTGAAATTGCCGCTGTAGATGAGGTTGAAGCCGATCACTTCGCCGTGATCCGTTGTAGCGCCGCGCTCTTTCAGATAGACGAAGGGATTCTCCTCCGCGGAGGAACGGCCGAGATCGGAGGAGACCTCCTGCACGCCGTCCGGAACGGGATTTTCGGCATAGTCGCGCTCTTTTGCCCAGCGGCCGTGGAAGTGCACAAGGTCGTAATCCATGTGCGGAAGATCGAGCTGCATGGACATGGCGCGCGTCAGGCGCACCTTCTTCCCGCCGATATTTTCAAAGCGGAAGCTCTTGACGAGCACGTCCTTGTCCGCAAAAATGGTCAGATACAGATGTGCGCGCACACGCAGCCGCTTGTCCTCGAGCACGATGTCCGCCGTTTCACAGGCCCCGTGTGCATGGGGAAGCCCCTCCGGTTCGGGAGCACCCTTGACGATCTTGTGGCGGCAATAGCGGAAATCCGTGACGAAGGAACCCGAGGCGTCCCGCACGATGACGGGCGCGCCGCGCTTGTCGGACCGCCCGTGCGGAGAGATCTCCAGCGGGGCGTCCGCCCTGTAATTGTCCGCGAACGTGCGCTCCTTCCCCGTCGCCATGTCGTAATAGGACAGGGCGCCCCCCTTGCCCCTTGTGCTGAGGAGGTCGGTGTAATCCGAAAGACGCTTCCCGAAATACAGGGTTTCGGGATAGCCCGCATCGTTGAAATAGACAACGTAGCCGATGCTGCCGTTGTCGAGCGCAAGGATCCGCTCCTGTCTGAAATAACGTATCATGTTTTTCCCTCTTTGTATTAAAATTCGATTTCAAGTCCGTCGTAGGCAACGACGAAATGATATTTTTCCGCGATCGCACAGAGTTCTTCGTGCGTGCAGCCGCCGTTGTGCGAAAAATGATTTGCCACAAAGACCGTATCCCGATCGGCAAGCCCCTCCCGGCGCATGCGTGCCGCGATCTCGCGGTCGGTTTTCAGGCACATATGTCCCTGCCGCCAGCCCTGCTGTCCCCCGCCCGTACAATCGAGGGAGACAAGATCGAATCTGCCGAACGCCTTCAGCGCCTCCCATACCGGTTGACCGAACTCCCCCGTATCGTGCGCATAGAGAAGGCGCTTCCCCTCCTTTTCGATCGCATAGAACACGGGAGAAGTGGCCGGAACATGATCCGCAGGCAGCGGCAGAATGCGGTATCCGTCCACTTCAAACGGTTCAAACGGCACGACAAGCTGCGCCGTGATGCGGCCCTGCATGGGAACGCCGGTGCAGGCGATCTCCCGTTCGATCCGCCGCAGTCCGTCCTCCGCCGCATAGTAACACATCGGACGGTTGCCGTGGCAATAATCGGGCCTGCCCATGGCGATATCTTCCGGATAGAGATGATCGCTGTGGCTGTGCGTGATCAGGCAGTTTCCGATCATGTTCCAGTCCAGCCCGAACCGCTGGGAATGCCATACCGTGTCGGGCGGAAAATCGAGAAGAAGCCTTCCGTCCACAAGCGCCTGGGAGCGCGAACGCAGGTTGCGTCCGCCGGCCGCACGCGATGCCGTACATACACGGCAGTTGCAGAACAGCGCGGGGATCCCCTCATACGCGGCCGTTCCGAGATACAAAATCTTCATGACGGTATTATAATTTCGTGACGATGATTCCGTCCTCTACGGTGCAGTCGTAAAACGAAGGCTCATAGCCGATCTTTCCCGTATAGTGCGCGGCGACCGTCTTTTTGAAGTCGGCAACGCCATCCTTTTGCACGACGGACACGGTGCAGCCGCCAAACCCGGCGCCCGTCATACGCGACCCCGCACATGCGGGATGTGCCTGCGCCGCCCCGGCAAGCGTATCCAGCTCGATCCCCGTCACTTCATACAGATCGCGCAGCGACGCATGCGAAGCGTTGAGAAGTTCGCCGAGCGTGCCCACGTCGCCGCGCTTCATCGCCCCGGCGGCGCGGCGCACTCTGTCGCACTCTTCGACCACGTGACGCGCGCGGTCCCTGACCTTGCCCTCGCCGTCCAGCACATGCGCGATCCGCTCAAATGCATCGGGCGTGAGCTCGGCAAGGCAGGAGATGTCCGCCTTGGTCCTGAGCAGTTCGAGCGCGCGCTCCGTCTCGGAACGGCGTTCGTTGTACTTGCTCTCGACAAGGCTGTGCGGCTTGTTGCAGTTGGCGATGACCAGCGTATAGTCGCCCAAAAGAATGGGGACGTATTCGCGGACGAGCGTCTTGCAGTCGAGCAGGATCGCATTGTCCTTTTTGCCGCACGCCGAAGCATACTGATCCATGATGCCGCAGTTGACGCCCGCGTACTCGCGTTCCGCCTTCTGCGCAACGAGCGCGATCTCGACCGGATCGAGCGGTTCGCCCGCAATCGTGGCAAGCGCCGCGATCGTGGAGACCTCGATCGCCGCCGACGAGGAAAGCCCGCTGCCGAACGGGACCGTGCAGTCGTGCAGCATGTCGCAGCCGATCACCTTGTGCCCCGCCTGCTGCCAGAGATAAGCGCAGCCTGCGGAATAATTGGCATACTTCACGTCCTTATACTCGCCCAGACGGCCGATATCCAGCGTGATACGCGCGGGAATATCCGTCCAGGCAAGATTGATCCGATCCGTTCCGTTGGGACGGATATAGACGGTATTTTTCAGGGAGAGCGCCGCGGGCATGACCTTGCCGCCGCAGTAATCGACATGTTCGCCGATAAGGTTGACCCGGCCTGCCGCCGACACTCTGTATGCGTAATCTTTTTCGTTAATCATGAACAAACCCTGCCTTTTCGATCATAAACTGTGCCGTCTCCGCCTGAGTTTTGAAGACGGCGGTATTTCCGAGAATGCGTTCGCAGACGCTTGCAAGTTCCTTTTTGACCGCCTCGTGCGCCGTCTGTTCGGTAAAGACGGGGCCCATCGCCTTCATTTCGCCGAACACCATGGCGTAGTCCGCGTATTTTTCGGGAAGCTCCCCGCCCGATACGAGCAGAGCTTCCAGATCGGCGAGCTCTTCGACCAGGCGCCCCGGCAGAATGAACAGGCCCTGCGCCTCGATGAGCCCGATGGACTCCTTTTTGATGACATGAAATTCGGGATGCGCATGAAAGACGCCGTCCGGATACTGTCCCGAAGTGATGTTGTTGCGCAGGATCAGATTCATCTCGTACCCGCGCTCCGTTCTGACGACGGTCGGGCTGACGGCGCTGTGCACGCCGTCCTTGTCCTCGGCGATGATGCCGCGCGCCCTGTCCTCATACGAGCACCACGCCGCCCGCACGATCTCCGCAAGGTCGGCGACGCTGCGCGCGTCCTTCCCGACGAGGCGCACCGCCGTCCCGTACCAGTCCACAACGCCCGCCGCGACGTCGGGGAAATCGGGATGCCTGAGCGGAACGGAAATGCCGGCGCGGTGCAGCGGGAGCGTCTCCCCGCCGCCCTGGAAATGATCGTGGGCAAGCACGCTTCCGCCGATGCGCGGCAGCGCCGCATTGCAGCCGATAAAGTAGTGCGGGAACAGATCGACGAATTCCATGAGTTTTACGAACGTTCCGCGGTCGACGTGCATGGGGGTATGCTTTGCATTGACCGCGATCCCGTGCTCATGAAAATAGCCGTAGGGAGAGAACTGCCAGAACCACTCCTCGCCGCCCAGTTCCAGCGTGACGGTGCGGAGCGTCCGCTTGTTGCGGCCGAAATACCCCTCGTTCTCGCGGCAGATCGTGCACTTGGGATATCCCCCCTTCACGCTGTTGCCGCTGACCGCTTTTTTGGGGTCGCGGAATTCGGGCTTCGCACGGTTGATCGTGACGATCAGCCCGTTTTCGGCGGTAAACCGCGGATTGGCGTCCAGCTTTTCCTTTTTGACGTAATCGGAGAGCACGGAGTAGGAATACAGCCACTGCGTCGCCTCTTCGGACGAGAGGGCCATGTGCGCCGCAAACGCCTCTTCCACCGCTTCGGGCGGAAGCATGAGCGCGCCCATCACACTGTCCGTGAGCCGCTCCGGCTGTTCCGCCGACGCGAGTCCCGCGCGCGCGCACGCGTCCACGAGCGCCCTCAAAAGCTGCGAGACGGTCTGCCCGCCGTATTCCCGGCCCGTTCCCTCGTAGCTCTCCAGCCCGACAAGATCGAGCACCGTGTTCCGCACAAACGTCTCGTTGCGCGCCGAAAGACCGAGCTTCGCGCGCGCATAGGCGATCAGATCATCGACCGCGTCACAGACCTCTTTCATGAATGCCTCCGGTTTTTTGTCCCCAAACATGACAAAAAGACGATAGAAACTACCGCCTCTTTGCCAAAACTATATTGGGGGAATGAAGATATAAGCGTTTTTTTCAACAGGTCACCGTCTGCGGACACCGTCGGCGATAAGGTATCTGGCCGGTCGTCCGTTCCTGTCAACGATAATCATTATACCTGACGCAAGGGGTTTTTTCAAGCAACGTATTGTCTGATTTTAGACATTTATTGACATTATCCGCTTGACATTTGAAATGTTTTAGGTTATGATAAAATAAACGGGGGCAAAACATATGATCGCAAAAAGAGAGATCTGGCGCTATCCGGAAGAAGCAAAAGTGTGGGTGGGAAAATACCGCAACTCGCACAATCTGCTGCACTGGCACTATGACTGCGAATTTGTCTATGTGGAAAAGGGCTCGGTCGATATCTTCTGTGAAAAGAAAAAACATTCGCTGCATCAGGGCGAAGCGCTGTTCACGGACAGCGGGCAGATCCACTATCAGCGCGCCTGCGAACCGGACACGGTGCTCATCGTTATCATATTCGACTACAACATCATCCGTCCGTTCCTTGAAAAATACCAGCTTGCCAGCCCGAAACTGTTCAACAGCTATCCCATTCCCGCCTATTACGAACGCCTGCGCCGCATTCTGACGCAGTGCCGCGCCTTTTACGGCGAAGAGGCGACGTGCGCCGTGTGCGAGATGATGATCGAAGTGTTCCGCGGCGAACAGCTCGTGCACCGTCTGGAAAACGACCGCGCCGAGGAGGTGTTCAAAAAACTGCTCGAAGACGTGCATGAACGGTATGCCGATTATACGTTTGAAGAGGCCGTCCGCTTTATGGGCATGAGCGACGCCTATTTTTCGCGCTATTTCAAGGCCATGGCGGGCACCACCTTTTCGCAGTATCTGAACTACGTGCGCACGGACAACGCGGTCCGGCTTCTGCTTTCGGGCAACGACATGACGATGACGGAGATCGCCGAAAAGTGCGGATTCGCGACGATCCGCAACTTTAACCGCATCTTCAAGGAACTCACGGGAAGCTCCCCTTCCCGCCTGCCCAAAGATTACGTGCTGAGCGAAAGGTTCTCCTATCCGAGCGAGAAGTCCTTCAGCCCCACCCTGTACGACTGCGAGCTCATTGAAAGCTCCGAACAGAATGAATAGCGAAAACCGGGAAAGGAACGCTCTCCCGGTTTTATTCTTCCTCCGGCTCGATACCGATGACGTTTTCAAAGTCGATGGCCGTGCCGTCCTTCATGACGAGCCGCCTGAAAATGCCGTCCGCCCTGGCGATCGTCCCCGTGTACACTTTGTAAGCGCCGCCCTGTTTGCGCGCGTCCTCCTCAAAGTAGACAATGCTTGCTCTGCCGCCCCGTTCCAGAACGGTGCGCAGCGTCTCGTCGAGCTCGGCAAGCCGCGCCTCGTCCGGCTCCTCCTTTTCCTCCGTAAAGCGCCCCGTCTCGTCGATGATGTCCCCGTATCCCGTCAGAGCGGCAAACGGAGCGAACTGCGCCGCGCGGTCGGCGACCGGCATGTGGGGATGGGAATCGGACACGTGGTGCGGCAGATCGATAATATCGTCATAGTTCTTCATGCCTTGTGTCCTCCGATGGTCTCGTTCCGCTCCTTGGCCGTGGCGCCCTCCTCAAAATTCATGCCCTTGAGAATGGCGTTCTTTCCGTACTTGCCCTTGATCGCGATCAGGGCCTGCTGGCGGCGTTTTTCCCGTTCCAGTTCGGCCTCCTCCGCCTCCCTGCGCGATTTTTCCGCCTCGTAATCAGAAAACAGGCTCATCTGCTCGAAGGCGGGCGGCTTTTCCTCTCCCTCCGGGACGACGTGCGTCGCCGTGAGATACAGCCGGCGCACCAGCAGGGCCTGATCGACGATCTTATCGAACAGGGCCGCGACTGCCTGTGAGATGAGTTTTTCGGACGAGGTCTGCCGTCCGAGGTTGTGCGTTCCGTGCGCGTGCTTGGGCATGCGCCTGCCGTAGCGGTCGGTGGTGTACTCTCCCCGATAGTCTCTGTTTTCCACGTCATACCCCACCGTCATGACGATCTGATCGGTGACGAGCCCCTTTGCCACCAGGTCGAGCGCAAGCCCCTGCGCCATTTCGGCGGCGACCAGCTTTGCCTTTTCAAAGGGATACGGGCACTGCAGCACCTGCCCCGCGCCGATGCTGTTCGACCGGGGACGGTATGCCTTGATGTCTGCAATGGTACACGGTTCCCAGCCCCACGCATGGTCGATGAGCAGTTCCGCATTGACGCCGAACAACTGGTAGAGCAGGTCTTCATGATAATATTCCCCGACCTTCCCGACGGAACAGCGCGCGATATCGCCCATGGTGTACAGCCCGACCGACGCCAGTTTGTCCGCATACCCCCTGCCCACGCGCCAGAAATCCGTGAGCGGACGGTGATCCCACAGCGTGCGGCGATAGCTCATTTCGTCCAGCTCCGCGATCCGCGCACCGTCCTCGTCGGGCGGGATATGCTTTGCCCCGACGTCCATTGCCACCTTGCACAGATACAGGTTTGTCCCCACGCCCGCCGTCGCCGTGATCCCCGTCTGCGAGAGAATGTCGCGCATGATCGTCTTTGCAAATTCCCGCGCCGTCATGCCCGCCGTTTTCAGGTATGCCGTCGCATCGATAAAGACCTCGTCGATCGAATAGACGTGGATATCCTCCGGCGCGACGTATTTCAGATAGATCTCGTAAATTTTGGCGCTGTAGCGCATGTAATAGGACATGCGGGGCGGCGCGACAAGATAGTCCACGGCGAGCGCGGGATCCTGCTTCAGCTCGGTATCGTCGGCGGAACTGCCGCGAAAAGTATGTCCCGGCGCAAGTTTTCTGCGCATGCGGTTGACTTCCGCCACTTTCTGCACGACCTCGAACAGGCGTGCCCTGCCCGGAATCCCGTACGCTTTCAGCGAGGGCGAGACGGCAAGGCAGATGGTCTTTTCGGTGCGGCGCTTGTCCGCCACCACAAGATTGGTCCTGAGCGGGTCAAGCCCGCGCGCGACGCACTCCACGGAGGCATAAAAGGATTTGAGATCGATCGCGATGTAACTCTTCATAACTGCCTCCTGCTTCCATTATACCATATTTTGCCCGTACGGAAAAGAAAAATCAGGCAAATTCCGGAAAAGACAAAAACGGCCTCTGCACCGACGCAGAGACCGCTTTTCATTTACTTGCAACTTACTTGCTCATGCCTTCCTGCACGGCGACCGCAACCGCAACGGTTGCACCGACCATGGGGTTGTTGCCCATGCCGATCAGACCCATCATCTCGACGTGCGCGGGAACGGACGAGGAACCCGCAAACTGCGCATCGGAATGCATTCTGCCCATCGTGTCCGTCATGCCGTACGACGAAGGACCTGCCGCCATGTTGTCGGGGTGCAGCGTTCTGCCCGTGCCGCCGCCCGATGCCACCGAGAAGTATTTGACGCCGTTTTCGTTGCACCACTTCTTGTAGGTGCCCGCAACGGGATGCTGGAAACGGGTGGGATTGGTGGAGTTGCCCGTGATGGAAACGCCGACCTTTTCCAATTTCATGACCGCGACGCCCTCCGGCACGTTGTCAACGCCGTAGCACTTGACCTTTGCGCGGGGGCCGTCCGAATAGGCGACCTCGTTCGTGACCGTGACCGTCTCGGTATAGGGATCGAACACCGTCTCGACATAGGTGAATCCGTTGATGCGGGAGATGATGAAAGCAGCGTCCTTGCCGAGGCCGTTCAGAATGACGCGCAGCGGCTTTTTACGCACTTTGTTCGCGTTCATCGCAATGGAGATGGCGCCTTCCGCCGCCGCGAAAGACTCGTGTCCCGCAAGGAAGCAGAAGCAGTCCGTCTCCTCCGAAAGGAGCATCTTGCCAAGGTTCCCGTGGCCGAGACCGACCTTGCGGTTTTCGGCAACCGAACCGGGAATGCAGAACGACTGCAGGCCGATGCCGATCGCCGCCGCGGCGTCCGCCGCCTTCTTGCAGCCCTTCCTGATCGCGATCGCCGCGCCGACCGTGTACGCCCACACCGCATTTTCAAAGCAGATGGGCTGCGTGCCGCGCACGATCTTGTCGCAGTCGACGCCCTTGGAAAGGCAGATGTCCCTGCACTCTTCGATCGAGGAGATGCCGTACTCTTTGAGCACGCCGTTGATCTTATCTACTCTTCTTTCGTATCCTTCAAACAGAGCCATTTCCTTGTCCTCCTTACTCTTTGCGGGGGTCGATGTACTTCACCGCACCCTGCTCTTCGGCGAACCTGCCGTAGTGGCCCATCGACTTCGTCCACGCTTCGTTGGGCTCCAGACCCTTCTTGATGAAGTCGGTCATTTTGCCGAGGGACACGAACTCATAGCCGATGACCTGGTTGTCCTTGTCGAGCGCAAGGCGGGTGACGTAGCCCTCCGCCATTTCGAGGTAACGCACACCCTTCAGAGCCGTGCCGTACATCGTGCCGACCTGGGAGCGGAGCCCCTTGCCGAGGTCTTCAAGACCTGCGCCGACGGTGAGCCCGTCGTCCGAGAACGCCGACTGCGTTCTGCCGTAGACGATCTGCAGGAACAGCTCGCGCATTGCCGTGTTGATCGCATCGCACACAAGGTCGGTGTTGAGCGCTTCCAGAATGGTCTTGTGGGGCAGGATCTCCGCCGCCATGGCCGCCGAATGCGTCATGCCGGAACAGCCGATCGTCTCGACGAGCGCTTCCTGAATGACGCCCTCCTTGACGTTCAGCGTAAGTTTGCAGGCGCCCTGCTGCGGCGCGCACCAGCCCACGCCGTGCGTGAAGCCGCTGATGTCCGTGATCTGCTTTGCGCAGACCCATTTACCCTCTTCGGGAATGGGAGCAGGGTCATGCTTGGGGCCCTTTGCGACACAGATCATCTCTTCCACTTCGCGTGAATATTGCATCTTGTATCCTCCATAAAAAACTTT
>ERZ1090868.1586-NODE-1588-length-11936-cov-13.515445_pt1 | contig 11936 bp, 11 predicted proteins | sample MGYA00478475_ERZ1090868 | MGnify/ENA primary metagenome ERZ1090868 (study PRJEB33644, sample SAMEA5815747) | chicken gut metagenome | biome: Chicken; feature: Gastrointestinal Tract; material: Caecum | place: Ireland | collected 2019-01-01 | study: A study of...
TCGACACAGCAAAGGTAGAGGATATCCGCAAGGCAAATGATATGGGAGTGATCTGCGGCGTTACGACCAACCCGTCCCTGATCGCGAAAGAGGGACGTAACTTCGAGGAGGTCATCAAAGAGATCACCACGATTGTTGACGGACCGATCAGCGGAGAAGTGAAAGCTACTACCACAGACGCTGAGGGCATGATCAAAGAAGGTCGTGAGATCGCGAAGATCCACCCGAACATGGTCGTAAAAATCCCGATGACCGTAGAAGGACTGAAGGCAGTCAAAGTACTGTCCGCAGAGGGGATCAAGACCAATGTGACGCTGATCTTCACCGCAAACCAGGCGCTTCTGGCAGCGCGTGCAGGTGCAACGTATGTATCTCCGTTCCTGGGACGTCTGGACGACATCAGTGTGCGCGGCGTGGATCTGATCCGCGAGATCGCAGAGATCTTTGACGTGGCCGGCGACATCGACACTCAGATCATCGCTGCAAGCATCCGTAACCCGATCCATGTGACCGACTGTGCGCTGGCAGGCGCCGACATCGCGACGGTTCCGTATGCAGTCATCGAGCAGATGACAAAACATCCGCTGACCGACGCCGGGATCGTGAAATTCCAGGCAGACTACAAAGCTGTATTCGGCGAGTAACCGTCCGGCTGCAATGCTTTTTTCAATGGCTGAATTGTTACGCCATCCGTCCGGCAAAACGGTTGCTATGGCGGACAAAAAGAAATGGCTGTCCGGGCGGCAGCCATTTATGAAAGGGAGAACACTATGAATATCTTAGAACTTCAGAAAACCGCGAACGAGATCCGCAAGGGGATCGTCAGCGGCGTACATGCGGCAAAAGCCGGCCATCCGGGCGGATCTTTGTCTGCAACTGAAATTTTTACTTATCTGTATTTTGAAGAGATGAACATCGATCCGGAGAATCCGAAGGATCCGGACCGCGACCGTTTCGTGCTGTCCAAAGGCCATACGGCTCCGGGACTGTACGCGACGCTGGCGGAGAGAGGATATTTCCCGAAAGAGGATCTTCTGACTCTTCGTCATCTCGGCTCATATCTTCAGGGACATCCGGATATGAAGCATATTCCGGGCGTGGATATGTCCAGCGGTTCTTTGGGACAGGGAATCTCCGCGGCGGCGGGAATGGCTCTGGGCGCAAAGCTGACCGGAAAATCCTTCCGTGTTTACACGCTTCTGGGAGACGGCGAGATCCAGGAAGGACAGGTCTGGGAAGCGGCGATGTTCGCAGGCGCGAAAAAGCTGGACAACCTGGTGGTTATTGTGGATAACAATGGTCTGCAGATCGACGGACCTGTGGATAAAGTCAACACACCGTATCCGATCGACAAGAAATTCGAAGCGTTTAACTTCCATGTCATCAACGTTGCAGACGGAAATGATTTCGAACAGTTAAAGGCAGCGTTTGAGGAAGCACGCACAGTAAAAGGAATGCCGGTGGCGATCATCGCGAAGACGCTGAAAGGAAAAGGCGTTTCCTTCATGGAGAATCAGGTAGGCTGGCACGGAAAAGCTCCGAATGACGAGGAGTACAAGATCGCAATGGAAGATTTGGAGAAGGTAGGTGAAGCATTATGTCAGAAGTAAAGAAGATTGCAACCAGAGAGAGCTACGGCAACGCGCTGGTGGAACTCGGAAAAGAGCATGAGAATGTAGTCGTTCTGGACGCTGACCTTGCTGAAGCTACCAAGACAGGGATCTTCCGCAAAGCGTTTCCGGAGAGACATATCGACTGTGGTATCGCAGAGGGAAATATGATGGGAATCGCGGCAGGCCTTTCCACGACAGGTCTGGTGCCGTTTGCGAGCACCTTCGCCATGTTTGCGGCGGGCCGTGCGTTTGAGCAGGTGCGTAATTCCATCGGCTATCCCCATCTGAACGTAAAAATCGGAGCGACCCATGCGGGAATCTCCGTAGGAGAGGACGGCGCCAGCCATCAGTGTAACGAGGATATCGCTCTGATGCGCACGATCCCGGGTATGGTGGTTTTGAGCCCGTCCGATGATATTGAGGCCCGTGCCTGTGTGAAAGCAGCTTACGAGCATGAAGGACCGGTTTACATGCGTTTCGGAAGACTCGCGGTACCGGTGATCAACGATCGTCCGGATTACAAATTTGAACTGGGCAAAGGTGTTGTCCTCCGGGAAGGCAAGGATGTGACCATCGTTACCACCGGTCTTTGCGTGGGCTATACGCTGGAAGCTGCCGAAATGCTGGCGGCGGATGGAATCGACGCAAAGGTGATCAATATCCATACAATCAAACCGCTGGACGAGGAGCTGATCGTTGCGGCGGCGAAGGAGACGGGCAAAGTTGTGACCGTAGAGGAGCACTCCGTGATCGGCGGTCTTGGAAGCGCAGTCTGCGACGTGCTGTGCGAGAAGGCTCCGACGCCGGTGAAAAAGATCGGTATGCAGGATGTGTTCGGCGAGTCCGGACCGGCTGTGGCGCTTCTTCACAAATATGGTCTTGACGGAGAAGGTATTTACCGTCAGGTAAAAGAATATATGAAATAAAAAGCGTACGAAGACCGCTCGGGCAGGCGGTATGTGTGCTGCGGACAGACCGCGTACATATACCGCCGGTACCGGGCGTTTTTTATGTTCGGAGAGCCGAAGGAGCTGGCAGACACAGGACTGCGTCTCAGGTGTTTTTTGGGATTCCGCACACTGCGTGATTTGACACAGCGTCCAGCCAGTAGCGGAGATTTTCCGGTTCCTTTACACGGATCATGCCGGCAAGTTGCGGAAACTCCGGACAGATTTCCGGGAAGAGATCCGGCGTATCGTCCAGATAATCCGGATGATAGGCGGCAGTTTTTTCGTTGTTCCAGATCGCGCCGTACAGGATCTCCGTCTCCACGAGATCCTGGAACATATGGCTTCCGTAGCTCAATTCCGGCCGGTAGCCCGCCTGCCGGTCAGAGACTTCGCAGATGATGCGGAAACCGGAAATGTCACCGAAGGTGACCGGGACGCCGAGCTCCGGCGAGGACGTTCCGATCCGCCCGGGGGTCAGGAACAGAATGTTTTTCTGCTTTCCTTTGTAAAACTGGTTGACGGCTCCGACGGCGCGTGCCACATCATGTTTCTTCGCATAGGGATATTCGTAGTATTTTACCGGATCGATCTGGATCACCACATCCACCGGACAGCATCCGGAAGGGCCCATGGAGGAGTCGCGGATCTCGAAAAATACGGATTCCAGCTGCAGCTGTTCGATATGCAGCTGTTTCTGGCTGCCGCCGGTGTACAGGGGGCGGCATTGGAGCAGGTTGATGACGAAATCTCCGTCCGCGTCCATGTTGACAGTGTACTCGATATCCACCGGGTTCTCGTAGACGCGTTCCAGCGTCTTCATCATTTTTTGCATCAGTGAGGTAAAGGATTTCTGCTCCAGGAGCTTCTGGCAGCTGACGTACAGAACGTCCCGGTAACGCCCGGTCTGGCGCAGGCGGTTCTCCGCGTCATAGTCGTGCTCCAGTACCATGGACTGGTACCAGGCGGGCAGCAGAGGCAGCAGCTGTGCGAGCGGCACTTCGCACAGGCGGTTTGCCTCGCAGTCGAGTACGTCGATGTATCGCTGGGAAAATTTGTGCCGCTGCTCGTCGGTGGTCAGAACAGTCGCGGCCGGGCGGTCCAGGTTGGCAAGGCGGGGGTAATCTTCGCCGGTCCGGTCCACGGCTTTTGTGCCGAGCCCCATGACGATCCGCAGCATCCCTGCGTCCGGATCCATGTCGGCATACCATTTATATGTACTGTGGCTGTAGCCGACGCCGGCCGCTCCGGGCATGAAATACTGCCCATAGTAGGAGCCGGAAACCCGCTGGACCAGGACGGCCATCTGTTCGTCGCGTTTTTCCAGGTGACGCATCAGGCGGTATTCCAGCGCCGAATAGTCCATGGTGCTGGCGTATACTCTCCGGACCGCCTGTTCAAACTGTTCCAGACGTTCCTCCAGACTTCCCTGATTGACACAGAAAACGGATTCATACTTTCCGGCGAAGGCGTTTCCGAACCCGTCCTCCAGAAAGCTGGAAGACCGCACGATAAACGGGCTTTGGCCGAAGTATTCCACGGTGTTGATAAAACATTTCCGGATAGAAGCAGGAAAGGTTCCTTCCAGCAAATGTTTCTGCAGTTCCGGCGCCGCAGAGAAATATCCGTCCTCTGTCCGCTGTCGGATGCGCAGCTGCCAGCAGCCGTTGGACACGATGTAAGTGTAAAAGACGTCGGAGCCGATGTAGAAGGAATCGTGGGGTTCATTGTACTGAGCATATTCCGGCACATCCGTCTCGATGATCTTCCGGGCCAGAAGCATACCGCAGGCTTTTCCGCCGATCGCGCCGCTGCCGATCATCCGGTCGCGGAGCAGAAAATAATCTTCCGGACGAAAGTATTTTTTTACCAGTGTTTTCAGGCGTTCATCCCGGGTCATCATGCTGGCGATGATCTGATCTTCGGTTTCACCGCTGAAGTGACCGCCGGCGTATTCATGTCGGGCGGTCTGGAAAAAACGGTCGTAGCTGTCGAAGGTCTGATCCTGGGCCTGGCTGGAAGATTTCTGAAGCGTTTGGTAAAAGCGGCTCATTCCTACGCCGTCTTCCACAGTGGAAAAGGTATTTTCCGCTTTCCGGTAACAGTGAGGGAGAAACATCTTGGGAGAATACCGGTTCCACACCTTCAGAGGGTGCAGATAGATATATTTTTCGCCGGAGTAGACGTCCAGCAGAAGCTGTGTCGTATCCCGGATGCGCGCGACGGCGTCATAGGAATGGCGGCCCCGCAGCAGTGGAAAGTATGCGACTGTGTCCAGGTCGAACAGATACGGACAGGTCACGCGGAAAAAGTTGCCCATCATCAGGTCTGTGTACCAGACAGACTGCAGTTCCGAGAGACAGTCGAAAATATAGAATGCGTCCCGGCCCTCCTGTGTGATCTTTTCGTGGATGGCTACTGTGAAAGCCTCAAAGCCGGTGTCGGGATTGAAATTGCATACCTGAATGCCGGAGGTGTCTTCGAGAACCGGCGCGTGCTGGGCGAACCGGATGTAGACGACGTTTCTTCCGTCGCGGACTGCCTGGCGGGCAAAGGGCTCGGCGAAGATCCGGAACTCGTCGATGGAAGAGACCTGCCAGACCACATTGTCTCCAAGACGGATATAGTCCAGAATCTCGTCCAGCTGAGGGTGCCCGCTGGGGATTTTATCAAAAGCTGCCATGGAAATCCTCCTCTCTTGTTTTTATTTAGTACAGCTGAGATGCAGCGTAAAAAAGCGCAGAACAGAAAGGATAGAACCTCTCTGTTCCGCGCTTATCTACAGTATATCACAGGACGGCCGCTGTCTGCAATTACAGAAGTTCCTGTTCCGAGACGGCTGCCGCGCCTGCCACTGCCGGGACGGCTGCCAGCGCCGCAGCCTCCAGTGTCTGAAACCCGATCAGGATTCCCTGAGTGATCGCTTCCGCCATGTGAAAGACCGTCGAGAGCCGTGTAGTCTGCAGGAGAAGCTGCTCGAAACTTCCCGACACATTTACGATCCCGGTGATGAAAACATCCCCAACTTCCGGGAGATTTTTTCCCGCGCCTGCGCCAGGACGGATCGGGCCGCACCCCACAGTGATATAGCCCTGATGGCGGCGGGAACCGAGAGAGGCATCGATAGCGACGATCAGTCCGTTCGGGTGCCTGTGCTGGATCATCCGGAGCCTGTCCGTCAGATTCAGCGCATGGACCGGATCGTCCAGTGTGCCGTAAACATAAAAACCAAGCGCCCGGTAAGCCGACAGCCGGTGGCCAATCAGCGGCCCCAGGCTGTCCCCGGTAATGCGGTCGCTTCCGATACAGAGGAATACCACTTCGCAGAATTCTCGTCCTGCCTGAAGAATACAGTATTTTAAAACCTGCGCCAATTCTTCGCTGGCGGTCTGGCTTCTCTCGTTGATATAAAAAATCTCCGGGGTTCTTTTCCCAAACATCCTTGCTGCCATCCTTTCCCACAGTCTCTGCCGTCCGCAGGAGGCTGCGCCAATACTGATATCCTTCCCAAAACAGATGTCTGATATTCACAGCCATGTCCAAAGAAATTTCAGGACCGTTCAAGCGGCTGAACCGTTACGTGTCAGGCCATGGAAAAGTATTTCCGGACATCTGATATACGATATTCCCGGCGGGGAAAAAACATGACAGGAAAAAAATGTCGGAAAGATTTTGGGATCATGCCCATAAAATGATAAATTCTGCATTCCATTTGTGCTATTGTATTGGACGTAACAGTTCAGTCACGTCTGCATATATGTTGTGCGGACTGTATGAAAACATAAGGTCTGCGGGCATCCGGCTCATCGCGGAATGGTCTTAATGGAGGATGCCGCAACAGTTCAGAAGGCTGAACTGTTGCGATCGGACAAAAGGGGTGAATCATATGATTGAAATTGTTTACAAGGAGGAGAAGCAGGAAGCACGGGGAAACGAGGGATATTTCCGGCTGCCGAAAAATATCCGGCAGATCGGCGACTGCAAGGGAAAACAAAAGATCTATCTGGAAGATTATGTATATACGTATCTGAAAAAGCTCTCGGCGGATTCATCGTCCGGGAAGGCGGCGATTCTGCTGGGACAGTACAACTGGGCGGACGGGATCGCTTATTTTTTTCTGCGGGGAGCTTTGGAGATCACCTGTATGGAGGTAAGCCCGGACAACCTGAAATTTGACGAAAAGGTCTGGAAGGAAGTCAGCGACACAATGAACCGGTATTTTAAGGATCAGAGTATCCTGGGCTGGTTTCTGAGCCTTCCGGGAGATCTGGAGGAAAACGACGAGAGGATCCTGAAAACACATTTGAATCATTTCGGGGGAAACGACAAGGTACTGTTTCGGATGGAATCCAGTGAAAAAGAGGAAGCCTTTTATATTTATGACAATGGAGCACTGAAAAAACTCGGCGGTTTTTATATCTATTATGAAAAAAATGAAGCCATGCAGAACTATATGGTGGATCATAATCAGAATGCACGGGTGGAAAATGTGGAGCAGGTAGCGGATCAGGCAGTATCTGATTTTCGAAAGATTGTCGGGCAGAAGCAGGAACAGCAGAAAAAGAAATCCGGCAGCAAAGGACTTGCATACAGTGTTACAGTGTGCGCTGCAGCGGTCGTGCTTGCTCTTGGACTGAATTACGTGACGAGAAACCCCGGAGCAGAGGAAAACCAGGGCACGCCGGTAAATTCCTCAGCCGTGGCGGCCAATGCCCAGACTGCCGGAGGAAATTCCGGCAGCACTGCGACCGAAGAACAGACTGATACACGGGGAGAGACTGGCTCCGCGGGAACCTCATCGGAAGATGGACAAGCGGAAGGCGAAAACTCTGCATCTTCCGGGAGCGAAGCGGACAGCGGGACTGCTGATCATACGCCAGATAGCGGAGAAACCACCGGGAGCGCGTCCGGCAGCAGTGAAACTGCCGAGGATGGAAACGGCGCATCCGGAACAGAGGCGGGTGAAAGCGGAACGTCCGGGACGGGTGTAGGCGAAAATGCGGGGACTGCGGCTGGAAGCAGCGAAACTGCAGCAGAGGAAAGTGGAACATCCGGGACCGGAACAGACACAGCAGAAACCGCAGGAGCCATAGCAGATGGAAGTGAAACATCCGGCTCCGAATCGGATAGGGCAGAGACAGCCGGAACCACCGCAAGCACAGCGGCTTCTGCGGATGTGCTGACGGAATACACAGTACAGAAGGGCGATTCTCTTTCCAAGATCAGTGAAAAATATTACGGCACAATGAACAGAGTCAAGGACATCTGCGCGATGAATGGGATCACTTCGGAGGACGTCATCTATGCCGGACAGAAAATTTTACTCCCGAAATAAAGGAAAGTATGCTATAATCGGTTTACGGTTGGAACCGGATCAGACACAGAAGAATGCTGCCCGTCGGACAGCGCTGTGTTACAGATACAGAGAGAAGAAAGAACAGCCGCGGAGTGAAGATCGGATTTCTATCTGTTCCGCGGCTGTCAGTAAAGACAAAATGCAGGGACAGATATATGGAAGAAAAAGATAATAAAATACGGAGTATTATTGATTATAAAGAAAAACTCAGATGGCTGCGGAATCGGAGAGTGCTAACAGTAGCGGCGATTGTGATCCTGGTACTCGCCGCCGCGTTTGGGATCCGGGGATTTTTGTTGTACAGGACGTTTGGTTCCTATGAAGTGACATCCTCCGATCTGGAGAAGGACACGCTGTCCTCCGGCTATGTGAAACTGGAAAATTATATTTTTCGATATGGGATCAGCGGTGCGAGCCTTATGGATGGAGAGGGAAAAGAACTGTGGTCGGTTGCTTTCTCTATGGAAAAGCCTGAGGTTGAGGTGTGTGGTGGGGCTGTCGCTGTCTATGAACAGGGCGGTACATCCATCAGGACGTTTAATGTCGATGGGCAACAGGGTGAGATGACGACTCCTTACCCGATCAGAAAGGCTAAAGCGGCTGAACAGGGGGTTGCAGCGGCGATCCTGGAAGACGGTGATAATACGTGGCTGAAATATTACAGCACAGATGGAACGGAGATTGCATCCTTCCGGACACAGATCGACAGTCCGGGGTATCCTATGGATCTGAGTCTCTCGCCTGACGGGATGACGATGGCGGTCGCTTATGTATATCCGGAAAACGGACAGATCAGATCACAGATTGCGTTTTACAATTTCGGAAGCGCGGGAAAGAATCAGAAGGACAATCTTGTAAAGGCTGTCAGCTATGACAATCTGATCATTCCGCAGCTGGATTATGTGAACGACAAGGTCTGCGTCGCCTATACGGAAGATGGATTTCTGGTTTTTGAGGGAACTGCGTCTCCGGAGGAAACAGTGCGGGTTCAGGAAAGCCAGGCGATCCTCAGCGTCTGTAAAAACAGCTCTTATGTCGCAATGGTGGTCAGGAGCGGCGACGACGTCTCTCCATATACCCTGAAGCTGTACAGCATCAGCGGAAGAGAAATCTTTCAGGAAAATTTCTCCTTTTCCTATGAAGATATGGGGATAGATAATAACCGGATTCTGCTCTGGAACCGGGGAGAATTTGCTGTCTATAATTTCAGCGGCATTCAGAAATTCCAGGGAGCGATGGAAGAGGGGCAGATTCAGAACATACTCGGACTTGGAAGAGAGAAATATCTGGGAATCCTGGATCAGGGTCTGGTCTATATGAAACTCAGATAGAAACACAGATGGTGGTAAGGAGGAAGAAATGAACTGGCTGCTTATTGTTATACTGATGGTGTTGCTTTTATCGGCAGTGATCGGATTTCACCGGGGACTTGTGCGGACGGCGCTTTCCATGGTTTTTCTGATCCTGGTTGTGATTCTCTCCGGATGGATCAGCCCCTATATCAGCGATGCACTGGAAAAATATACGCCGATTGAGGAGACGATACAGAGTGCCTGCACGGATATGCTGGAAGAAACATTCAACAGCCAGGTTCAGACGGAAACCGGCGACAGTGTCCAGGTACAGGAGAATGTTCTGTCGGCTCTGGGACTCCCCTCCGATCTGCTGGACGGAATGGCGCTGGATGAAAATATTCAGAATGTACAGCAACAGACGGAACTTCTGGCGGAATCCGTGGCGGATGACCTGACGGGGCTTGCGATGGATGGGATTGTATTTGTGGTATCTTTTCTGCTGGCCTGGATCATAGTCAGAATCCTGATGCGTGTTCTGGATGCGTTTGCCGAACTGCCGGTGATCGGCTTTTTCAACCGGATCGGCGGAGGTCTGGTGGGAATTCTGCGGGGGCTTCTGTGGGTATGGATTTTCTTCATCGTACTGACGATATTCGTAGGAACCGGATGGGGAAGGATCTGTATGCAGGCGGTCCGGGAGGACGCGTTCCTTCAGTTTCTTTACGATAATAATCTGATTTTGAAGCTTGTGCTGTACTTCTTTCTTTGAGTACGGCGGAAGCGGATTTTAGTAGATTTCGAAAAACTCTCACACATAAAAATGTGCATGGGAGTTTTTTTGCGGCAAGCAGCTGCGTGTTCGCACAAGCAGATCTTCGCTTCGTTTTTACAACAGTTCGGCCAGCAGAGCTGCTACCCGTTTTTTGTTACAGTTCAGCCAGCTGAACTGCAACCGTTTCTTCCATTTTTTTACAAAATATGTTTCCGAATTTTTAGAGCTATGATATAATTAATTCTAGTCTGATTCGCAGTTCTGCGAAGACATACAAAGGAGGAAACATGAACTGGCTGTTTATTATTGTACTGGTTGCCATTGTACTGTCTGCGGCTGTCGGATATTACCGGGGAGCTGTCAGGACAGTTTTTTCTATGGGACTGCTGATCCTGGTGATGGTGCTTGCCGGGCTTAGTCCGTTTATTGGAAATTTTCTGCGGGAACATACAAGTCTTGCGGAGACCGTTCGTGCGGCGTGTTCCCAACTGGTCAACGGATCGTTGATCACTGCACAGGGCGAGACGGCGCTTACCCTGCCGGAAGGTCTCGTAAACATCATTGCGAATACCCAGGCAGGTCAGAAGGGGCTTGGCGGTGTTTATATGGCGGAATATCTGGCTGATCTTGCGGTGGATGTTATAGCGTTTTTTACAGTATTTCTTCTTGTCTGGATCGCTGTGAAAATTCTGATGCGTATCGCGGACGGATTTACCGGAATTCCGGTTGTCAGCGTGGCGAACCGTCTCTGCGGAGCGGCGCTTGGGATCGTGAGAGCATTATTCTGGGTGTGGATTTTTCTTCTTCTGCTTGTGATCTTTGGGGAGACTTCCTGGGGGAACATCTGCATGAGAGCAGTGCAGTCGAATCTCTTCCTGAAGTTTTTATATGACAATAATCTGATTCTGAACCTGGTATTCTTATTGCTCCGGTAGGAGCCAAAGATTTTTTGTAAATAATCGGGCAGCTGCTGTGATTCATGATGGTGGACCGCGGCAGCTGCGATTTTTTTGTCATCCCAGGACATCCAGGACTTCCTGCTCTGGCATCTGACAGATCTCTGCTATCTCGGCCGCCGTTTTTCCCTGTGCATTTAATTGAAATACACACTTCGCCTTTTTCAGGCCATTCTGGTAACCAGACCGTTCCCCTTTCTCGAACCCGGACTGTTATCCTTTTTTAAAACCGGCGTTCTCCGCGCTCAGCATCTGGGACTGGTAATCCCGCAGCGCTTTTTCCCGCGCTTCATATTCCATCTGCTTCTTCTCATCCGCACTCATCTGCACCAATGTGTCGTATGTTTCTGCTTCTCGGATATATTCGTCTTTCCCTGCCATATACTCGAACGCCTTTCGGTTTTTGCCATGCAGGAACCGCATCCAGCGCAGGATCCCTTTTTCAGACTACGCTTCCGGCGGCAGCTTCTTCAATTAGAGGAACTGTAACTCCAGAAGATCCGAATAGCGCTCCTTTTTGCGGTCATCATAGAGATGAACCGTATGATAGATAATACAGGTCATCGTCAAACCAGGAAAAATCCAGGATGCTGACATGGATGCATTTCCGAAACTGTCATAGGAATCTCCCTTCTTTAACTGTCCGGAAAACATAACAGTGCAGCCAGCTGAACTGTTATGTCATCCAGCCCATCGCGAAGCGATTCTCAATGGCTGGATGCCGGTTACAGTTCAGATGACTGAACTGTAACCATCAAAGATCAGATTTTTTTAAAAAAGTCCTTGACAGAAAATAGATGGTGTGATAGGATATAAAAGTTCGCTGAGGACAGCAAAGATTCAAAGCGAATGAAACTTTTTTTGACAAAAAGTAAAAAATATTTCAAAAAAGTTCTTGACAGAAACGACTCGCTGTGATAAACTAACGGAGTTGCTACTGAAGCAGGAACGGCTCCTGAAAAACGGAGCGAACCTTGATAACTGAACAGTGAAACAC
>ERZ1090868.1590-NODE-1592-length-11927-cov-23.495030_pt1 | contig 11927 bp, 12 predicted proteins | sample MGYA00478475_ERZ1090868 | MGnify/ENA primary metagenome ERZ1090868 (study PRJEB33644, sample SAMEA5815747) | chicken gut metagenome | biome: Chicken; feature: Gastrointestinal Tract; material: Caecum | place: Ireland | collected 2019-01-01 | study: A study of...
TACACTTATGCGATCGTCGGCAGCGTCAGATGTGTATAAGAGACAGAAAGTATTCGGAATAATCTTGGTTATAATTCCATTTATAATTAGTTTCATACCGGGTGCTGACATATCTAACACTCATACAACAATTCAAAACGGTGTACAAACAACAGTAAGTACAAGTACTTCATTAAATACAATACTTTTACTAGTATATTCATTAATATGCTTAGTTATCTTTGTATTGGCAGTTGTAAAATACTTTAAACTAAAGAAAAATCGTGTAACCCCAATTGAAACAGAAACACCTAATGTAACAATGCCGACTCCACCGGTTGGATCACCTGCTCAAGTTACACCACAACCAGTTGCTCCTAGTCCAGCACCAAACGTTGCTGAAAGCTTTGATGTACCTGAGTCATTGACTCAGCCAGTAGAAAATAATCAAATAAGTGCTGAACCAATACCTGAGTCACAAATAAATAATAATGTAGCTGTTCAAGGAGTTCCACAAACACCAGGAATTGAGAAAGTTTCACCAGAACCAAACGTTCCACAAAATGTTTTCCAAACAGCTCAAACAGCGCAAACTCAAGAAGTAATTACTGAAGAACCAACACCAATGGTAGTAAATATACAAGTAACTCCGGAAGAAACTCCAGTTACTTCAGAAACTGTACCAAATAATACAAATAGTATATTTGATACACCTGTTGAAACTCCAGTAAGTACACCGGTAGCTTCAGTAGCTACACCAGTAGAAACTCCAGTAAATACTCCGGTAACTCCAGTAGCTACTCCAAGTGTATCACCTACTCCAGTTGCTCAGCCAAATACGCAACCTAGCGAACCTTATGATATTTTCTCATCAATGCCAACAAGTACTCCAACTGACCCACAAAATTAGAAAGTTTAAAATAACTTTCTTTTTTCATGGACTTCTTAAACATTTCATAAAACCGTGTTATAATGTAAATAATAAATCAAAGGAGGATAGAAAATGGAAAAGAAAATAAATGAAGAAGAAAAAGAAGCAACCTTAGAAGATATCGTCAAAAATGATTATCAAGGAGCTACAATTGTTGAACTAAACATTCCAACTAAAAAAATTGGCGTTGCCTCAGATCATCGTGGACATAATTTAAAACAAAAACTTACAAAATATTTGATCAAAAAAGGATATACTGTAATAGACTATGGATGTGACGATAAAAATAGTCATGACTATCCTGAATTTGGTTTTAAACTAGGAGAAGCAATTCGCGATGGAAAAGTTGAAAAAGGAATTGCCATCTGTGGAAGTGGAATAGGCATAAGCATCGCTTGTAATAAAGTCAAAGGAGTTAGATGCGCTAAAGTTGACAATATCAAGGAGGCCAAATATACAAGACTTGATAACGATGCCAATGCTATCGCCTTAAGTGGCGACATGCCAGTTTACCGGGCCAAAGATATATTAGATGTCTTTCTAAAAACAAACTTCAGTAATGAAGAACGTCACCAAAGAAGAATAGATATGCTTAACAATTATGATTAAAGCCTTTTTATATATCATAATCTTCGTTACAACAGTTTGGGCCTTAGAAAGCGTTAATATAACAGGAATATTTAAAAAAAATAGATATTATGCACCAAGGGTATTATATCTAATAGTTGCCATGGCTTTATCGTACTTAGTAGTTAATTTCTTATATGATTTTTGGAGTGTTACTAAAATCGTATAACTAGAAAGGAAACTAACCGTATGAAAAAGCTCATTATAGTTACACTATTAGTAATCATAATACCTTTTTTAGTTGTCAAAATATTTGTTCCCATCGATGAAATAAAATTCAAAAACATGACCAATAATATAATTAGAGTCAAAGATGAACAGGGAAATATTACCGAAATACCATTCGAAGAATATGTAAAAGGCGTAGTAGCCGGTGAAATGCCAGCCACCTTTGAAGAAGAAGCCTTAAAAGCTCAAGCAGTCGCCTCTAGAAGCTATGCCATGTATCAAATGGAAGGAAGCAAAGATAAAGATTATGATGTCTTAGATACAACCACTAACCAAGTATACCTAACAGATGAAGAACTAAAAAACAATTGGAAAGAAGAATATCCAGAAAAAATAAATAAAATAAAAAAAGCAGTCGCCGAAACCAAAGGAGAATACCTCACATACGACGGTAAAGTAATAAATGCCATGTTCTTTTCCACAAGCACAGGTCAAACCGAAAATAGTGAAGATGTTTTTGTCACTGCCCTTCCCTACCTAAGAAGTGTCGCAAGTACTTGGGATGAAAAGTCACCAGTATATACTGATACAGCTACCATATCTCTTCAAGACTTCTATAACAAACTATCATTACCATATAATGAAACCTTAACCGTTGAAATAACCTCACAAACAGCTACTGGACGCATAAAAACTTTAAAAATAAATGGAACCGAATTTAATGGACGAGATTTTGCTTCAAAACTATCATTAAGATCTAATTGCTTCACAATCTCTCAAAATGAACAAAACATAACCATTACCACTAAAGGCTTCGGACATGGTGTTGGTATGAGCCAATACGGAGCCAACGGAATGGCTAAAGAAGGATACGATTATAAAAAAATTTTAAAACATTACTACAGCAATACTAAAATTGAAAAAATTTAGTATATTTTTTATTTTTTAGTAAAAACTTATATTAGAGGTGAAAAAACATGGAAAAGAAACTAAATAAAAATCTCATTTACATCATTGGACTAAGTACTACTTTATTAATTATCGTTATTGCCGCATATTATGGAGTCTACTCTCAAAACAAATTAAAAGAAAAAGAAGATTATACCTATGTTTCAAAACTGTTTGACGAACAAATAGAACCTGTTGTTAACGATAACCAATATATGATAAGACCATACAATAATGAAAACGTTAAAGTAGTTCAAAACTTCTATGATTATAAAGGTAAAGAAAAAGACCAAGAAAACTCCATCATAAATTATGACACAACATATCTTCAAAATAATGGAGTTGCCTATGGTGGTATTAATGAAACCTTTGACGTACTTGCAACCTTAGACGGAACTGTTACAAGTATCAAAGACGATAACCTCTTAGGTAAAGTCGTAACCATAACTCATAATAATGGAATAACAACAGTATATCAAAGCTTAAGTGAAGTTACTGTTAAAGAAAACGATCAAGTAGTCCAAGGAACAGTTATTGGTAAAGCCGGAGAAAATAACATCAATAAAGACCTAGGAAATCACGTTTCATTTGAAGTTATGAAAGACGGAACATACTTAAATCCAGAAAACTGTTATGAAACATCTATAGATAAATTAACAACCAATTAATGTTAATGATACACAAACAAAGTTTTGTTAATAACCAAAAAAACTCGCCTACGCGAGTTTTTCAAAACTCCTTTGGAGTTTTGCGAATGATTATACCTAAGTTTAAAACACTATCCTATAATATACGGATCACTTTGGGTTCCACTTCCACTTAAGGAGAGACTAGAGGTTAGATATACTGCAGGCCGAACGCCGCTGGAATTGCGCGCGAGGTTGCTGTAGACATTGCCGCCGTCGTTAACATAGAACACAGAGTTCGAGATAGTAGCGTAAGGCGACAGAGACCACCAATAAGTACCAGGTATATACATCCAATCATTTGCCACGCATGTCTCTAAATTACTATCAAATTCCATTATACTACTACACAAACTTTGATTACTATTTGCATTAAAATAATCTGTCTCATTTATTAATCCTACATTCCCATTCCATTGATATGCTTTCTCTTCTTCTAAAGCTAATTCTATTTCTCCATTTGGATTACTTTCATCTCCAAATATTCCTCCTACATTCCACGTATTATTTACTATTAATTCTTGTGCTTCTCCGTTTAAATCATTATAATATTCTCCATTTAAATACGTTAGCATCTCACTATCCGCATCGACAGTTCCTGAGTAATCACCATTTCTAAATTCACTTGGACTTCCAATCATATTTGCCGTACTACTCCATGCATTACAACCATAAGTTGGTGCATCGCCTTGCGAACAATATCCGGTTGTTCTAGCTCCCCTACTATCAAATGGCATTTCTTCTGGTAGGACTTCATTTCTTACTATCTTATATGTTCCATTAGTCTCTTTTGATATTATTCTCCATAACTCTCCATTAAACTCTATATAGTTATCTGGATTACTTCCTCTATATACATATCTTCCTGATGTATATTCATCTGCATATAATCCATCTCCACTGTCAGCTACTGAAACTGTGTTTCCTCCGATTAATGCAGTATTACCTGCTGGTCCTTCTTCTCCTGTTGATTGTTCATAATCAAGTGTTACTTCTAAATCACTTGTTATATTACTTGGCTGACTTGTCGTACTCGCATTATATGATACTGTTACACTAAATTTTGTACTTTCACTTGCTTTTAATACTTCTCCTTCTTGTATCCCACTTGTCTCAAATATTATCGCATTATTATTACTATCACTCTTTTGGATTGTTTTTAATACTGCGTCTATTGATCCTTGATTCTCTACTGTCACATCATATGTGATTGAATCTCCTGGCAAATACAAGTTTGTTTTAAATGTCGCCGTTGTCTCTGTATGACTTGGCTCTTCGGCATTCTCTGCCCTTCCTACTACATTCCTACTTTGAATATCTGTAATTAACACTTTAAACTCACTTGTTATGTTACTTGTTCCATTAATTGTAAGCTGAGTTCTAAAAGCTGCATATCCGGCTGCCATTACTAAAAGAATACTACATAGTCCTAAGATTATATAGTTTCTTTGTTTAGTATTAAATCTTTGCTTCATAAATATTTTACTCATATCTTATTTAAGTTATAACACACATTCTTAATCGTATACAACTGCACACCCCTCGTTTACCATAATTTTACGTTAACCTTTTTTCAAATTCTATTGTTTTTAATTTTAAAATATTTTTATCTAATAATTTGTCGATTTTTATGTGCAAAAAAAGTCATAAAAAAACATATCTTAATCTATAAAATACTATTTTTGTATGATATAATATTAAAAGGAAAAAAGGTGATTTTATGTTTTCAAAAGATATTGGAATAGATTTAGGAACGGCTAACGTTCTTATTTATATTAAAGGACAAGGAATTGTTTTAAATGAGCCTAGTGTTGTGGCAATTGACGAAGATACTAAAAGACCGCTAGCTGTTGGAACAATGGCCAAAGAAATGCTTGGCAGAACACCTGGACAAGTAAAAGCAATTAGACCAATGAAAGATGGAGTTATCGCTGATTTTGAAACTACCGAAATAATGCTTAACTATTTTATTAGAAAAGTAAATGGTAAAAGCTTTTTTGCTCGTCCTAGAATTTTAATTTGCTGTCCTTCAAACATTACCCAAGTAGAAAAAAATGCTATCAGAGAAGCTGCCGAAAAAACCGGGGCTAGAAAAGTATATCTTGAAGAAGAACCTAAAGTTGCTGCTATCGGAGCCGGTCTAGATATATCTAAACCAAGTGGAAATATGGTTATCGATATCGGTGGTGGAACAACAGATGTTGCCGTATTATCTTTAGGTGGAATTGTAAATTCCTCTTCAATTAAAGTTGCTGGAAATACTTTTGATAACGATATAATTAAATATATTAGAGAAAAATATAAACTATTAATCGGTGATGTAACAGCTGAAGACATTAAATTTAAAATCGGCACAGTTTATCCAGGATCAAAACAAGAAAAAATGGAAGTTCGTGGTCGTGACTTAGTAACCGGACTTCCTCATACTATAACTATGACTTCTGATGAAGTCGAAGAAGCACTAAGAGAAAGTGTTTATATCATTGTAAACACTGCTAAAAGCGTATTAGAACAAACACCTCCAGAATTATCAGCAGATATTGTTGATAAAGGAATAGTTATCACTGGAGGAGGAGCTTTATTAGATGGTTTTGCCGAACTTTTAAATCATGAATTAAAAGTACCTGTATTCGTTGCTGAAAGTCCGCTTACATGCGTTGTTGAAGGAACAGGTGTCTTATTAGATAATATTCCTTTACTAGAAAGTGGTTTAAATAAAAATTATTAGACCATAATAAAACTAGAAAGGAAGAATAAAATGGAAGAAAAAACAAAAATGTTAAAAGAAAAACTATTTAGAAAATCAGAAAGCGGTTGGTACACTAGTCCTAATCTAGATGAGATTTTTGACTATGCAGAAGGCTATATTGACTTCTTAAATCACTCCAAAACTGAAAGAGAAGCCGTTAAATACTTCAAACAAAAATTAGATGAAAATGGCTTTAAAGATATTTGTGATGTAACATCACTTACTCCAGGAGATAAAGTCTACTACATTAACCATCACAAAAACATCTATGCTGCCATAATTGGAAGTGAAGACTTCAAAGAAGGATTTAATATCATAGGTGCCCACATCGATAGCCCAAGACTCGATTTAAAACCAAATCCTCTATATGAAGATACCTCTCTTGCTATGCTTAAAACCCACTATTATGGAGGAATCAAAAAATACCAATGGCTAAACATTCCTTTAAGTATGCATGGAGTATTCATCAAAAAAGATGGGGAAAAAGTCGAAGTAAACATTGGTGAAGACGAAAACGATCCAATTTTCACCATTGCTGACCTTCTTCCACATCTCTCAGACTGGCAAGAAAAGAAAAAACTATCAGAAGCTATTGACCCTGAAAAATTCAATATCTTAGTTGGTAGCATGCCATATACAACCGAAGAAGAAAAAGACAACGTAAAACTTAATGTTTTAAGTATCTTAAATAAAAAATATGGAATTGTCGAAAGAGACTTTGTCAGTAGTGAAATCGAATTTGTACCAGCTTTTAAAGCTAGAAGCCTAGGCTTTGATCGAAGCATGGTTGCCGGTTATGGCCAAGATGATAAAGCTTGTGCCTACCCTAGCTTAACTGCTTTATTAAAACAAGAAAATTTAACCAGAACATCTATCTGTATTTTAGCCGATAAGGAAGAAGTTGGCAGTATGGGAAACACAGGAATGTCATCTCATAACTTCGAATACTTCATTCAAAAACTTATCGAAAAAACAAATACTAAAGCTAGTATTCATGAAATATATAAAAATACTCTAGTATTATCAGCAGATGTTACTGCCGCTTATAATCCAAACTATCAAGACATATATGAAAAAAATAACGAATCATATTTAGGTCACGGCCTATCACTTATTAAATATACCGGTAGTGCCTCAAAAGGTGGCGCATCAGATGCCAATGCTGAATACATTGGTTTCGTTAGAAAAATGTTTGAAGAAAAAAACATTGCCTATCAAAACAGTGAAATGGGTAAAATTGGAGTTGGTGGCGGTGGAACTATCGCCTATATTCTAGCTGACCGTGGAATGAACGTAGTCGACTGTGGAATTTCTCTTCTTTCCATGCACTCTCCATATGAAATAACTAGCAAATTCGATTTATATAATGCATACTTAGGCTATCAAACCTTTTATCAAAACGCAGAAACATTTAAAGACTAATGTTTCTTTTTTGTGTTATAATACATAAAAAGGAGTGGTTATATGTTTCCATATATCGATAGGTTTGTTACAGATGAAATAATTCCGGATAAAAAAACTGTTAATGACCGCTGGTCCCTAACAAGAGACGGAAAATATATCGCCATAGTTAAAAGTGATACAGGACTAATCAGAATAAAAAACGAAGACTATTATGGTGTATTTTCTCATCCAGAAAACAAGGACATCATGCTTTTCGCCCTCGCCGATGGAATGGGAGGATATAGTTATGGCGATAAAGCGTCCACCTTTGTTGTTAACGAAGTGGGTAAATATTTTAAACAAAGTAAAATTCGAGATATAAATGACTCTCAAAATTATTTAAATTACTTAGATGAAAAAATAAAAGAAATTAACAATAATTTAAAATACGGTGGTACAACCCTAACCGGAGCTGTTGTAAACGAAGAAGATATAATAACGTTCAATATCGGTGACTCCAGAACCTACGGTTATAAAGATAAACTGACGCAGCTTACCGAAGATGACTCTCAATTATGGAGCTTATATAAAAACGGAAAAATAAAAAAAGACGACATCAGGTTCATGCACGGCAATAACATCATGACCGACGCCATCGATGGACTCAGAATTCCCATTCATCCAAAATATAACATAGTCAAAAGTAACTCTTACGATGCCCTACTTATGACGACCGATGGGATCCATGACATTTTATCCGATGAAGAAATGGAAACCATAATCGAAAACAACAAAGAATTTCCTCGAAGTATAGCCTACGAATTAGTTTTCAATTCACTATACTATAAAGAAGAAATATCAGATGAAGCCATGAATAGAATTGAAAATGTCTTATGTGAACCATTTTATGAAACAATTCCTGGAAAAGATAACTCCACCGCCGTTCTAGTATTTACTAAAAATATAAAAAGATAAGGAGAAGAAATATGAATATCATAAATATAATAATATCAGCCATAACCGCGCTATTTGGTTATCGCTTAAACAAATTTTTAATCGCTATTATTGGAATAGTAATTGGGTATAACCTAGGAACTGAAATACTACCTGCATATATAACCGACAGTAATACCGTCTTTGCCCTATCAATAGTCATTGCCCTACTACTTGGACTAATATCATTCAGATTATACTTAGTAGGTATATTCTTACTTTGCTTCTTTACCGCCTATAATTTCTTTGGAACCGTCGAAATTGGCCAAACCCAAACATACATTATCGGTGCGATAATTGGAGCCATAGCTGGATTCCTTGGAATGAGTTTCCAAAAACCAATCATAATCATTGCCACGAGTCTCTTTGGTTCGTTCTTGTTTATTGAAACCGTATCTAGTCTCCTAAACCTTCAAAGTAACTCTCTAATCACTGTTGCTTCGATAGTTTTAACCGTCGTCACCGCTATCTTTCAATTTAAATCATCAAGCGAGAATTAGTATTATTTAGAAAAATATGTTAAAATTATAAACAGAGGTGAGCTTTAAGATGCATGATGAAATAACAAGAATCTTTTTAATGGTTATGACAACCTTTTTCTTTGTTGCCCTAATCGTTCCATTTATTAAAAAAATCGCAATCCACGTCGGAGCTTTAGATATACCAAACAAAAGAAAAGTTCATAGTAAACCGATGCCAAGACTAGGAGGATTAGCCATCTTCTTTGGTTTCCTTTTAGGTTATATGATTTTTGGTGAACCTAGTAGTACCATGAACTCTGTTTTAATCGGAAGCTTTATTATTGTTTTAATTGGCGCCATTGACGACATAAAACCATTAAAAGCCTCAGTCAAGTTTATCGCTCAGTTGGCTGCAGCCTGCGTCGTTACGATATATGGTGGCCTACTAATCCAAGACGTATCAGCTTTTGGATTTTACATTGACTTTGGAATATTTGCCTACCCGATAACTATCTTCTTTATCTTAGGCTGTCTAAACTGTATTAACCTAATCGACGGACTAGATGGATTATGTGCGGGCATAAGCGCAATATACTTTGCGACAATCGGAATAATTTCGATAATAATGGGAAAACTTGGACTAGAATTTGTCTTAACCTTTATTATGTTAGGCTCAGTTTTAGGATTCTTAGTTCATAACTTCCATCCTGCATCTATCTTTGCTGGTGACTCTGGTTCCCTGTTTATGGGCTTTATGATTGCTGTAATCGCATTACTTGGATTCAAAAGTGTTACCCTCACATCATTAATAATCCCAGTTCTAATCTTAGCTATACCAATCTTAGATACTGTATTTGCCATTATCAGAAGATTACTCAAAGGTGAAAAAATATCTAAACCGGACAAATCCCATCTTCACCATCAACTATTAAATAAAAACTTCTCTCATTTAACGACAGTTTTGATAATCTATGGAATTAGTATTCTTTTCTCAGCTGCCTCAATCGTCTACGTTCTCCATGATCAAAAACTCGGATATATATTATATGCTATATTGACAATCATCGTTTTAACATTTGTCTTAAAAACCGATATAGTTGTCGACACCCATGCTTTAGCTGAAAAAATTCATAAAAAGAAAAAGTAATTATCTCGCATAATTATTTTTTTTATTACCATAATAAAAATGGTGATCCTTATGGAAAAAGAAATGATGGAACTATTAGATGTTATCTTAAGAAGTTTAGTTTCCTTAGTAACCCTATTTTTAGTAACCAAAATGATTGGAAAAAAACAAGTATCCCAGTTCAGCCTCTTTGACTATGTCATCGGCATTTCAATCGGTAACTTCGCCGCCGAACTTGCCCTAAACCTCGAATCAGAATATCTTCATGGAATTGTTGCCGTCGTCATCTTCGGAATAGTTGCTTACTTAGTAAATCTAATAACCATGAAAAACTTAAAAATAAGACAGTTCTTTATTGGCAAGCCGACATTACTTATCAAAAAAGGAAAAATATTATATAAAAACTTACAAAAAAACCGATTTGATATCAACGATTTATTAGAAGGAGCGCGAAGTAGCGGTTATTTTGATATCTCCGAAATCGACTATGCCGTTATGGAAGCCAATGGTAAAGTAAGCTTTATGGCCAAACCTGATTATCAAACACCAACTAATAAAGATTTAAAAATCCAAAAACAAAGATCCGGACTGTGTTCAAATTTAATCGTCGATGGAATAGTTATGCATGAAGCCCTAGAAGCTGCCCACAAAGATGAAAAGTGGCTCTTTCACGAACTAAAAGTAAAAGGCTTAAATTTAAATGATGTTCTTCTGGCAACCCTAGATTTGGATGAAAATTTTACGGTTTTCCCTAAAGAAACAAACATAAATGACCCTGACCTTTTAAGTTAAAATAAAATATGCTAAAATAAGCATTGAGAGGTGTATCTATGTTTATTTTTATTGGTCTATATTTATTCGCATTTACTATGGTTATAATCAAACAGTATTTTCCAAAAGTCAAAAATGTTATTGCCTTTCCCCTATCTTTAATCGGCTCATTTCTGATATCATTTATAATTAGCTATTTCCGCTTTGATATAAAAATACTTGAATCGATATATTATAACGATTTCTTTGGTTTTGAAAACTATATAGGTATATCATTTTATTTAATAATAGTCCTAATTATATTTGCTTTGCTTAAAATGAAACTGTGTAAAAAAATTACAATTACCATTCTTTCGTTTATAATTTTATGTGTTATCTCATTTGTCCTTCAATTTAACTATTGTGGCTCAGGACTCTTTGGCGATTATAATAGCAAAAAAGGATTTGAAACATTTTGTGAAGTAAAAGAAAACATTGAAAACTTTCCAGTTAATATTTTTCCGGAAATAATAACAGATGATAAAACCCATAACCCATCATATAAATAAGGTTAACATATGTTAAAAGAAGTTAAAATAAATAACAAACAAGAATTAAATAAATTTTATAAACATCTGTTTATTTACCGTTCTATTTTCTATAAAAATGTAACATTTACTGTGGAAAACGATAAATATAACATCAAAAATATTATAAAAGCCTTAAACATCAAAAATCGAAAACAAAGAATCAAATACATCTATGATGCAGCCTGTGACGAAGTCGACAATTTCTATAATCATAAAGATATCTGTTGCTTTAAAAATAATAAATGCCTAGTTCAGCAACAGCTTCAAAATGGAAACATCAATGGATGTTGCCGCCTCTGCCCATTTCAAAGTAAGCAAGGATGTAAAACGAAAAACCTGACCTGTAAATTATTTACTTGTTCCGAAGTTAAAAAAAGATGCCCGGTTATTAAATATGAAGATTTAAATCTCTTAAAAGTATTGACCAAAAGACAAAGACATATGATAAGGTCATCTTACTTTTCTAAAAGAGAATCAGTATTATTTGATCCTGTCTCTTATACACATCTGACGCTGCCGACGATCGCATAAGTGTA
>ERZ1090868.1598-NODE-1600-length-11916-cov-13.294242_pt1 | contig 11916 bp, 10 predicted proteins | sample MGYA00478475_ERZ1090868 | MGnify/ENA primary metagenome ERZ1090868 (study PRJEB33644, sample SAMEA5815747) | chicken gut metagenome | biome: Chicken; feature: Gastrointestinal Tract; material: Caecum | place: Ireland | collected 2019-01-01 | study: A study of...
TCATACGGTCTGCGCAGTGAATGCGCAGACCTGGCTGAACGGTTACAATCTATATCATATAGTATAGAGGATAACCTTGTCAAGAAATGCAGAATGGCATAAAATAAGAAAAAGTGTAACGTTCAGCCAGCCGAATGGTAACAAAAAGCAACCGTTCAGCCGGCTGGACGGTCACAGAAAAAACCTATAAGTCGGAATGCGCCGGTTTTAACCGGGCTCCGGGAAAGGATGGAAGATCATGAAATTTAAGGACATGCCTTATGAGAGAATTGATTTTGCAAAGGCAGAGGAAGAACTGAGAGGCCTGATGAAGGAACTCCAGGAGGCGAAGAACGGCGAGGAGCAGTTCGAGACACATAAGAAGTTTTACCTTCTGAACGACCATGTGGAGACAGAGGCGACCATCTGTCAGATCCGTCACACGATCGACACTACAGATGAGTTCTACGAAAAGGAACAGAAGTATTACGATGAACAGCTGCCGGCCTATTCCAATTTGCGGGTGGCGTATCAGAAAATGCTCTATGAATCGCCGTACCGGGAAACGCTGGAGGAAAAGATCGGACCGGTGGCGTTTAAAAACATGGAGATTGCGATGAAGTCTGTGTCTGACGAGGTGATCCCGCTGATGCAGGAAGAAAATATGCTGGCGACAGAGTATGAGAAGCTGCTGGCAGGGGCGAAGATCGACTGGGAAGGGGAGACGCTGAATCTTTCCCTGCTGACGCCCTATCTGACCAGCGCCGATCCGGAAGTTCGCAGAAAGGCAGCTGAGAAGCAGAATGAATATTTCGAGAGCGTCAGCGGAAAACTGGATGAATTGTATGACAAGCTGGTAAAGAACCGCACGGAGCAGGCGAAAAAGCTGGGATTTGAAAATTACACAGAGCTTGGGTACCTGAGAATGCAGAGAAACTGCTATGGAAGAGAGGAAGTGGAAAATCTGCGCCGCCAGGTGAAGGAAGTGTTTGTGCCGTTTGCGGAGAAGCTGTATGAAAAGCGGAGACAGCGTCTGGGCCTGGAGACTATGACGTGGTCCGATGAGCAGGTCTTCGGTCCGGAGGGCAGTCCTCAGCCGGAGGGGACGCCGGAGGAAATCCTGGCGGCCGGTCAGAAAATGTACGGGGAACTTTCTCCGGAGACGAGAGAATTTTTCGACTTCATGATGGAGAATGAACTGATGGATGTATTCGGGCGCAAGACGAAGGCAGTCGGCGGTTACATGACGTACCTTCCGGACTATAAATCTCCGTTCATCTTCGCAAACTTCAACGGGACAAGCGGGGATGTGGATGTGATGACCCATGAATGTGGTCATGCGTTCCAGGGATACCTGGCGGCGGAAGATCCGATCCGGGAGCATGCGGACATCGGAATGGAGACGGCGGAGATCCACTCCATGTCCATGGAATTCTTCACCGAGCCCTGGTACCATCTGTTTTTCGGGGAAAAGAATACCGACGCTTACACGCAGATGCATCTGGAGGACGCAGTGATGTTTGTGCCGTACGGCTGCATGGTGGATGAATTCCAGCACGAGGTATACGATCATCCGGAGATGACTCCCGACGAGCGGAAACAGGTGTGGAAGCGCCTGGAGAGAGAATACAAGCCGCATCTGAATTACGGCGGCCTGAAATTCTTCGAGAAAGGCTGCTTCTGGCAGAAACAGCATCATATCTACAGCTATCCGCTGTACTACATCGACTATGTGATCGCCCAGCTGTGTGCGTTTGAATTCAAGGCATGGATGGACAAGGATTACCAGGAGGCGTGGAAACATTATCTGCAGCTGTGCCGTCTGTCCGCGTCCAAGTTCCACACGGAACTGCTGGAGGAAGTCGGCCTGAAAACCCCGTTTGCCGACGGAACCATTCAGGAAATCGTCGACAGCTTGGAAAAGCTGGTATAACGTCTCAGCGCAGCTTCATCTCGAAATACTGTGTTTCCGATCGCCGGGAAAATCCGCAGGATTCATATAGCGGCAGGGCGGCCATGTTCTCCCGGTCTACCCCGAGCGCGATCTCCCGGCTGCTGTCTGCGCTGAGAAGTTCCAGAAGCCGGGAGAGCATGCTGCGGCCAAGCCCCTGGTGCCGGTGTCCCGGATCGATGCACAGGCCGAACAGGTATTGGTAGGTTCCCGACTGATCCACGGAGACACATCCGACCGGAGTGCCGCCCAGAAAAGCTGCGTACAGAGAGCTGTCTTTTCCCTCATAAGTTTCGCGGATATGAGTTTCGGCAACATCAGGAGGATTGTCAAACGCTGCGGCATGGATGGCCGTCAGTGCAGGCAGATCCTCCTTTTCTGCCGGACGGATGGAAAACCCGCTGACCGCCGTACAGGGCTGTCGGTTTCCGGGATCCCAGATCATAAGAAATTCTGAATGGCGATAGACAGCCGGAAAATGAGAAAGAAATTCTCTCTGGCCGGCGAACGCTTTTTCTGTTTTCAGGAGAATGGTTGAATAATGAAATCTCTCCAACTCCCGGCAGGCGAACTGAAACAACGCAGAAAAAATCCCCTGTCTCCGTCTGGCCGGATGCACACAGGCGGAAATCTCCGCGCCGTCCGCTTCATCCGCATAGACCATCAGAAATCCGACGATCCCGGAATGATCCTCCGCGAGATAAAAAATATTCATATCCGGATAAAAACTATACTCGGAGCCGAGATAAATCTCATAATACATACGGTCAGACTCATTGCAAAAAGCCATAAAATTCCGGATCCGTCCCTTCCGCTCCGGAGTCAGGACCGAACAAGAAACAAATTCCAAAAAAATCCCTCCAATCTTTCAAGACTTTCCACGCTGCCCTTGCAGTAGCCATGCGACGGCTCAAAAAAGTGTCAAATATATACACAGTATATCAGGCAAAACCAGGGAATACAATCTTCAAAACTTTCATCCGGTCTGCGCAGTAATTGCGCAGACTTGGCTGGAGTGTCACATCCCCACAGCCGCCCGCCGTATACGCCTGCCACCGGCCCCGCCTTTCTTTCGTCAATCTCTTGTTTCATTTTCGTTCCTGTGATAAAATACTGGGAGCGGAAGAAACAGAAAAATGCAGGAATCTTTCAGGTGGATGAAAGTATCTGATGTCTGAAGAAAGGGGGAATTCCCGTGGAGAATTTCAAGGCAGGCATTGTTCAGATGAATTCCGGTCCGGACGTGGAAGAAAACATGCGGGCGGTCAGAGAGTATACCGCGTACGCTGCAGCGGAAGGCGCAAAGTTTATCATGTTTCCGGAGACCGTGGATTATATAGGAAAGCAGATGGGAAAACATGGGGAACGGATCCCCGGTTATGTGACGAGATCCTTTGCGGGGCTGGCGCGGCAGTACGGCGTCTACCTGCACTGCGGCAGCATCACAGAGGCTACTCCCGGAGGTCTCCCGTTTAACACTTCGCTGTTGTTCTCCCCGGACGGGCAGATCCGGGCGCTGTATCGGAAGATCCATCTCTTTGACGTGGGATTGGAGGACGGACCTTCCTATCGGGAGTCGGCGGAGATCGCTCCCGGGTCGGAAATCGTCGTGACAGAACCGTACTTCGCCTCTCTGGGATTGTCGATCTGTTATGACATACGGTTTCCGGAGTTGTATCGTCTTCAGGCGGCGAACGGAGCGGAGGTTTTCTGTGTGGCGGCGAACTTCACCAGGGAGACCGGGGAAAAACACTGGGAAATGCTTCTCCGGGCAAGGGCAGTGGAAAACACCGCTTATGTGCTGGCGGCCGGCCAGTGCGGAGTGAAAGCCTCGTTTGAAGCATACGGACACTCGATGATCATCGACCCGTTCGGAGAGATCCTGGCGGAAGCAGGCGAGGAACCGGGAGTATTGATCGCGGAGCTCAGCTCCGAGCGGCTGATGCAGGCGAGAATGTCGATCCCTTCTCTGGCAGGGCGTCGGACGGATGTGTACCGCCTGGAAGGCCAGATACGGAAATATTGATGGCAGGCAACTATAAGCGTAAAAGATAAATATAGAGGAGAAAAATCATGCAGAATTTTGTTCAGTATACACCGACTGAGGTGATCTTTGGAAGAGGAACAGAGAATCAGACCGGAGCTGAGGTGAAAAAATGGGGCGGCAGCAGAGTGTTTCTGGTCTATGGAGGCGGCAGTGCAGTCCGCAGCGGCCTGATCGGCAGAGTGGAGCGTTCCCTGAAGGATGAGGGCATCGTCTGGGAGGAATTCGGCGGCGTTCATCCGAATCCGCGCCTGGCCTTCGCGGAGGAGGGCGTCCGGAAGGCGCTTGCTTTCGGCGCGGACTTTATCCTGGCGGTCGGCGGCGGAAGCGCGATCGATACGGCGAAAGCCATCGCTCACGGAACTGCGAACCCGGAGGAGAAGCTGTGGGATATCTGGACACAGAAGGTACCTCTGACAAAATCCCTGCCGGTGGCTGCAGTCCTGACGATTCCGGCGGCAGGAAGCGAGATGAGCGATTCGGCGGTTCTGACCAATGAGGCCATCGGCAAGAAAGCCGGGATCAATACACCGTTTAACCGCTGCCGTTTCGCCGTGATGAATCCGGAGCTGGCGGCGACGCTGCCCGCTTACCAGATTGCCTGCGGCGTGACGGACATTATGATGCATACGATGGAGCGCTACTTTATTCCGGGAATCCAGTGTGAGATGACGGACTGCATTGCCGAGGGTCTGCTGCGCACCGTGATCAAAAACGGGCCGAAGGTGTTGGAAAACCCGTCGGATTACGACGCGATGGCGGAGATCATGTGGTGCGGAAGCCTGTCTCATAACAGCCTGACAGAGTGCGGCCGCGGAAAGGATTTCTCCGTCCATAAGCTGGGGCATGCGCTGAGCGCAAAGTACGATGTGGCTCACGGAGCGTCCCTTGCGGCAGTGTGGGGCTCCTGGGCGAGATATCTGTATCAGGATCAGGCGCTGGGAAGATTCGCCCAGTTCGCAGAGAATGTCTGGGGCATTTCCGGCGACGGTAAGACAGAGGAAGAGACGGCGCTGGCCGGAATAGAAAAGACGGAAGCATTCTTCCGGAGCATCGGCATGCCGGTCAGTCTTTCCCAGCTGGGTGTGCAGCCGAATGAGGAGGATAGGAAGGCTCTTTCCCTGGATGCGACCATGGGCGACACGGTAAAACTCACCAGGATCCGTCCGCTGGGCGCGAAAGAGGTGGGCGAGATTTACCAGATGGCAATGTAATGGAGGAACAGAATTGGCAGGAATTGAACAGAGTAAAATTCGAAATTTTTGTATTATCGCACATATCGACCACGGAAAGTCCACACTGGCGGACAGGATCATTCAGAAAACAGGTCTGCTGACTGAGCGTGAAATGCAGGATCAGGTGCTGGACAATATGGATCTGGAACGGGAACGCGGAATCACCATCAAGGCTCAGGCGGTCCGGACCATTTACAAGGCGAAGGACGGCGAAGAGTATATTCTGAACATGATCGACACGCCGGGCCATGTGGATTTCAACTACGAGGTGTCCCGAAGCCTGGCGGCCTGCGACGGTGCGATCCTGGTGGTCGACGCGTCTCAGGGGATCGAGGCGCAGACCCTTGCAAACGTATATCTGGCGCTGGACCATGACCTGGATGTCTTTCCGGTGATCAATAAGATCGATCTGCCGAGCGCGGATCCCGACCGCGTGATCGCTGAGATTGAGGATGTGATCGGCATCGAGGCGGAGGACGCTCCTCGGATCTCCGCGAAAACGGGAGAGAACGTGGACGAGGTGCTGGAGCAGATCGTGAATAAGATCCCCGCGCCCAAGGGAAGTCCGGACCATCCGCTCCAGGCGCTGATCTTCGATTCTGTATACGACGCCTACCGCGGCGTTATCGTTTCCTGCCGTGTGATGGAGGGAAGCGTGAAAAAAGGCACGAAAATCCGTATGATGGCCACCGGCGCGGTGGAGGAGGTGGTCGAAGTGGGATACTTCGGCGCCGGACAGCTGATTCCCTGTGAAGAGCTGAGCGCCGGGATGGTCGGTTATATCACGGCGAGCATTAAGAATGTCCGGGATACCCGCGTGGGCGACACGATCACGGATGCGGACAATCCCTGTGCAGAACCTCTTCCGGGATATAAAAAGGTCAATCCGATGGTCTACTGCGGAATGTATCCGGCGGACGGCGCTCAGTACCAGGATTTGAGGGATGCGCTGGAGAAACTGCAGCTGAACGATGCTTCCCTGTTTTATGAGCCGGAGACTTCGGCGGCGCTGGGATTCGGGTTCCGCTGCGGATTCCTGGGACTTCTCCACCTGGAGATCATCCAGGAACGTCTGGAGAGAGAATATAATCTGGATCTGGTGACTACGGCGCCCAGTGTTATCTACAAGGTTCACAAGACAGACGGAACCTGCATCGACCTGACCAATCCGTCCAACCTTCCGGATCCGTCGGAGATCGATTATATGGAGGAGCCTGTGGTGCGCGCGGAGATCATGGTGACGACGGAGTTCATCGGTCCGATCATGGAACTGTGCCAGCAGCGCCGCGGACAGTACCAGGGAATGGAATATATGGAGACCACCCGCGCGATGCTGCATTACCACCTTCCGCTCAATGAGATCATTTACGACTTTTTCGACGCGCTGAAATCCCGGTCCCGCGGCTATGCGTCCTTTGACTATGAGCTGCTGGGGTATGAGCGCAGCGAACTTGTGAAACTGGATATTCTGGTGAACAAGGAAGAAGTAGACGCACTGTCCTTCATTGTATATTCCGGTTCCGCCTATGAGCGCGGAAGAAAGATGTGCGAGAAGCTGAAAGAGGAGATCCCGAGACAGCTGTTTGAGATCCCGATCCAGGCGGCGGTGGGCTCCAAGATCATTGCCAGAGAGACGGTGCGGGCGCTCCGCAAAGACGTCCTGGCGAAATGTTACGGCGGCGATATTACCCGAAAGAAGAAGCTGCTGGAAAAACAGAAAGAAGGAAAGAAGCGCATGCGTCAGGTCGGAAATGTGGAAATTCCGCAGAAAGCGTTTATGAGTGTGCTGAAACTGGACGACAATTAAAGAGAACAAAAAGAAGAGGGCTGCCCGTAATGATATGCCCCTGTCTACTTGACAGGGGGCATATCATTACGGGGGCCCTCATTTCTGTTACTTCCGGAATACGACCAGTTTGCTCAGGATATAGTTCATGACAATGATCAGGACGGTTACGACCGCCTTTGCCCAGAAGCCTTCAATGCCCAGAAACGACCAGGTGACGCCGGCGTGAAACAGGATCGACGGCAGGAAAATTTCAAACAGGCCGGTAAAGATCCGGGCGCCGACAAAAAGAAGAAACTCCCGGAATACTTCCGCCGCTCTATGTGTATGGGACCGGAAAACAAAACTCCGGTTGGTGAGATAGGCGAAAAGCACTGCCGCCAGCCAGGCGATAAAGTTGCAGATCGTCATCGGCCATGGCGTCAGGAAAGACGCGGCAGTGTAGACGATCCAGTTCACGGCAGTCGCCGCGATACCCCAGAAAAGATAGGAGACAGCTTCCTTTTCCAACAGTTTTTTGATTCGTGAGATCAACAGAATTCCCTCCTTTGCGGAATACGGAAAAGTCCGGACAGGGTCTGTGTATTTTCCGCGCAGAATGTATAAAAGTGTAAAAACGCCCCGACCGGCGGATTTATTTTACCACGGCCAGGACAAAGTGTATAGCGTTGTTACCGTTCAGCTGGCTGAACGGTAACGAACGGTTGCATAGCGTGAATGCAGATCAGAATTTTATGATTACATTAAATGCTTTGGAGGTATCGGAGGCTGTCTCCAGCGCCTCCCCGATCTGATCCAGAGGGAATTCATGGGTGATGATGTTCTCGATCTTCCACTTTCTACTCTTCATGATATTCATAACATCTGTCACATCCTCCGGCATATAACCGCCGGACCCGATGATGCTCTTGGATGAGTAGGTCAGATGGAGCAGGTCCAGATTTCTCAGTGTCTTGTCCACAGCTACGTTCACAAACCGGCTTTCGATTTTTCCTGCCCGCATGAACAGATCCATGATCTGCTCGGATCCGGTAGCGTCGATGAAGCAGTCGATATCCGGCACGCTTCCGTGAAGAGAATGTGCTTCGCCAAAATACTGTCTGGCGGTGTCCTCAAACGATCCGCAGGACATATTGCAGACCGCAAAGCCAAGTTTCCGGGCGATGGCAAGACGGAACTCTGAGAGGTCGCAGATCATGACCTTTTCCACTCCGAAATACTGGAACGCAATCGCCGCCGCGATACCGATCGTTCCGCATCCGAAGACAACGGCGGTTTCACCCGGCATCGGATGGCCGCGTCTCGCCGCCCGGCAGCCTACGGTAAACGGCTCGATCAGGCAGGCTTCCCGGTCAGAGATCCGATCGTCCACCCGGTACAGAGAGTGATTCAATTTTGCGTCCGGAACCCGGATATACTCGGAAAATCCTCCGATCGTTCCCGCTCTCCGGGTGTCGCCGGTCGCATAGAGAGGATAGGGATACACCCGTTCGCCGATTTCAAACTCCGTGACATTTTTTCCTTTGGCGACGATCCGCGAAACGGTCTCGTGTCCGAATTCTCCATTTTCAAAGATACGGTGTCCTGTGGCCGAGCCATGCTGGTATACGGCAACGTCCGTACCGCAGATACTGGAATAAATATTTTGAATCAGCACATCATCATCGTTCAGTTCCGGAACAGGCAGTTCACACAGATCTACGTGGTGCTGTCCCCTGTAGATAGCAGCTTTCATCGTTTCCTCCTTCCTGACGCACTTGCCGCGCCATTAAGATAAATCCGGAAGTTTCTTTCCAAACGTTTTCTCTTAAATCTTTTTTCTTGCTTTTTCTATTATCTCGCAGTAAAATGATACAATCAATCGTCAATAACACAATTTGTGTTGGAATAATAAAGAGAGGGAGCAGACGTGAATACGAAAAACAATCAGCGTTTCCGGGACACAGAGATCCGCATGGAAGCCGCCATGCTGGATATTATGAAGCATACGGAGTTTGAAAAAATCACTGTGAAAAAGATCTGTGAGAAAGCGCAGGTCAACCGCTCCACCTTTTACGCGCATTTTATGGACATTTACGATATGGTGGACAAAATGGAAGATCTTCTGAATGCGGAATTGCTGGAAACCTATGCGGCGGCTCCCTGGGAGGAACACCTGATCTTTTCGGAAGAATCCTTTCTCCCGTTTCTGCGGCATATCAAAAAACACAGCTATTTTTATAGGATCAATCTCAGACACCGAAAGTCGTTTCCCATCCGGCAGGGGTATGGGCCGATGTGGAATGAGATCATCAAACCTCAATGCGAAAAGGCCGGGATCACCTCGGAGGAAGACATGATGTACTATTTTATTTCCTTCCAGGCCGGATTTACGATGATCCTGAAACACTGGGTTGATACGGGATGCCGAAAGCCGGAGGCCGATGTCGCTGCGATTATCCGAAACTGTATTCCGGCGGTACTTCACACGGAAAAACTCAATATAAAATATCAGTTATGAAATGTTACAGATTCCAGGAGATATAAAAATGCAGATGGGTACAGAATTATTGTATAGGATAGAAAAATACTTTGAAATAAATAAAAAGGAAATATTAGAAAAATGTTATTTGATTTTGTTTGGAATCTTTTTTGTGGATGCGTTTTTGCATACAACAATGTTTCCACTAAAAGATCATTCACAATTTCATATAATGTTGAGAATTGTTATGCTGGTATTCATTTTTGCAAAAATCGCAATCTCTCAAATATATAGAGTAAGTGAAGTTTTTGTGATTTCTATCGTCATGTTAAGCTTTTTTGTGGCTTATGCAAGAAGAAGCAGGTATGAAATACTCCTTACATTTGTGCTTTTATTGATTGGTGCGCAGGGATTGTCTTTTCGCAAAATCGTGCAAGTTTATTTTGGCCTTGGAGCCATTTTGATGGTGTTAATGATCGTTGCAGCTGAAACAGGACTTATTGAGAATCTGATTTATCATCAGGAAGGAAGGAGGGCGAGAATTGCGTTTGGGTCTGTTTATCCTACGGATTTTTCAGCGCATGTATTTTATTTGTGCCTTGCATGGACATATATAAGAAAAGAAAGATTGAGGATCAGGGAGCTGATTATATTTTTTATTTGTGGGTCAGCTGTATATGTTTTCTGCGATGCGAGAATGAATACGGTAATGATCATTTTGCTGACCTTGATGCTTTTATATCAGAAAATTCAAAGACATCGTGAAATAAAAAAAGGGAAAACACGGCGAAGAAGTCGCCTGATTCAAGGATTAATGGTAGGAGCTGTTCCCTTGTGTGCAGGACTTATCACTTTATTGACTTTGAGTTATCGAGAAGATAGCGAGTTTTGGAAAATTGTCAATTGGCTGACCAGTTCACGCCTTTTACTTGGGAAAAAGGGGATTACGGAATATGGATTTTCGTGGTTTGGACAATATATTCCAATGATTGGATTTGGCGGAAGCACAGAAACAAGAGCTAATTATTTCTTTTTAGATTCTTCATATATTTCTATACTTCTCTGTATGGGAACAGTTGTATTTTGTGTAATATGTTTTCTGAGTGTAAAAATTTCATATCGTGCACTAAAAGAAGAGGACTTTGTGTTTTTAACAGTTCTCTTTTGTATGGCGCTTCAATGTACAGTGGAACATCATATGCTTGAGATTGCATATAATCCCTTTCTATTGTCCGCGTTTACGAAATCTATGCAAAATGGCGATGATATAAATATTAAAAAAGGAAGAAGCAAATGAGTAACTTACTGGAATTATACGTTCACATTCCTTTCTGCATCCGAAAATGTGATTACTGTGATTTTCTGTCGTTCCCGTCGACAGAAGAGCAGCAGTACAGATATATGGAGGCGCTGAAAAAAGAAATTTCGGGAACGGGATCTTTTCCCGATTCTCATGTGGCTTCTGTGTTCTTCGGAGGCGGAACTCCGTCCGTGCCGAAAGCGGAGCTGCTGGCGGAAATCCTGACACTTTTGAAGCAAAACTTCCGGTTCGACCAGGATGCAGAGATCACGCTGGAGGCAAATCCCGGGACACTCTCGGAAGCAAAACTGCAGATCTACCGGGAGGCCGGTTTTAACCGCCTGAGTCTCGGGTGCCAGTCCGTACATGACCGGGAACTCCGGCAGCTGGGAAGGATCCATACTTTCCGCGATTTTCTGGAAAGCTTCTCGCAGGCCCGCGGCTGTGGATTCTCCAACATCAATGTTGATCTGATGTCCGGACTGCCGGGGCAGAGCCTGGAGAGCTATGAAGCCAGCCTGCGCACTGTCGCAGAACTCGGGCCGGAGCATATCTCGGCGTACAGCCTGATCGTCGAGCCGGGTACGCCGTTTGCTTCCCGGGATCTGGATTTGCCGGAGGAGGAAACAGAGCGGAAGATGTATGAGAGAACCGGAGAGATTCTCGGAGAATACGGGTATACTCAGTATGAGATCTCCAATTACGCAAAGCCGGGATGCGAATGCCGTCACAACATCGGATATTGGAAACGCGTCGATTACCTCGGCTTCGGGCCGGGCGCGGCGTCTCTGCTGGAGAACCGCAGATTTACCAATACAACAGATGTAAGAAAATATCTGGCGGACAGCGGGCAGCCGGAAAAGATCCGTGAAAATACGGAGCAGCTCTCGCAGCAGGATTGCATGGAGGAATTTATGTTCCTGGGCCTTCGAATGAATGAGGGGATCTCTGAACAGGAATTCCGGCGGCTGTTCGGGAAAACAGTCGATGAAGTATATCGTCCGGTACTGGAAAAGTATCTGAAGTTGGAGATGCTGTGGAGAACCGGCGGAAGGATCGGTCTGACCCGACAAGGCGTCTCCGTCAGCAACGTCATAATGGCTGAGTTTCTTTTGGAGTAGGAGGGACGAAGCGGGCACAGCCTCTCCGCCGCCCGCCGG
>ERZ1090868.1604-NODE-1606-length-11889-cov-7.871810_pt1 | contig 11889 bp, 10 predicted proteins | sample MGYA00478475_ERZ1090868 | MGnify/ENA primary metagenome ERZ1090868 (study PRJEB33644, sample SAMEA5815747) | chicken gut metagenome | biome: Chicken; feature: Gastrointestinal Tract; material: Caecum | place: Ireland | collected 2019-01-01 | study: A study of...
GCTCATGGATATCCTCCAGATTCCCTTGAGTCTTATTTTTACAAGATTTTTAAATGTGTTTGGCTCTCTGCTGCCTGATTTTGCTCCAGAAACAGATGGCATACAGGACCTGTTCCTGCGGCTATTGGTTCTGCTTCTGGCTATTATTTTTACAGGAATCGGAGCAGCCATGTCTCTTTCTATGAGGATCGTGCCCAATCCCGGCGATGGGATCGTCCAGGCGATAGCGGACTGTATTCATAAAAATGTGGGATTTACCAAGAACTGCTTTGATCTTTTCAATATCACCATCACCCTTATTCTGGGTCTCATTCTGGCCGGCCATTTGGTAGGAATAGGAATTGGAACGGTACTGGCAGTTATTGGAGTAGGCCGGATCATTGCATTGTTTCAGAAGTTGGCAGGTGAAAAAATCGTGGTGCTTTCCGGGGTAGAAACCTGAACCGGGTATTATGGAAGCTGCATATATTGTAAGGCATCTGGTTGAGTGCCGAGGAGAGATATGCTATACTGGTGCCACAGAAACGGCTATAGGGAGGCAGGGTTTTTGCTATTGAGGAGTATTTTGTTTGCCTGCATGCCATCGGCAGAAAATTTTTACTTAAGGGAAGAGGAGGAAAAGTATCTATCTGAAGGAGGTCCTATGAATTTAGGAGAAACTTTATACAGAATCCATCATGAAAAATTATACTACTGTGACAATGAAGATCTGATGAAAGAACAGGGAAAATACCTGGATATGCTGTTTACCTATAATCAGCTTCCTCCCAGTAAAGGAGAAGAGAAAAAAGCTCTTCTGAAGAAAATGTTCGGCAGGATCGGAGATAACTGTTATATTGAGACACCTTTTCACGCCAACTGGGGAGGCAAGAACGTATATATGGGAGACCATGTATATGCCAATTTTAACCTGGTGCTGGTGGATGACGCCAGGATAGAGATTGGTGACAATGTGATGATCGGTCCTAACGTGGTGCTGTGTACAGGAACCCATCCAGTGTCCCCCAGACTCCGGGCAAAGGAAGCTCAGTATAATACGCCGGTGAAGGTAGAAAGGGGCGTGTGGCTGGGAGCCAATACTATGGTCATGCCGGGAGTTACTATCGGAGAGAACAGCATTATCGGAGCGGGAAGCATAGTGACAAAAGATATACCTGCCAATGTGATCGCTTTCGGAAATCCCTGTAAAGTCTACCGGGAGATCACAGAAGAAGACGAGAGATATTATGATAAGGATAAACTGATCGATATTGAATAGACAGGAAGCGTCAGAAAGGAGAAATAAGGTATGGGTATTTTCGCAGTATTGTAATAGCAAGGTGTATCCTTTGTTATTACGCCTTGCTGATCATTAAAAAGATGGAATGATTAGGAGGGTTATGAATGGCATATTTTTATTATCAGTCAAAAAAGATTTTTTATAAGGAAGCCGGGCGGGGCAAACCCCTTATCATGCTCCATGGAGATACTGCTTCCTCCCGTATGTTTGAGTTTCTCTTACCGCTGTATCGGGAAAACTATCGAGTTATCCTGTTGGATTTTTTGGGAAACGGGCAATCAGACAGAGTCGACAGGTTTCCAGAAAATCTCTGGATTACCCAGGCTGAACAGGTGATTGCACTTATTGAACATTTAAAGATTGAGAAAGTAAATCTTTTGGGGACAAGCGGTGGAGCATGGGTTGCTGTGAATACGGCATTGAAACATCCTGACCTTATAGATAAGGTTATTGCCGATAGTTTTGACGGAAGAACTTTGAATGAAGATTTAAACGAATTTCAGCAGCTTCCTGGCAAGAAACAGAGCCGGTTTAAACGGAGTACAGCCGTTTGACCGGTTTTTGTCATATTAACCTAGTTTTAGTTCGAAATATTCAAAAAATTTTAGCACTCAGGACTTGACACTGCTGATAACAGGTGTTATATTAACACTAGAACAAGAAAACCAGGCCTGCACAGCAGGCTATTTCATAAGACAATGGAGGGGATTTGTATGAATATCAGTAAATTCACACAGAAATCGCTTCAGGCTGTTCAGGATTTGGAGAAGACAGCATATGAATTCGGCAACCAGGAGGTTGAACAGGAACATCTGCTCTATAACCTTCTTCACCAGGAGGACAGTCTGATCTTAAAACTGATCGAGAAAATGGAAATCCAGAAGGAACATTTCCTTGACAGGATAGAGCAGGCTTTAAATGCCAGGACAAAGGTTTCCGGAGGCCAGCCTTATATCGGCCAGTATCTGAACAAGGCGCTGGTAACCGCAGAGGATGAGGCAAAAGCTATGGGAGATGAATATGTTTCCGTAGAGCATTTGTTCCTTGCTCTGCTGGATAACCCAAGTCCTTCTATGAAAAAAATCTGGCAGGAATATGGGATCACCAAGGAAAGATTTCTTCAGGCCCTGAGCACTGTGAGAGGAAATCAGAGGGTGACTACGGATAATCCGGAGGTAACCTATGATACTTTGAATAAATACGGGGAGGATCTGGTGGAAAAGGCCAGAGAGCAGAAGCTGGATCCTGTGATCGGCCGTGACAGCGAGATCCGGAATGTGATCCGTATCCTGTCCAGGAAGACCAAGAATAACCCGGTGCTCATCGGTGAACCTGGAGTAGGTAAGACAGCAGCCGTTGAGGGACTGGCCCAGAGGATCGTTCAGGGAGATGTGCCTGACGGTCTGAAAGATAAGAAGATTTTTGCACTGGATATGGGTGCCCTGGTAGCAGGGGCCAAATACAGAGGCGAGTTTGAGGAAAGGCTGAAAGCCGTTCTGGAAGAAGTAAAGAAAAGCGAAGGACAGATCATCCTGTTTATTGATGAGCTCCATCTGATCGTAGGGGCAGGTAAGACTGACGGTGCCATGGATGCCGGAAATATGCTGAAACCTATGCTGGCAAGAGGAGAACTTCACTGCATCGGTGCCACCACTTTGGATGAGTATCGGAAATATATTGAAAAAGACGCTGCCCTGGAACGTAGGTTCCAGCCGGTTATGGTAGATGAGCCTACTGTGGAAGACACCATTTCCATTCTTCGTGGACTGAAGGAACGTTATGAGGTTTTCCATGGAGTAAAGATCACCGACAGCGCGCTGGTGGCCGCAGCGACTTTGTCTGACCGTTATATTTCCGACAGGTTCCTGCCGGATAAGGCCATTGACCTGGTAGATGAAGCCTGTGCCCTGATCAAGACAGAGCTGGATTCCATGCCCACAGAGCTGGATGAAATGCGCCGTAAGATCATGCAGATGGAAATTGAGGAAGCGGCCCTTAAGAAAGAAAATGACCGTCTCAGCCAAGACCGTCTGGTAGAGCTTCAGAAAGAGATGGCAGAGCTGAAAGATAAATTCAACGCTCAGAAAGCCCAGTGGGATAATGAAAAGGTTACAGTAGAACATCTGCAGAAGCTGAGAGAGCAGATCGAAGATATGAATAATCAGATCCAGAAAGCTCAGAGAGATTATGACCTGAATGAGGCCGCAAGGCTTCAGTACGGGGAACTGCCTAAGTTACAGAAACAGCTGGAAGCAGAGGAAGAAAAGGCAAAGAATCAGGATCTGTCTATGGTCCACCAGAGCGTTACAGAGGATGAGATCGCCAGGATCATTTCCCGGTGGACCGGCATTCCTGTGGCAAAACTTACAGAAGGAGAACGTGCCAAGATCCTCCATCTGGAAGATGAGCTCCATAAACGGGTGATCGGACAGGACGAAGGCGTTTCCAAAGTAACAGACGCTATTATCCGTTCCAAAGCCGGTATTAAAGATCCCACCAAACCTATTGGTTCTTTCCTGTTCCTTGGACCTACCGGTGTAGGTAAGACAGAACTGGCCAAGACACTGGCTGCCACCCTGTTTGATGATGAACAGAACATGGTCCGTATTGATATGAGTGAGTATATGGAGAAATATTCTGTGTCCAGACTGATCGGAGCGCCTCCGGGATATGTAGGATATGAGGAAGGGGGCCAGCTTACAGAAGCTGTAAGGAGAAAACCTTACTCTGTAGTCCTTTTTGATGAGATCGAGAAGGCTCATCCGGATGTGTTCAATGTTCTGCTCCAGGTACTGGATGACGGACGTATCACCGATTCCCAGGGAAGGACCGTAGACTTTAAGAATACTATCCTGATCATGACTTCTAATATCGGTTCCACTTATCTGCTGGAAGGTATTGAAGATAACGGAGAGATCAAACAGGAAGCCAGAGACATGGTAGAGAAAGATCTAAGAGCCCACTTCCGTCCGGAGTTTTTGAACCGGCTGGATGAGATCATTATGTTCAAGCCTCTGACGAAAGAGAATATCGGCGGCATCGTTGACCTGCTTATGGCAGACCTGAATAAGAGATTAAAAGATCAGGAGCTGTCTATAGAATTGACAAAAGCTGCAAAAGATTATATTATTGAGGGCGGATATGATCCTGTTTACGGAGCCCGTCCGCTGAAGAGGTTCGTGCAGAAGAACGTAGAGACTCTTACTGCAAGGCTGATCCTTTCCGGTAATGTAAGAGCAGAGGACAGGATCATTATAGATCTGGAAAACGGCCAGCTTACGGCTCATACAGTTTCAGTAGAGGATACTGTACAAAGCTGATCTTCAGGATCCTGAAAACTGGCCTGCAGTGATCCGGAATCAGAGGAGGAAGATTATGATACCTAAGGACCCGGTAATGCTTTTAAGCTATGTGAATACGCAGCTTCGTGATTTTTATTCTTCCCTGTCTTCCATGTGTGAGGACAAAGGATTAAATCCGGAGGAGATCAAGACAAAGCTGGCAGGTATTGATTACCAGTACGACAGGGCCAGAAATCAGTTTGTATAAGAATATGAAGAGACAGTCCCGAAACCAGGACCGGAAATTTCCGGCGGCAGTTTCGGGGCTGTCTTTTTCTTTTCCTTGAAAAAAACAGAGGATAGGATATACTGAGGATAAGAAATTAAGATTAAAAGCTAAGAGCAGAAGCTTTATATGAAGCGCAGAGGTAGAATATAAATGAAAAAAATTGCTGTGGTAGAGGACGACAAAGTTCTGAGACAGGCTTTGGAAAGTCTTCTGAAAGAAAATGGATATGAGACTTTCTGTCTGGAAAAATATGATAAAGCGGAGGATGAGATCCTCTGTGCAGAGCCGGATCTGGTACTGCTGGATATCCTTCTTCCCGGGACCAACGGCCAGGAGATCCTGAGAAATTTAAGACAGAAGTCTCAGGTGCCTGTGATCATGGTCACCAGCAGGGAAGGAGACATGGATCAGATCCTGGCTATGAGCTACGGCGCAGACGATTATATCACCAAGCCCTATAATCCTACCCTTCTTCTGCTGAAAATGGAAGCTCTGTTCAGGCGGATCCAGCCGGGAGCTCCCCAGGAGGAAGTAGAGTACAGAGGGATCCTTCTCAATCTTCTACGCAGTACCATGACTTATCAGGGAGAAGAGAGGGTACTGTCTAAAAATGAGTTTTCTATTCTTTATTATCTGATCAAGAATCAGGGACGGATCGTATCCAGAGATGAGCTGATGGATCATCTCTGGGACTGCAACGATTTTATTGACGACAATACTCTGACTGTAAATATCAACCGGCTCAGAAAGAAACTGGAAGAGGCCGGTATCCAGGGAGCTATACAGACCCGGAGAGGACAGGGGTACTTACTATTATGAAAAAAACAGATTATATAAAAGACTGTTGGAGACCGATCCTTCTCTGGCTTCTTACCGGGGGACTGATACAGACAGTACTGTACTTTTTCCAGGTAAAGAAAGAGCTGATGATCCTTGCGGCCGGAATCCAGATCCTGGGACTTGCAGGGACGCTTTTGTGGGAGTATATGCGAAAAAACCGGTTTTACAGGGAGTTGGAAGAAAAACTGGAAAATCTGGAGGAAAAATATCTGATCCGGGAAATGCTCAAAGCACCGGATTTTCTGGAGGGAAGGATCCTTTATGATACGGTGGATCAGATGGGAAAGGCGATGAGCGACCAGATCTTTGCCCAGCAGAGAAAAAATAACGCTTTTAAACAGTATGTGGAAGCCTGGATCCATGAGGTGAAGCTTCCTATCGCCAGTATGCGGCTTCTTCTCCATAAGGACAAAGGAGAGAATTCCAGAGTGATGAAAGAACAGGTGGCCCGGATGGATAGTTATGTAGAACAGGTCCTTTACTATCTCAGGAGCCAGGTGCCGGAGAAGGATTATGTGATCCGGGAGTATTCTCTGAAAACCGTGACAGATCAGGTGATTTCCAGAAACCGGGACAGTCTGATCCTGAATCATATCCGGGTCCTTCAGGAGACGGAGGATATTCCCGCCCGGACAGATGAAAAATGGCTGAGTTTTATTCTGGGTCAGATCTTAAGCAACAGTGTGAAATATAAAAAGGAGAAAGATCCCTGTATCCGTTTCTACACCCAAAGGACTTCCCGGGGGATCCTCCTGTCTGTTCGGGACAACGGCATAGGGATCTCCAAGGCTGATCTGCCCAGGATCTTTGAACACTCTTTTACAGGAGAAAACGGAAGAAAAGGGCAGAGCTCTACCGGCATGGGGCTTTACCTGTGCAGAAAGCTCTGTGACAGACTGGGACACAGGATCTGGGCAGAATCGGAGAAAGGAGAATATACGGAAATCTTCATAGAATTCGGACAGGACAAACACACAGAAGAGTTGCTGCATTAGTCAAAATCGGGAATATTCCTGACAGTTAACTAATGCAGCAGCTCTTTTTTATCTTACACAGATGTAAGGTTTGGTAATAAAAATCCATGGCTGGGCACAGTGGTTTTTTTTATAATAGAGTCTGTAAAGAAAAGTGTCTTGCTGACAGAGAAAAAGGAGGAAGATCTGTGGAAAAATTACTGGACATCCAGCATATGATGAAATATTACGGAAATAAATCCAGCCTTACAAAGGCAGTGGACGATATCAGCTTTTCCGTGGAGAAAGGTGAGTTTACAGCGGTAATGGGAGCCAGCGGTTCAGGAAAGACCACCCTTTTAAACTGTATTTCCACCATTGACCGGGTAACAGGAGGCCATATCCTGGTAGAAGGAAAGGACGTGACCAGACTGAGAGGAAGGAGCCTTTCTAAATTTCGCCGGGAAAAACTGGGCTTTATTTTCCAGGATTTTAATCTCCTGGATACTTTAAATGGTTTTGACAATATTGCTCTGGCTCTTCAGATCCAGAATGAAAAGCCGGCCAGGATCCCCGGCAGGGTAGAGGATATGGCCCAAAAGCTGAATATCCGGGAGGTGCTGAAAAAGTACCCCTATCAGATGTCCGGAGGCCAGAAACAGCGGTGCGCCTGTGCCAGGGCCATGATCACCAATCCTTCTCTGATCCTGGCAGACGAGCCAACGGGAGCATTAGACTCTCAAAGCGCAGGGATGCTCCTGGATAATCTTCAGTTTCTGAACCGGGAGCTGGGGGCTACGATACTGATGGTGACCCATGATCCTCTCTGCGCCAGCTACAGTGACCGGGTGCTGTTTTTAAAGGACGGAAAGCTGTTCCATGAGCTGAGAAAGGGAGAGGCGGACCGGAAAGGATTTTTTGACCAGATCATTCATGTCATCGCACTGCTGGGAGGTGATCTGAACCATGTTGTTTAGTCTGTCTTTGAAAAACTTCAGAAAAAGTATCCGGGATTATTCTATTTATTTTTTCACCATGATCCTGGGGGTGGCGGTTTTCTATATCTTTAATGCCATTGAGACCCAGACTGCCATGATGGAGGTAACCCAGGCGAAAGCCGCCATTATCAATATGATGAACGGGGTTCTGTCAGGGGTAAGTGTTTTCGTATCTCTGGTCCTGGGGTATCTGATCGTCTATGCCAGCAGATTTATGCTGAAAAAGCGGAAAAAGGAATTTGGAGTCTATCTTACCCTGGGTATGGGGCGGATCAGACTGGCGGCTATGCTGTGGCTGGAGACCATCTGGATGGGACTGATCTCTCTGGGAGCAGGACTGCTGGCGGGGATCGGCCTTTCCCAGCTTATGTCCCTGGCAGTTTCCAATCTGTTTCAGGCGGATGTATCCAGATATGAATTTGTAGTTTCCGGCCAGGCAGTGGGGAAAAGTATCTTGTATTTTCTTCTGATCTACCTGGTGGTCATGGTCTTTAATACCTTTTCCGTAAGCCGGGCCAGACTGGTGGAATTTCTTACCGCAGGACGGAAAAAGGAGAAAAATTTCCTGAAAAATCCCATACTCTGCGGCCTGGTCTTTTTTGTGGCGGCGGTGCTTCTGGGGATCGCCTATTACAATGTGACCGTTAACCAGCAGGCTATGACTACAGAAATGGACGTTCTCACCCAGGTGATCCTGGGAATCCTGGGGACCTTTCTGGTATTCTGGTCTCTGTCCGGTTTTCTCATGGCGGCAGCAGGGAAATTCCGGAAGCTGTACTACCGGCGGCTGCATTCTTTTGTGGTAGGGGAATTGTCCAATAAGCTGAATTCTACAGTGATGGCCTGCAGTGTGATCTGTCTGCTGATTTTTATGACCATCTGCCTTTTGTATGCAGCCATTGCCAGAAAAGAGTACAAAGACCAGGAGGCAAGAAAACTGGCACCGGTGTCTATTTCTATGTCAAAGGAAATGACAGACTCGTATTCCATCTTTGATATTCTGGAAAGCCAGGAGATCCCCTTAGAGGATTTTCAGGATCTGGTCAGTGTATATACCTACCAGATCCCGGAACTGACCAATGAGGCAGTGACAGGACAAAGCCACGGGGAAGAGGATCATTATGGACAGCTTTTTGACCAGACCCCGGTAGAGGTGATGAAGGTGGGAGATTATAACAAGGCAGCCAGAGCTTATCATATGCCGGAATATGAACTTGCACAGGACGAGTATCTGATCGTTTCCAATCAGGAGGGGGCCGTCCTGAGATGGAATACGGGACTTTCCAGGCAGCAGGAGACCACAGTGAAGGGAAAGACTTATCACGCCAGAGAGGATACCTGTCAGGACGGTTATCTCCAGATGTATTACCAGCCTCAGAATTTCGGGATCCTGCTTCTGCCCGATTCCACAGAGCTTGGAGAAGAAGAGCGGTATAAAAATTATGTTATGGGAGATTACAGGGATAAGAGCAAAGACTTTGCCCAGGAGATGGATCAGGATTTTGCCCGAAGGCTGAACCCTGAGGGGAGCAGTTACGCTCCCGTACAGGTAACTACCCAGTCCGCTATCTATGATGACAGCATCGGCACCAGCGCCATGTATATTTTCCTGGGCCTGTATCTGGGGATCTGTTTCCTGATCTCCGGATCCGCTGTGCTGGCCCTGAAGATCCTGTCAGACAGCGCAGACAGCAGAGAAAAGTACCAGATCCTCCAGAAGCTGGGCTGTGAAGAAAAAGAGATCCGGAGAGCCTTAAGACAGCAGAACGGCCTTCTCTTTCTCCTGCCCCTTGCGCTGGCAGTGGTCCATTCGGTCTTCGGGATCCAGGCATGCCGGGAAATCCTTGGGATTTACGGCTCTCAGGGCTCGGCCGCGGCACTGGCCGTCACCGCAGCCCTGACAGGAGCCATTTATGGAGGATATTTCCTGCTGTCCCATAAGTGTTCTGTAAAGATCGTAAAAGAATAAAAAACTCAGGATTCTTCCAGTACCAGGAAGGTTACGGAAGCAGGAGCCAGGGAAAGGGTTCCTGCTTCCTGCATTTTTCCCTCAAGAGGAGGAAGCTGGGCGGTTCCCGTAAGTTCCAGAGGCTTTCCGTTCAGAAGGAGCTTGGGGGAACGGAGATAGTCGGCGGTCAGGGCGTAGACTGTGCTTTTACAGGGCAGTTCCACCAGGGCAGCTTCTAAGGAAGAGTTATTGACGATCATATAGGCATAACCCTTTTTCCCGTCTTTCCTGGAATGTACATAGCAGTGGAAACCTTCCCGGATCTCCTGGCCGGAGTCGTAGACTTTAGCCCCCATCAGCTGGTTCCACAGCAGAACAAGCCAGTAATTGGGCCGGGGCAGATGAGTCTCAAAGTCCAGATAGCCATAATCGGAAGCCATGAAGGTATTGTGGAAGATCACTCCGTCTGTAACTGTGCAGAAACGTCCCAGTTCATCAGCAGAGCGGATCACATCCAGGAAAGTAGAGGCCCAGGTATTTCCTCCGCAGCCTGCGTCACCGGATTCTGTGACCCACATCTGGGCGCCGGGACAATATTGATCCCGCAGTTTTTTGTAATAGCAGGCAGCTTCCCAGGGGATTCCCAGATATTCTTCAGACAGAGCTTTGTCCCCCGGCCAGTGTATGCCCAGGAAAGCGCCTCTTTCAGAAAAGCAGTTGTACATATGATAGCTGTATACATCTGCCTGTTCTTTGCAGCCTTCCAGGAGATCTTCCGAGGGAATAACGGATAAGTTGTGATAGCCTACATAAGGGCTGAATTTTTCCCCGCTGGAACAGGGACCTACGGTAAGGACCTCCGGATAATTTTCTTTAAGAAAACGGAAGCAGAGATCCTGATCCCGGCTGAAATCTTCTGCTGTGTAGTTGGAAGGCGTCCCGCCCAAAATGGTAGTGTTTGGCTCATTCATAAATTCCACGGCAGAAACAGGAACGCCGTAATCACGGCTGTAGTCCAGGAGAAGCCTCAGCTGACCGGGATTCCAGGTTCCGTCAGGATTCCGTACTCCGTCACAGTTGGCCGGAGAGATCAGCAGCTTACCGTCTGCATATTTTACAAAATCCAGAAGCCGGTCCCACTGGTCCCGGGTGAGGATACTGTGGAAGCCTTCCGGCACTTTTCCATTGGTGCGGCCGTCAAGATCATAGTAAGTGGTGGTAGCCCAGGAGCCGCTGACCCGGATATAGGCAGGCCCCAGGGCTTTGGCCAGATCCAGCGCCCGCTGGTCCTGAAGGTCCGCGGGAGGAAACATTTCCAGGAGAGAACCCATCTGGGACAGATCGGCAAGCTGAGGAACTTCCTCCCTGCCTTCTATCTGTCCGGGAGTATAGAGTTTCCAGAACGTGCCTCCGGTGACTTCTGTCATTTCTATGTTGTAGGAAACCAGCCGGCTGTCCATTTCCCTTAAAAAGGGCAGGCTGTCAGTGGGCAGTTTAATTTTGATCATAATAAAAACCCTCCTTGTTCTTTTTCATCTTTAGGATGCTCTATGATTTCTCATTATACGTGACAAAAGAATTTCCGTCTATACAGGACAGCGGATAAATATTTTTTGACTCATTGCTTTGCGGCATCTTTGTGATATAATAGCCTCAGTGTGGAACTGTACTGAGTTTCATGTGAGAATATTTAAAGGAGTGAACAGATTATGAAATTTATATATCCGGCAGTGATCAGAAGAACAGAGGAAGGAAAGTTCCAGGCTACCTTTCCGGATCTGGAGTGCTGTTATGCAGTTGGAGATACTTTAGAAGAAGCAGTGGACAATGCCAATGAAGCAGCCTATGACTGGCTGTATCTGGAAATCTCCGAGGATGGAGATCTGCCTCCTGTTTCAGACCTTCATGATATAGATCTCCAGGAGGGAGAAGAAGTCCGGAATATTGCGGTGAATATCCGTTTTACAGAAGGCTGGGATGAATAATGGAGAAAAATAAGGGACTCCTACATCTGTAAATAGAAAGCTTTATGAAAAAATACTGGAGATGGAGAAACACTATTCACTGTGAAGCTGCTGGATCTGCTTCTGGATCAGGACCCCTGCGGCCTGGGAAAGCTGATCCGGTTTTTCTATCCGAACATAGTCCTGCTGATAGATCCTGGAGGCAGCCAGAGTATCGGCGTCGCTGCCGTTTAGTATAGCCATGACCTTTACCCCTTTCTGCTTCAGAACATGGACCTCCCGGGCAGTATCTTCGATCCCGGGTTTTCCGGAATAGTCCTGGCTGAGAACCCTTCCT
>ERZ1090868.1609-NODE-1611-length-11870-cov-12.117393_pt1 | contig 11870 bp, 11 predicted proteins | sample MGYA00478475_ERZ1090868 | MGnify/ENA primary metagenome ERZ1090868 (study PRJEB33644, sample SAMEA5815747) | chicken gut metagenome | biome: Chicken; feature: Gastrointestinal Tract; material: Caecum | place: Ireland | collected 2019-01-01 | study: A study of...
CCAGCATCCGGACAATGTCGTACTGAATCGGATTGATATCCTGAAATTCGTCAATGAGAATATATTGAAATTTTTTCTGCCACAAGGCCAAGATCTCCGGATGTTTCCGGAAGAGCTCATAACACCAGACCATGATATCGTCAAAATCCAGTTTCCGGCTGTCCCGTTTCCATTTTTCATAGGCTCGGTAAATGGTACGGAATACCTCTTCCGGACAGGCAGTCGAATAAAAATGTTCCAGTTCGATCCGGTTATTTTTCACTGTGCCGATCTCCCGGTTCAGATTCGCGATCAGCTCCTCCTCTTCCTCGGCGTCCCGGCAATACGTATGCACCAGTTCTCTCAGCAGCCGCAGCTTCTGCTCTTCGCTTAAAATATTCTGTCCGGACAGGCGGTAGGCATTTCTCAGAATCCCGTAGAAAACCCCATGAAACGTCCCGAAAGTCACGCGGGGCGACGGACGGTTCATCCGCTTCAGATACCGCTCCTTCATCTCCCGCGCGGCAGCTTTGGTAAAAGTCACCACAAGGATCGCTTCCGCGGGGACTCCACGCTCGACCAGGCGGCAGGTCCGCCCGGTGATCACGGCTGTTTTGCCGGAACCCGGGCCCGCCAGAACCATCATCGGCCCCGCCACATGTTCTACCGCCTGCCGCTGTGAATGATTGTACTCCATAGGCAGTCAGGCAAGTGCAGCCTGCAGTTTTTCCACTGCAGCGTTCAGGCGTCTCAAAGACTCTTCCTTTCCCAGGACTTCCAGAATCTCTGTAGCACCTGCCGGCGTCATCTGTTTTCCAGACAAAGCGGTGCGGATCGGCCACATGATGTATCCGGTCTTGTAGCCTTTTTCCTTGCCGAATGCTGATAGCATTTCAAACAAAGCATCATTGCTGTAGTCTTCCTGTGCCTCCAGAAGCGGAAGGACCTCTCTCAGAAGCGCCAAAGAATTTTCCTCGTTGGTCTTCATCTTCTTGTGTACGTACATAGAAGTGTCATACTCCGGAACCTCCTGGAAGAAATCCACCAGTTCACAGATATCAGGGAACACTTCAATCCTGGTTTTCACCATCGCGGCGATCTTCCGGAAGTCCAGGTCTCTGCTGATCGTCTTTTTCAGATACGGCAAAGCCATCTGATAAAATTTCTCATCGTCCATCGCTTTCATGTACTCGCCGTTCATCCAGCGAAGCTTCGTCATATCGAAGACCGCTGGAGATTTGCTGATATGGTGATAGTCGAACACCTGAACCAGCTCTTCCAGTGAGAAGATCTCCCGGTTTTCTTCCGGGCACCAGCCAAGCAGAGCGACGAAGTTGACAATCGCTTCCGTCAGAAATCCCTGGTCGATCAAATCTTCATAGGAAGAATGGCCGCTTCTTTTGGAGAGTTTCTGGTGATCCTCGTTTGTGATCAGCGGACAGTGAACATAGACCGGGATCTCCCATCCGAACGCCTCATAGATCCGGTTATATTTCGGAGAAGAGGACAGATATTCGTTTCCGCGGACTACGTGGGTGATTCCCATCAGATGGTCATCCACAACATTTGCAAAATTGTAAGTCGGAAAACCGTCAGACTTAATCAGAATCAGGTCTTCCAGTTCCTCATTGTTGACTGTGATATTTCCGTAAATCTCATCGTGGAATGTGGTCGTTCCCTCCGTCGGCATATTGAAACGGATGACGTACGGTTTTCCCGCCGCAAGATTTGCCTCCACTTCTTCCTTAGACAGATGCAGACAGTGCTTGTCGTAAATGGAGATTTCTTTTCCGTTTACCGTCCTCTTACACTGACTCAGGCGCTCCTGATCACAGAAGCAGTAATAAGCGTCTCCCTGATCGATCAGCTGTTTTGCATATTTCAGATAGATCCCGGAAGCATTCCGCTCACTCTGAACGTATGGGCCGCAGCCGCCATCCTTGTCCGGTCCTTCATCGTGATGCAAGCCGGTCTCCTCGAGGGTGTGGTAAATAATTTCCAGCGCTCCCTCCATAAATCGTTCCTGATCCGTATCCTCAATACGGAGCATAAAATCTCCGCCGGCATGTTTTGCGATCAGATATGCATACAGAGCCGTTCGCAGATTTCCCACATGCATACGTCCTGTCGGGCTTGGCGCAAATCTTGTTTTTACTTTTTTCATTATTTTCTCCTTCCTGACGCACTTCTGCGTTATCGAGACAGCTTTGGAAGTTTTCTTCCAAACTTACCTCCTCCTGACGCATTTACTGCGTCAATCATTGTAACTGTTTTCTAAAAAGGCACACATACCCCAGAAGCTGTATTTCATCAGCCGACCGCACGCCGTCTCCCTGTCATCCGGGGAAGACACCTTCAGCAGCCAGCTGCCAAAATACAGCTTCTGGGGTCTATAGGAATTACAAACAAAGGTTTCATCTGAAAACACTTCCGTCGGATCCACCGACAGACTAATAGTTTACCTGTTATGGATAAATCTTCGGAACGATCTCCAGAAGATTTCCAATACATACCCCATCCGCCTTGACGTCGGAGTAATGTTCCGCCCAGTTGACCAGCAGGACTTTTGAGCCATTGAAATATTTGACAAAACTCTTGGTGATATACGACTGCATCGTCGAACCCAGAATCAAAAGCACATCCGCCCTGGCAACCAGTTCTGTCGCACGGGTCACTTTGTCATTGCTGACCATCTCTCCGGTCAAGACGATCTGCGGCCGCACCACCGCACGGCAGTCCTCACAGTAAGGAACCGGCGTATGTTCCAGAATGTAGTGGTAATCATACTTTCTGCCGCAGCGAGGACAGATATTCTGATAAATGTTTCCGTGAATATCTACTACGTTTTTGCATCCGGCACGTTCTGACAGGGCGAAGATACTCCGGGAAACGATCCCGATCAGCTTCCCGTCCTGCTCCATCCGGGCCAGCGTCTGATAGACAACATTGGGCTCGCCCCGGTGTTTCAGGACCTCTTCTCTGTAAAACTGGAAGAATTCCTTCGTCCGGTTATTGTAATAAGATTCAGAGAAAATCTCTTCCACTGAGAGGCCGTAACGGGATTCCGTCTCATACTCAAAATCCCCGTCATACAGTTGACATCCCGTTTGGAAAGTCGTGCTCCGTCCCACAAGACATACCACACTTTCAGCTTCAGCAAGTACCTTTTTTACATATTCCAAACTACTCATCTGCATTCGGCCCCCTTTTCTTTTTTATCTTATCAAAGGCAACAGATCTTTATACTTCGATCCCGTTATCCTTCAGATAGTTCATAACATCGCCAACGGTGTTGAGCTCCGACAGATCTTCCGTATTAATCTCAATGCCGTACTCATCCTCCAGCGCCATGATCACCTCGAACAGATCCAGAGAATCCGCACCCAGATCATCTTTAAAAGATGTATCCTCCGTGATCGTGCCGGCATCGCATCCCAACTGTTCAGAAAGAATCTGTTTCATCTTTTCTAACATTGTACTCTAACTCCTTTCTTCCGCCTCAAAACGTAACAGTTCGGACGTCTTCACCGTTACGAAAGACAGCTGTTTTTGTCATGAATGAGTGTATCTGTTCTTTATGTATTTGTCAATACATTTTTCTCGCGTTCCTCCGATCCGGCTTTCACGCCTGTTCCGGCTTCCAGTCGGATGGAATCGGCGACAGAAAGAGCAATTCCCAGTTCCGTCATGAGAAACAGAAGGGAAGTTCCGCCGTAGCTGATAAACGGCAGAGTAATACCGGTTGCAGGCATCATATTCAGCACAACCAGCACATTCAGGATCACCTGGATAGCAATATGTCCGAACACACCGCTCACCACAAGCGTCCCGTAAAGATCCGGCGCATTCTGTGAGATCACAAAAAGCCGGTACAACAGATAGCCGAACATCACCAGCAGCAGAACCGCTCCGAATACTCCCAGTTCTTCACAGACGATCGAAAAAATCATATCATTCTGCGCTTCCGGTATCGTCCCGAGCTTCTGGACACTGTTGCCCAGTCCTTTTCCAAAAAAGCCGCCGGAACCGATCGCATAGAGTCCCTGATGGATCTGGTAGCTTCCGCCGGCCAGCCATTCATAGACACGGTTGAGCTGATATCCTCCAATCTCTTTTTCCACCATTTTTTCGAGGATCTCCAGATGCGTCTTCAGATAAAACATTCCGCCGATACCGACTGCCGCAAGGATTCCGCATGCGGCGAAAAAGATCTTCGGCATTTTGGGACTGGCGACGATCATAATCACGATCGTGATCAGGAAAATAATGATTCCCGTACTCAGATTTTCTGTCAGCTTCCATGCTGCCGCTGCCTGAATCGCTCCCATCGCCAAAATCAGAGCCTGTCCCTTCCAGGACTTATACTTTTTCCCCATTTTCAAAATGACCAGCGGCAGGAACAGGATCACCGCAATCTTGGCAATCTCAGATGGCTGAAACTGGATCGGTCCGATCTTCAGCCATCTCCTGGCGCCAAACTCCTCCACTCCAAGCGGCGACTGCACAAGCGCCATCAGCACAAATGCGGCCACGTATAATCCTCCCGCAAATTTCGCCATAAAATGATACGATACCTTTGAGAGAAGCAGCATCCATATCACCGCAGCCACCGAATTTCTCAGCTGATGTGTAAAAAAATACATATTGCTTGATATATTTTTGCTCGTATACGCTTCATATGCGCTGGCACTGTAAAGCATGATCAGACCGAAAGACATCAGCAAGATCAGACAGGCAAGCAGATTATAATCATAATAACTGATCGTCCTCTTTCGTCTGTGCGCTCCCCCCGCAGTCTTTTTTTTACTCATTAAGCAACCCTTCTTCAATAACCCTTATTTTACGCGGAACAATCCGTAACAGTATCGGGGCCAAAACACCTTTTTGACCCCAATATCTCTTAAATAGTATACCATAGTTCCCCCTCTATTTCAAAGCATATTTCAGCAGTTCCAGAAATCCCGGAGAGCGGTTTGTCTCTCCAAGGATCACCTGCCGCACCAGTTCCGGATCGTCTGTGATAATATTGTCCACCTCACAGTTCACCATCCGCTGAATGTCTCCCTGATAATTCAGCGTCCATGCATAAACTTCCTTTCCGAGTGCATGAACCTTTTCCACGAACGATTCCGTGATATAGGTGTACTTGACGGAAAAGAAATCTGCCCCGTCCATATTCTCCAGATTTCCATACGTCATATTCATCGTATATCCCGTCCGTATTTCCGGATTCAGTTCCTTGGCCTGTTCCAGAAACTTATAATTCATCGAAGTCAGCACACAGTTCTCGACAAAATCCTCCTCTTCAATGATCCGAACTACTTTCCGGACAATGTTTGCATTGTGCCCGTTATATTTCACTTCAATGTTCAGCTGGATCTTACCCCGGGCAGCCTCGATCGCTTCCTCAAGCGTCGGGATCTTTTCTCCCAGAAAACTCTTGTTAAAGCGGACGCCCGCATCCAGCTGCCGGATCTCTGCATAAGTCAGCGTCCAAATATTCGCATTCAATCCGGTCGTCCGTTTCAGGTTGCTGTCATGCATCAGCACCACCTCGCCGTCCTCTGTCTCCTGAACATCGATCTCCGCGAAATCCGATTTGGAGCTGATCGCATACTGTAATGCACTCAAAGTATTTTCCGGCGCTTTTCGAGCCCCTCCCCGGTGTGCCGATACGGAAATGTAACCGGCGGATGCCGTCGCGCCGGGGTGTTCCCTCTGCACAACATAAATCAGATAAACACCTTCAGTTGCCGCCAGCAGGACCGTCAGAGAGACCGCCACAACCCGGCCCGCCAAAATTCTGCGAAGCCTGGACGGCGTCTTTTTTCTCCGCCGTTCTATACGATATCCTTCCCGACTGGTTTCCGCAAAAAAAAGATAAAAATACAGCAGTGTCGCGCTGATCCCGAGTCCTGCAGCCAGACCGCGCAGGACCGATTTTGCACCGTCTGTATAAACCAGCACCGAACTGACCAGCGCCTGGGGATCTCCGGCGATCAGCACATACAGCACGATCAGCACATGAGAGATCAGATAGATAAAGAAAAGAACCCCCAGTAAAATAAGCTGGAGCAGGAAAAATTCACCGAATAATTTTCCTAACCTCTGAAGCCGCTCTTTCCAACTGCTCCCAATCCTCTCCGTCACTCTTTGGCAGGTCATTCGTTCCGATTCTTCCATCAACATGCGAAACGGAAGCGAAAAACAAAAAAGAATCGACAGCAGGATCAGCGCAACCGCGAGCAACCCCGGGACAACCAGATTGGGAAATGCTTCAAAAATCTTGATCGCCGTGATCTGTAAAAGCTTCATTCCCGTGATCAGGCCATACATTGCCTGGAGAAGCAGACAGGGAAGTGACCCGGCAACGATCAGCGGCCACGCGGCCGGTTTTCTACGGACAAAGCGGACGCTCCCCACTACGCCTGCACAGATCATCCCCGGAACACTGATCCTGCGCTTCTGCCAGGATGCTTCCATGCACCCCAGAAGTGCATGGATCTCAAAAAGAAGAAGCAGCAGCACCATCAAAATTCCCAGCACAATCAACACGATCGTCAACGGATAACTGATAAACTCTATATAATTTTCCTCGGTCATATAGCTGTAACCCTGTCTGTCCAGAGAAAAATTTACCGCCGCCCGCGCAGTCCGCGTGACCAGCTCGTGAAAAAAGATTCGGTATAAGAACTCAAATATCAGAAGACTGATCCAGTTCTTTCCCAGAAGTCTCCTGATATTTTTAAAAAAATGTTTCATGGTATCATCCTTTTCCTGTTTTCAGCAGTTTCTTTCCCTGTGTTCATAAACCTGCGGAAAAGTTCTGAAAACGTTTGAAATCCGCCCGACCGGGCTGCCTGCTCATGTTTTTATGAATCCCAAGTCATGCATTTTCATGCAGACGTAAAGAGCATGACCCTGGCATCATGACATGACATTATATTATACCACAAAACAACAAAAGATGGGCAAAAAAGGAGTCGCAAAAACGATCAAAATGATAACAGTTCAGCAGGCTGAACTGTAACTCAAAATACAACCATTCAGCCATCCGAACTGTTACATCGGAACTTCCTTCTCTGCCCATCAAAAGATCATGAAATTATACTCCCGCATCCGGCCTTTTCAGTTCGCCGCGCAGTCTGATCAAAACAATCGCAGACAGAACCGCAGCGAGAATCGCGGTGCCGGCAAAATTCAGCCAGATACCAGTCAGTCCCAGCGGCCAGAGGATTCCAATCAGGATCACCGGAAATAAAAGCGCGGTTGATACGGAAATAATGGATGCGGGAAGAGGTTTTTCCACCGCCAGCATATAACTCTGTGTGGCAAAGGAAAACCATCTGGTAATATAGGTGATGCTGAAAAGCCGCAGCGCGCCGACTGACATACTGGGGACCTCAGGACCGGCATCCGCAACGAAAAGTCTGGTAATCTGTTCCGGAAGAAGCGCAATCACGCAGACCGCCAGCAGGGAGACGATCCCGCTTGCCGTAAAGCAGCACTTTTCAATCGCCCGCACTCTGGAAAACTTCCCCGCTCCCCAGTTATAACCGACAGCCGGCTGAAGGGAATCGCACATTCCATACAGAAGCGGCTGGATGAATCCATCCGCGAACATTAAAATTCCGTATACGGAAACAGCCGTCTCACCGCCAAGACGCACCAGGATCGCATTCATAAGGATCGACGTGATCCTTCCTGCAATGTTATTCAGAAAATTCGGACTTCCACATGCGATGATCTGCCGTATCATTCTTCCGTGAAAACGCGGTTTACAGAATCGAAGCAGCGCTTTTCCGCGGACAAACGGAACAAAGGCAATCACTGCACAGATCAGCATTCCGGAACAAGTCGCGAGCGCAGCGCCCCAGATTCCAAAGCGGAGCACACCGAGAAACAGGAATTCCAGCACGCCGCTCAGCACAGACATCAAAATGTTCAAAAACATACTGCCCCGGATAAATCCGCAGATCCGGAGATAGTTGTCCACAGCAAAGATGATCGTCGTTACCGGCGAACAGAGCGCATAGACTCTCAGATACTGAACCGCAAGTTCCGCGAACTCTCCTTCCGCCCCCATAAACCGGATCAGCGCCGGCGCCAGAGCGAAAAGAATGCTGCCGATCACCACACCCGCCGCGACGATCATCAGACAAGCACAGGTGAAAATATTGTTTGCCTCCTGAGTCTTTTTTTGTCCCAGACAGACAGAGATCGGAACGGCGGAGCCAACGCCCACAAGATCCGCAAGTGAAAAATTAATAATCACAAAGGGCATCGCAAGATTGAGCGCTGCAAATGCAGTCGCCCCTAAAAACTGACCTACAAAAACACCGTCAATCGTCTGGTAGAGCGCCGAGGCCAGCATACTGATCGCCCCCGGAATCGAGGCGAGAAAAAACAGCTTCAGCGGCGGCGTCTTTGAGAACAAAACCGTTGAATTCATCGTTGTATATCCTTCCTTTCCTTGTCTTCCTCCAAAATGCATTTCAAAGTTTTATGCAACTGTCCGGTTCGGTTTCTTCGGTTATTTCATATCTGCCGGATCGATCCTTTTCCGCTGTAAGATACCCGGGATTCAGATTTTCCGGATATTACTCTGTAAGAGATCCACATATTTCTGTGTCAGGGACAGCAAGGCTTCTTTCTCGCTCTCCTGCAGTTCCATAAAGGACTGCCGTTCAGCGGCAACCAGCGGAGCGATCATCTGCTGAACCACTGAATTTCCCTGCTCCGTCAGCACGACCAGTTTATTCTTCTGATTTCCGGGTACAGATTCCAACGCAATAAGTCCCTGCCGTTCCAGAGTCTTCAGCGCAGAATTCAGAGTCTGGGGCGGATAATGCCATTCCGAGCAGATCTCTCTCTGTGTGTAGGGGGTATCGCTCAGGCAGAGAGAGTACAGCAGCCACATGGCAGTGTCAGACATCCCGTGGTCTCTGGCATACTGATGGTAGATCTCGTCCATCTCCTTATATAACTGATTAAATGTGGCAAGAGGATCTGAATAATCTTTTTTCATGAAGCACCTCCATTTCATCCGAAAACGGACAATCGAATTATAATCCGAAAACGGATGATTGTCAATATAACTGCAAAAAAACCGGAACTGCTGCAATAATTTACAACAGTCCCGGTACAGTTTCTCGTACTTATCTCATTTTCGGCACGGCGGACAGGAAACCGGAGTGTCAAAGCTTGGATTGAACGCGTAAAAGTTTTTGAAATCGAGATCGTCCTGCACGGAACGGAGGGCTTCACCGAACCGCTGGAAATGGACGATCTCACGGGCACGAAGGAAACGGATCGGATCCGCAACCTCCGGATCTTTGACAAGCCGCAGAATGTTATCATACGTGGAGCGGGCTTTCTGTTCCGCAGCAAGGTCCTCGAACAAGTCTGTCACAGGATCTCCTTTTGACTGAAATTCGCAGGCGTTAAACGGTATCCCTCCGGCCGCCTGGGGCCAGATTCCTACTGTGTGATCTACATAATAGTTGGAAAAGCCCTGTTTCTCAATTTCCTCCGGAGTAAGATTACAGGTCAGCTGATGGACAATGGTTGCCACCATCTCAAGATGTGCCAGTTCGTGCTCCCGTAGAGGATAGAGATGAATCATGCACAAATTCCGAGTATGTTTTTGTGCATTATACATAGGAAATGATACAATATGTAAGAAGCCCCGGGAAACCCTCGGGGCTAAAATTATGTGACCGGAGCTACTATGTATTGGCCATCCCGGTGGCTCATGCCCGACCCAGCACCAGGCACTCCATTGTCCTGGTGCCCTGTGGTGGCATTATTATGATTGTGTCAGATCGCTCAAAGATCGTCAAGCGATCAGTCCTTTTTAACGTATGATGCAGAGATCCATCCGATAACATCCTTGCCATTGATATTTACTTTAATATGATAGAACCCGTTACTTGTCGTTCCATCGATTTCGAAACGGTTTCCAACGCCAAGCGATCCCAGGATATTATCGCTCCGGCTGCTGTCCGGTGTGCTGCGCACTCTTACGCCATTACCAGTACACGTCGCCGTTCCGATCGCCTGCCAGCCGGAAGACGGTTTAGACTGCGCCGATGCTGCCGTATCATATTTCACATAATCTTCTGACATCCAGCCTACAGTTCCATTCACATTGATGTGTACAAATTCACCTGATTTCTGTCCGTCTACTTCGAAACGATTTCCCTGATTCAGCCAGAGAAGGATATTATTCCCGAACTCAGCAGAACTACGAACCCGGACACCATTTCCGGTGCAGATCGCAGTCCCTGTGGCTCTCCATCCAGATGGCTGCGGCGTGGGATCCGGTGTTGGTGCCGGTTGTCCATCATACTGTACATAATCTTTATAGATCCAGCATACCTGATTCACAACTTTCGCATGGATCCATCCGTTTTTCTCCTGACCGTCTACCTCAAAGCGATTTCCCTTATTAAGCTGTCCATATGGCTCGCAGTTCATAGTCGGACGCGGGCGATAATACACATCGTTTCCGGTGCAGATCGCCGTTCCCGTGGCGCTCCAGCTGGTATCTACTTCCGGAGGCATCACATCAGAGGATCCACCCTGGATCTGACTCTTAAAGTCTTCCCACAGTGATGGGTTATCCATCATTTTTCGAGGACAGTATTTACCCTTGGCATCGTAATGGCGGATTACCCTGTCCGCCTGGATACCGGTTGTCTGCAGCAGGTATTTTACCAGATCGATTGCGTTCTGACGTGCAATCGCATAATCACCATCCGAATTTACACAGATTTCGATTCCGATGGAATTATTATTGGTACAATCCGGATTGTTCGGATTGCTTACGTAGGTCCGGCCAACATGCCAACACTTGCAGGTATGTTCAGCGGCCTGATAGATACCGTCTGATCCGCAGTAATAGTGTACGGACATATCCGAAAAATTTCCATCGTGCTGCGCTTTTGCGTGGGTTCGGGCATTGGCTCCTTTGTTGTAATTATCAGTTTCATGGATCACAATGTATTTGCACGGATTTCCTGTTCCATTGATGTTTCTCTGACTAATAAATTCTCTGTTGATATTCATTCAATCGTCCTCCTTTTCATTTGATGACAATTTGTCACCAATTCATTTCCTATATGATATGAAAGAGGACGATCACTCGTCCCCTTCCTGTCCTTTGGAATCAATTTTATTTTTCAATACAGCTATGTATTTTGACAGCCAGTCCGGCACTGGTGCTCCCATGCGGCCGGCATTCTCAATGATGCTCAATACTTCATTCAGGAAATACCAGACTGCCACCAACAAAGCGAAAAACGCCTGCTCCGGGACCTGAAAACCAAATGTACCTGATACATTTAATATAACGTAGTCCACCATCAATGCCACAGCTATGACACACAAATACCCCACTTTTTTTATAATACCCTGGGCGCCTTTCTTGCTGCTCCAGCCATATGCCGGATCATCGGGATGATTGATAGATTCTTTCTTGCTTGCAAGCATTCCTGTGATGTAATCTAATATCATAGCTACAAGCAGAAAGCCTAATACCGGTAACAGGATACCCAGCCTTGCAGAAATCCAGGCTCCAACTGCACTCACAAGAATCTGAATCGTTATAATTGCTTTTTCCATTCTTTTTTTCTTTCCTTTCTTAGTTCCGCCGGCGGAACTATATTTACGCATAAAAATAAGACCGGTTCACGGTCTCGCTCTGATTTTTATATTAATCTCCATTCCACCGCCCTTCAGTTGGCTGCACAAATCTTTATTCTCATCTGTAATAGAATTCATATATAAATTTTGACATCAAATTACCGCAGGCAATTGCCTGCGGCAAAATAAAAGTGTTAATGCTCTCCTGGACTGTCATGATCTCGCTCTGTCATGCTGTCGTGAGA
>ERZ1090868.1612-NODE-1614-length-11854-cov-4.846682_pt1 | contig 11854 bp, 7 predicted proteins | sample MGYA00478475_ERZ1090868 | MGnify/ENA primary metagenome ERZ1090868 (study PRJEB33644, sample SAMEA5815747) | chicken gut metagenome | biome: Chicken; feature: Gastrointestinal Tract; material: Caecum | place: Ireland | collected 2019-01-01 | study: A study of the...
GCGTTCATTCTGATATTTGACGAGGGCTGTCTCCTCCTGTTTGACGCGCTGCGCATAGCGGTCAAGCATGGCGCGGTCCTCTTCCTTTACGGATTTGCCCGCCTCTTCCCGCTCCCGGATCTTCTCCGAAAGTCGATCCCGCATGGCGATATCACGGTCCAGGATGTCGACCTTGGAGCGATGGATGTTCTGATCGTCGATCTTCAGCCCTTCATCCCGCATCTCACCCGCCAGCCGTTCCTGTGCGGCAACGTTCCTGACATACTGGTCGTGCAGCGGCTCATATCCTGCGACATTCCCGCGCTCCGTTTCGCGCGCCATGTCGTTGGCGATATTCTGATTGCGCATTTCAAACCGTTCATATGCCTCGTTCTTCTGCTGCGTCGAAAATTTCAGGCGCTGTTCGTGATGCATGTCCCACGCGCGGCTCGCCTGCCCGTCGATCTCCCGCTCCGCCTTCTCGTAGGCATGGGAATTGGGATCCATTCCGTTTAACGCCTCGCGCTCCTTTTCCACCCACGCCTCATAGTCATGGACGGCAGAATATGCCTCGGTCGCATTTCCGTTCTCCATCGCGTTCTTCCAACGGCGCTCACATGCGTCCGCATTGTTCCGCGCTGTCTTGTAACCGTTGCTGCTGAAAAACATCGTTTTTTCTCCTTATGTTTGAATTTAATAGACGGTAAGATGGGTGTGTTCGTTGGTCTGTTTGGAATAATAGATCGCCTGGTTATCGGGCAGCCCCGCAAAGACGTCGGGCAGATACACCCGTTCCTTTTCCGTCGTCACAGAGGTGCCCGTCGACTTGCTGCTGCTCCCCCTGCCGCTCAATCGGTCCCAGAAGCTGGGATTGCTGACGGACTGCGTTACCGTCTCCTTCTGCCGCTCGTAGGTGCCGAAGAACTCCGAACAGAACTCCTTGTTCTTATTGGAATTCTGACGGAAAAAGAAGTAGCTGTCGGCAAATTCCACCCATTCATTGGATTGATCGACCAGCCCGCTCAGATCCTGTACGGTATACATCACATGGAAGTCCCTGCCGCCGCGGATGAGCTTTTGCAGCCCGGAACCGATGAGCGCCTCATTGGGGGCGCCGTCCACGATGACGTTGACGCCCGGCACCGTCGAGCCCCCCGTGCGAAAACGCGCGATGGCATCGACGAGCGCCGTCATGATGAGCAGCGATTCCTCCGGCTTTCCCGCGAAGTCAAGGCTGACTTCCACGACGGGTTTGGTACGGAAGATCTGTTCGAGGGACTTGTTTCCGGAGAGGATATACCCCGGAACATTGGAGGAGAATTCAAAAAAGTACGATTCGAGCTCCCTGATTTCGGGGCGAATGCTGTTGAGGAAGCGATCGTTGCGCATCTGCTCCATGCCCGTGCAATAGGTCATATTGAGCGATTCCACCTCTTCGATGGGAAAATCGGCAAGATTGTCGAGCCGCACTTTCTTGTGCGCCTTGGCAGCGAGCGAACGCAGCAGGGTGATGTAGTTCTGATAGCTCATCTTCCTGCCCCGTTCGATCTCGTTATACAGATCGAAGATGCGGATAATGAGCGCGTTGATCTCCTGATCGTTGAGCCCCGCAAAGATGTCGATCTGATCGGTCGTGCTGTTATCCGTGCAGTCCATTTCATGAATGAGCCGCGCGGAGGAGGCTATGGAGGGATAGGCCGAGACGCCCGTCTTCTGATCGCGGAAAATGACCACGCCGTAGCCCTTGTTGGCGGAGTCGATCGCATAACTGCGGATGACCGCTTCCGCGCCGCTGCGTGAACTGCCCGCGATGAGCGTGTTGCCCAGCGAAGCATCGAGATAGATCTTGCGGTTGCTGCGCGTCGCATTTTTCAAAAAACTGAATAAACCCATTGACGTTACCTTTTTCCGACAAATTCGCTGAATCCGAACTTGAATGGTTCGCAGGAATTGAGGGAGACGATCGCCTCGCCGAGGCGGAGACCGGCGATGTCCCAATCCTCCACGACGTGCGCCGCGGAGATGGTCTCCTGTACGGAAGTCGATTTATACACCGTACATTTCCTGTTCTCCCCGGAGCGTTCCTTGATGTATTCGCGCGACGAATGGTCGCTCACTTTGAAGGCGAACTGGTTGAGAAATCCGGAAAAGATATTCTTGGCCATGTTTTCGCCGTAAATTTCGATGATCTGATCGACGTTCTGAATGCCGATCATGAATTTGATGCCCAGGCTGCGCCCGAAGTTGACGGCGTCGTCGATGTGCTTGAGGTTTGGCAGCAGCTTGAACTCATCGCATACGAAAAAGACGTTTCCGTCGCTCTTGGCGCGGCAGAGCGCCTCCTTGATGGCGAGGTCGAAGAGCAGACTGTAGACGGGCGTGAGCATGCCGCCGATGCCGATATCGTACTCAATGAAGATCTTTTTCCCGCCCTTTGCGCGCACGAGATTGCGCACCGAGAGCGTACCGCGCTTGGCGAAGTTCCCCACAAACACCGAGCGCACGACCTGCTGCAATTCGGCGAGCACGCCGAGCGCCTGTCCGGGCGCATCCTGCGGGATATAACTCTTCATCGCGGAGAAGTTGGGATAAAGGCCGAGAATGCTCCTGTACCAATCCACCCCCTCCTTCTTCATCGCCTCCGAAAGAGTGAAGTTATCGCTCTTGACCGCCATATTCCCCTTGGCGATGGCAAAGTGATATAAGACGGCGGACATGATGTCCTTTGCCGCCTGCGGGAAAAAGGAATTGCTGCCCGACGTTCTGATCTTTTCCGCAAAAAGCGCGTTGGAGATCTCGATGACGTCCTCTTTGAGGCCGTTCGTCCTGTCCAGCTCATTGACGATGTTCCAATAGTCGGGTCCGTTCGGGCCGCACGCCGTGGCATCGTTGCCGATGACGATGTCTCCGGGGCGATAGAATTCCTTGTAGAAATCCCCCTTGGTATCGAAGATGATCATGACATCGTGCGCGGAGAGCTGCGGAACGATATTCTGCAAGATCTGATTGAACGTGTTCGTCTTGCCGGAGCCAATGCCTCCGATGAGCATGAGGTGCTGGCTCAACAGCTTTTCGGTAAGGACGAACCGATCGGGCACACCCTCGCCGTTCTTTCCGTTAAAGACGATGTTGATGGGGCGCGGACACTGCGGCGTGGCGGACTGCATCGCCTTCGCGGCGGCGGGAACCTTCATCTGCAGCTCCTGCCCCTCGCACACGCGCACGCTCGTCTGCGCCATCATCTCGTGATCCCGCCGTTACGGTCGTTGCCGTTTCTTTCCTGTCCGCCGGAAGGTGTTCTGGGCACGCCGTACTCATCCAGATCCTTCCCGCGCGAACGGCCGGTATCGTGCTCGTTGTCCTCGATGATCTTGTCGTAAGACCCAATATAGGTGCAGCAGTATTTCCCGTTCCTGTCCGTGAAATCCATGCCGTACAGCGTATACCCTTCGCGGTCGCTCCCCGCAATATATGCCCTGTCGGGATAGATGCGCTCCCCTTCATGCCCGGGACGCGGGTCGCGGAAATGATCCGCATAGATATAGTACATATCGTTTGTGGCAAGACGCAGCTGTGTCTCGTGCGATTCACCCGTTCCGTAATCGTAGACGGGCCTCTTTGCATATTCGGTGTAATCCTTCGTCGTATAGGGCGTCTTTTCGTAATATTTCATCACATCCTCCCTTTCAGAGTTTTCTGACTTCTTTGAGCTGAATGAAACCGACTTCTTCATCCAGAAAGAGCGCAAATTTTGTGTTCGCCGCCACGGGTTTTGCCGTAATGACCCGCCTGGCGGTATATTTTTTGGAAAACAATCCCTTTTTGAGTGCAACGCCTTCGACGCGTTCGCACAATTCGCCCGCGTTCTTGTTGAGCGGCCGCGGACGTCCCTGCATGAGCACCATGTTCGGAAGGGCGACCTCCTTGTCCGATTCAAAGGAAAGCGTCACTTTGAAGGGCTTGGAGGGCGTGGGCGCATACTCCATCGCATAGAGAACGGGCACCGTCTCGCGGTAGTCAATGGGCGGAGTCAGGCGCACGGGCTGTGCATAAGATGTGACGCCGTCCTCACGGAATTCGACGAACACAGTGATATAGTTGACGGTATCCGTTTTTAACTTGAGTTCAAGTTTGCCCTTGCGCGAAAATTCTTCAGCAGTAAAAGTAAACTTTTCCCCTCCCGTCTCCGGCGTATCGATGTAGTCCTTCTGCCCGACCCGGACGATGAGCGCCGCCGCCTTGGGATGCAGCTGCCCCGTCACCGTCACCGTGCCGTCGGCAAAGGTGTGCGCACAGCGCGCCAGCCCCTCCATCGCATTGATGAGCACGGGCGGCGAGACGATAAACAGCTGTTCCGTGCTGACGATCGCGTACACCTGATAGATCCTGCCCGCAGGAAGGCTGAATACAAGGCGACCTTCGGAATTGGGCGAGGCCGCAACGGGCGAGAGCCCCTTGCAGATGGAATTGAAGTCGAGATAGCGCAGCGTGGTGTCCGTGGGAATGGACAGCTTGGTCGCGGCGGAATACAGCCGCACCTTGCCTGCATAGCCCGCATCGCAGGAGAAGGCGTAGCGTCCGCCTCCGAGCGGCTCGATGCGGACGCCGCGCAGCGGCTCCGTCTTTTCAAAGGGTTTGAACACGGCACGCACGCCGTGCGAAGGGACGGACTTGCCCTTGACGTCATAGTTGCAGACGATGAGATAGGCGCTCTCGCCGTCGCAGCCCGCATCGGTGAATCCGTTCTCGGACACGGAGACGCGCTTGCCCTCGCCCGGGCTCGTGGGCGCGACCGCGCCGCTGTTCTTCCATACTTCCACCGATCTGACGTTCTGCGGAGTATCCCAGGTGACTTTCACCCCGCCGTCCACCACTTCCTGCCGCACGTTGGTAACATCTGCATAGCCCATGACCGCAGTCTGCGTTGCCGTGATCGCGGAACGCACGCCGTACCGTTCGGCATACACCGCATAGAAGTAGGGCGTTGCAGAGACGATGTTCAGATCCTCATAGAAGCGGATGGAAAGTCCGTCCTCGACGAGGGCGCCGTCCTCCGCAGACGTGGGCGCAACGCCCACCTTTTTGATGACCGTATAGGTGACGTAATCCTGCTTGACATCGCTCCATTCAAGGCGTATCTTACCGCCGTCCAGTCCGGCGCGCAGCCCCGTAACGGGCTTGGGAGGGAACTTTTGCAGGATCTGCCGTGCCTCGGTGTGATCGTCGCAAAGCTTGACCGCCCTGACTGCCGCGGCGACCGCCATGCCCTCGTTGCGCTGTGCCATGTACTGTTTGGCGAGCTCCACCTGCTGCTGCGCGGAATTCATGACGGCCGTACAGCCGTCGGTGAGCTTTCTGGTGTTTTCGGGATCGTACCCGGGGTATTTTACAGCAAGCCCCCGCGCAAGAGCGAGCGCACTCTGATAACGCTTTTGCGCGACAAGCTCGTTGATGGCGACGACCTCTTCGCGGTACTTCGCCCCCGTCGTCTCCTCCCGTTTGATGCGTGCCGCGATGACGCCCTCGTATTCGCTTACCTTTTTGGCGACGGCGGAGTCCGCGCGGGCGGCATAGTTGGGCACGACGTTTTTGACATCGAGGAACGCCGTCTGAAGTGCCGCAATATCCGTTACGGGCTTTGCGAGCAGCCCGTCGAGGGCGGAACACTTCTGACGGAACAGATCGTGCGCGTGGACGGTCGCACCGCAGGCGGGACAGCCCTTGTCCTCTTTGGTAAAGCGCATGACCTGTCGGCAATTCCAGCACAGGATCTCCAGGGGCTTTCCGCAGTGCGGACAGCTCTTGGCGCCCTTGATGTACAGCTTGCCGCAGTCGGGATAGGGACAGACTTCAAAGTTGCTTCCGTCCGACTTGCCGACGATGTTGAACTGGAAAAATTTGCAGCCGACGGCGAGCATTTTCTCCGCCTCTTCCGCGGAGATCTTCAGAAGGTCGATGACCTTCTGCGTATAGTCTGCATACTCCTCCATCGACATTTCCTTGATGGAGAAGCTCTTCCGCTTTTCAAAATCCGCCCACACCTTGTCGCGCAGGACGAGGTACTTATCGTAGGAATCGCGAGCGGCCTGCCCGGACAGAAGCAACTTTTTGACAGTGGAGCAGAGATTGCTGACCGACTGTTTCTTTTTGAGGTCGCTCGACTTGTTGCTCTCGCGGTACTGCTCGTCCGATGCCTTCTGGATCTCGGCGGAGGAAGCGTTCGGAGGCAGGCCAAGAAAGTCATAGAGATCCTTTTTGTTGAGAGGCTCAAGCCGTTTTTCGGCCTGCTGATACTCGGAGAAAGGAATGGAGACATCGGTATTGTCGATGATCTTCACGCCCATCTTTTCAAGATAGCTGAGCGCGCCGAAGAACTCGTCCTCCGTAAAGTAGGTAACGGGCTTGTTGGCGACGTTGAGAATGTCGATAAGTTCGCTCTTCAAAAGCGTCTTGCGCGTCTGGCACAGGATCTCGACAATGCCGACCGCTTCCTTGAGCTTGAATGCCTTTGCGGCGGCGGCTTCCTTGGCGCGGCCGCCCTGCCCTGCGGCATAGGTACCGCTCGCGGGATTGAACACGGCATCGTTGCACATCACTTCAAGAACGTCGTTCTTCAGCTCGTTGAGCCGCCTGCCGACGATGGTGCCGCTCGTGGAACTGAGCGCAGTCTTGATGCGCGTTTCGATCTTGCCCTTATCCGTCTCTTTCGGCTCGATCTTGAAAGCGATGAAGTAATTATATTCGGGATTCCCAAGTTCTTCGGGCGTGCGCTGTGTCTGTACCTGTGCCATAATTTATCTATCCGTATGTAAAAATTTGTGACAAGTCTCTTTTAAGACTTATTTGAGGGTGCCGGCCGCGACCTCCGTTGCAATGGAGGAGGCGACTTCCTTGAAGGTCTGCGTGAGCTGACTCAGATCAACTTTCCTGCCCTTTCCGCTCGAGATACGGCGCAGGAAACTTTCGTCCGCATCGCCGATGCCGATGGCATAGATGATGATCCCGTCCCGCTTGGCGCGGTCTGCCTCCTTCTCCTCGGAATTCTGATTTGCCCAATAGCCGTCCGTCAGAATGACCATGATGCGGGCGCCGTCATGCGTGAAGTTGCCGCGCTCCGCGCCGATGGGTCCCGTCGTACCGTAGCCGTATTTGCCGTCCACCGCGACCGAGTCGATCGCCCGATTGAGACTGGAAGCATTGTTCTCCCAACGGCAGTGGCTGCCAACGCGGTCAGCAAAACTGATGACGGAGATGTAGACGTGCTTCAGATCGAATTCGGAGACAAAACCCTTGGCGGCGCGGCGCGCCTCGCGGACGGGACTGCCGTCCATACTGCCCGAAACGTCGATCATGAGCATGATCTCGATCCTGCTCCTGCGGCGCGCCTCTTCCTCGGCCTCGCGGCGTTCGCGCTCCAGCCGTTCAATGAGTTCGGCCACCGTCTCATTCGTCGTCTCGCGGGTGACAGGCAATGCGCGGCCGTCTGTAAGAGAGGCATTGACCTCCACCACGCCATTGGAATTATAGAGAAAATCGACGCGCAGTTTGCTGTTTTCCGGGACACCCGTCACGGAATAGGCGCCCACGATGTCGCTTTCATACGGATCGCGCGATTCCCCCTGCAGGACGTAGACCTGCAGTTTCTCCCCTGAAAAGGTGTATTCTCTGCCGAATTTTTCGTTGACGCGGCTGTTTTTGGGAATGATGATGCTGTTGATATACGTCTTCTGGTCGCTTGCAAGCGCCAGCATGCCGAGGCTGTGCGCCGTGATGTCCCGGATATCCTGATTGCGGATGGTGAGCGTCATGGGCGCGGCGGGCGCAGTGGCTCCCGGCGCGGCGGGTTTATTCCCCGCCACCGTCAGAGTGATCGCGCTGCTCACGCACAGCTCCGCCTGCATGGCGGCGCCCGTCGCCACAATGGTATCGACATTGATGTCCTTGGTGATCGGGGGTCTGCCGTACTCGCGCACGATCATGTCGCGCACCTGCGGCATGCGCGTGGATCCGCCGACGAGCACAACTTCGTCGATGTTCTCCCACCCGAAGGGGCGCTTGGTCTTTTCGGTGATCTCTTCAAAACAGCTGCGGATGAGCAGCACCGTCTCGTAGAGCAGATTCTCCGTCTTCTCGTCGAATTCCTGCCGCGTGACGGTATACTTGCCGAGAAGCCCGTCGCACTGAATGGAAATGAGGGTGGACGAGACGGCGGAGAGACGTTTTTTCGCCTCCTCGCACTTGACCTGCAGTTCCTTGACGTCTTCGGGGAAGTCGCCGATCATGACGCCGTGTTCGGAATAAAAGCGATCCTGTACATCGTTGAACAGCACTTCATCCCAATCCTTGCCGCCCAACTGGTGATTGCCGTTGGTGGCAAGCACGTCGATGCGGGTGCCGCTGACGTGGGCGATGGTGACATCAAAGGTGCCGCCGCCCAGATCGTAGACCATGACGTTCTTATCCTTGCCGCTCGTCAGCCCATAGGCGATGATGGCGGAAGTCGGCTCGTTAATGATCTTGAGCACCTTGAGCCCCGCCGCTCTGCCTGCGCGGAGAGTCGCCTCGCGCTGGCGGTCATTGAAATAGGCGGGCACGGTGATGACGGCGCCGTCGATCTCGACATGATTGGTCGCCGAGACGTCCCGCACGAGCTGCTTCAAGAAGATGCCGGAGAGCGCCTCGGCGGAAAATTCTTCACCGTCGATGAAAGCGGTCCACTGCGGGTCCCCCATCATGCTCTTATAGAACGCCACCGTGTTGACATTGCCCGATTTCTGCTCCTGCTTGGCGTCTTCGCCGATGAGCGTCCTGCCGCCTTCCATACAGATGACGGATGGTGTGCAGTCCTCCCCCATGCTGTTTTTGAGAATGCGCACGCCGCCCGTCTCCTTGCTGAAGGTCGCGACGGCGGAGTACGTTGTCCCCAGATCGATTCCGACGTTGATTTTCATAGTTTTTCCCCTGTAAATGGCGCAGACATGAAAAATCGGACAGCGGACCGCACGGGATATACCCGGCGGTCCTCTGCCGATCGGATCAGCTTTAACGAAGCGTCATGCCGCCCGCGGAACTCATGCCTTCCTGGTTGGCTTCGTCGCTCTTTCTCTTGGGCGACATATGATAGACTTTGCCCGTCACCTGATCGGTGAGCGAGAGCGAAACAATGCCGTTTGCATCGACATCGAGATCGACGGAGACCTGGTTATCGCCGGGCACCGCGCCCTCAAACTGAATGGGCTCTTCGACATAGATCTCGTTGCAGTCGGAAAGCTCCACCATCTCTTCGAGGCTGTCGTTCTCAAGAATGAGAATGTTGACTTCGCTGACGGGAGCGGGATCGCCCGTGATCGTGAGCGGGAAGTGGTCGATGGACGAGCCGTGTGCGGGCTTGGGCGTGTCCTTGATGACAAGGTTGAGCACCTTGGGCTGTCCGGCGCTGATGATGCGCAGGCCGTACGACTTGGTGCAGTTTTCGATGACGACCGTCGTCGAACCGGTCATGGGATTGGTGAGCGAAATACCGCCCACGGAATGCTCCTCCGTTTGTCCGCCGGGAACAGGCGCGGGGGACGCCTCCACTTCCGTGCAATCGTGCGCGACGAGCGCCGCGCCCATTGCGACTGCCTTGTTGGGCTCATACGAGCTGATGACCTTTCCGTATTCCGCCGTCAGACGCGCGCTCACCTGCGGCATGTAGGTGGAACCGCCGACAAGGATGATCTCGTCGATGTCCGACATCATGTTCATGCCCTTCTTTTCAAGCATGTCGTTGACAAGGAAGATGGTCTGTTCGAGCAGGTCGGAGGTGGCGTCCTCGAACTCGGCGCGGGCGATCTCCACGCGCTCTTTCTTGCCGTCAAAGTTGACGGTGAGCGAGGTCGTCTCGCGGTTGGTGAGGTTCTTCTTCGCCTTTTCGATGTTCTCGCTGAACCAGGCAACGCTTTCGGCATCGCCCTCCATTTCCGTGATGTCCGCACCCGTGCTGTCGCAGAACTTCTGACGGACGAGATTCGCGAGCGCCGCATCCCAGTCCTTGCCGCCCAACTGATGATTGCCGCCCGTGGTGATGACCTGCATCTGCCGTTCGCCGCCGTGGAAAGCGAGCTTCATGACGGTGCAGTCGAACGTGCCGCCGCCGAGGTCGTAGATGAGGACGGTCTTGTCCATGTCCTCCTGTCTGGAATTGCCGTAGGCGATCGCCGCTGCAGTGGGCTCGTCAAGGATCTTGTATACCTTGAGGTTCTTGCCGTTGGAAAGCGTCACGTTTTCGCCCGCGATCTTGGTCGCATTCCGCGCCTCTTCGCCGAAGTAGGCGGGGCACGTGATGACGGCGCCCTCGATCTCCTCGCCAAGCGCCTCCTCGGCATCGGCGACAAGCTTTCTTAAAATGAGCGTGGAAACGGCTGCCGCGGAGTATTCGTTGCCGTTGACGAAACACTTATAGTTGGGGTCTCCCATGAAATTCTTGACGCGCTCCACGATGCACTCCGGATTCATCGCGCCCTCCGATTTTGCCGTCGAGCCGACCACCGCAGAGCCGTCCGGATCGAAGAACACGACGGAAGGCGTTGTCTGTTCGCCCTCTCTGTTGTCGATGACCCTGACAACGTTCATATCGTCCACATAGCTCACGCAGGAGTATGTAGTACCCAAATCGATGCCGATCTTTTTTGCCATAGTAATATCTCCTTATCAATAATGATTTTTACTTTATCTTGCAGACGTCCACCTTGGAAGGATAAATGACTTTCTCCTCCATAAGATAGCAATCTGTATAGCGGTTGACCACCCTGCCGTTGAGGGCGGCATCCTCCGTCGGGATCATTTTCAGGATACGGTGCCGCTTGGGATCGTACACTTCGGACGCCGCGCCGTCGATCACGACATTGCACATCTCCAGAATACCGTCGCAGATCTCCAGCGCATAGGCAAGAGCGTCCGCATAGCTCTTTGCCGCGTTGTCCTCCTGCAGCTGCCCCGTCTCCTTTTCGACAAGTTCGGAAAGTTTCCTGCCGCATGCGAGCATTTTTCGGATGACGGGGACGAGCACGACCATCCACACCCCCTGTTCATATAAGGAAGAGGCGGCGATATAGTCGGAGAGTACGCAGTCGAGCGCCGTATTACGCGCAAGAATGGCGCGCATGCCGTCCTCGCACGCCGCCAGGTAGGCCGCAAGGCTCTCCGCATCGGTGACGTCGGGCGCAGGCACCGCGATCTCCTCTTCCGCCGGAATGTCGCGATAGGCGATCTTCCCCTCGCACACGGGCTTCTTCCCGTGATAGGTGAAATCTTCCTCCGTGCCCTCGATGCCGAGATTCTGCAGCAGATCCTCGTAATCCTGCACAAGATAGCCCATGTACTTCTTTGCATCCGCAGGCGCGATCTCCCCGAGTTCACGCAGGGATTTACGGCAGTCCTCGCGGTAGCCGATGACATCCAGCGCGATGCGCTTGAAAAGGACGCCCTCCACCCCGTCGCGGTACTGTTGCAGCTGCTTGGAGAGCGCCATGACGTTGGCGTCCTTCTCCTTCGTGTAGCGCAGAAGATTGCAGACGGCGTTGAAGTGCGCTTCAATGAGCTTGCCAAGCCGTTCAAATTGCTCGGCGTAAGGCGATGCCTGTTCCGAAACAGACACATTGTCCGTATTTTCGGGTTCTTCGGGAACGGTCTGCGGCATTTTATTCTCTTCCAAATGTGCTCCCTCCTTATCTGATAACGTTTTTTAGGGAAATTCTCCGAATTTCCCTAACGCAAGGGGCGCCCCTTGCGAATCAAATTTTCCCTAGCCGTATATAAAAAAACAAAATACGGTCATACTGTTTCTATTTTAAACGAAATACAAAAAATTGTCAATAGTCTAAAGGGAAATAAT
>ERZ1090868.1615-NODE-1617-length-11849-cov-9.424114_pt1 | contig 11849 bp, 1 predicted proteins | sample MGYA00478475_ERZ1090868 | MGnify/ENA primary metagenome ERZ1090868 (study PRJEB33644, sample SAMEA5815747) | chicken gut metagenome | biome: Chicken; feature: Gastrointestinal Tract; material: Caecum | place: Ireland | collected 2019-01-01 | study: A study of the...
CCCCCCCCCCCCCCCCCCCCCCCCCCCCCCCCCCCCCCCCCCCCCCCATTTTTGTGAGTTATTTTCTTGATTTTGTATCCAATAAAATTAGATTCATCACAATGTTAAGAATGAAAAGCGTAGAAAACTAATTATACTATATCTATTGACATATTGTGAAAACCATGGTATAATACTTTTACTTTATCGGGGCGCAGCCTGCTTGTTTCCTGCATTTTTTGGTTCGGGGGATGGCGGAGGCGGCGCCTGCATATGGTAATATGGTCCCGCATCGTCAGGTGCCCTCGGGGAGAGGGAGCCTGCGCGCTGCGGGCAATACGGCTTTCCCGAAAAAGGGGAGCGGGGACGGAAAGCGTGCCCGCACAGGAATGGAGCGGGGCAGGCGCCCCGAAAGATAGGAGGAAAAAGATGAGATCAAATGTAAGGAAGATGTGGACGGCGCTTTTGGCGGTGCTCTTTGCGGTGGCCGTCGGCTTCGGCTTGTGGTTCGCGTTTGCGCCCGCCGCCCGCCCCGCAAATGTACATGCCGCAGAGGGGTATTCGTTAACTCTTAAGTCTAAGCAAGAAAGTCAAACATTGAGCTCCAACAGTTCAATCGACTCTGACCTCTTGTATAATGAGTCTCATGGGAAAGGTTTCATTGGTGTTACAATTTATAGAGATGGGACAGCCATTTCGAGTAGTGAATATATCACAACGATGAAATTTTATGTCTACTCCGATGAAGCTTGTAAAAATCAAGTCGATGATTTTCGTCCTCTCTCAAATGAAACAGGCAGCACTTTTTATAGATATGTTAAGGTAAGTATTGAAGTTGTGGGCATCGGTGAGAAAATGTCCGATAATTCTGTCATGCTCACAGTAACGGCTGAGACGCTTGATACGATCGAAGCTGAAGTAATAGGCGGCAAGTATTTTGATGCCCTTACTTCTTTTGAGGATATCGCTGCTGAACGACTGGAAGTTTTTGCTTATTATGCGGGCGACCGTAAGAGCTACCCTCTGGAATACGCCGGGGTTTATGAAGGCGAAGTGAAGGAGAATAAAGCATGCTATGGCGGTTACTGGATAGAGTACCAGGATGATCCCGATGATGAAAATGACAGGACAGACTGTCTTGAATACGGCGATACGCAAATTACCATCTGGTATCGGGAAGGAAACAGTGAACCAAAGTTCTTCGTATTAAATAATCTCACCGTTAATGAAGCTTATATCGACGCTCCCGCTACGGCAGATAGCTTTGAGGGAGAAGTTACGTATGACGGTTCGGAACATACTTTTTCTTTTACGCGGTTCAATTCTGCTGAAATGAGTTATTCCGTCACTTACAAACCTAACGTCGGAGATCAACAAAAAGAGACGGGGACGGAAGAGGATAGTTCTATCTCGATCAAAAAAACAGAGGCGGGCAGTTATGATGTCAAGTTTTCTGTAAAAGAAGGTTATCAATTCAGGAGCCCGTCGATCCCCGCGGAGGACATTGAAAAAGACGGCGAAAAGATCATCGGCGTCACCTATCATTTTACGATCAAAAAGGCAACGATCGGCTCGGTCGCAATCGACAGCAACGCGTCATTTAAAACTTCATATACATATGACGACGATACGATAACTCCGCCTGCCGATACGGCCATCACGATGACCCCTGAAACGACATTCACGCTTCCCGAGGGCGTTGAAGCGCTGACCGCAGAATGGGCAGAGGCAGAGCTTATTTATACATACACGGGAATAAACGGCACAGCGTATGGGCCGAATTCAAAATTGCCCAAAAATGCCGGCGAATATTCGTGGACCGTGAGCCTCACGGGCATGAATAACTTTGAAGATTTTACAGGCACGGACTCAAACGGCGGTTCGGGCAGCTTTGTCATTGAAAAGAAGCCGCTCACGGTGCCCTCTTTGGAGAGCAATGAACTTCCTTATAAAGGTTCGGCGCAGTCCGCTACGGCAGGGGAATATGATTCGACCCGCATGACCTTTGACGGCGACTTGGACGGGGAAGAGCGTATCAACGTCGGCACTTATCACGCCACATTCACGCTGAAAGACGCCGATAACTACAAGTGGGGAACGCCGGACGAGGGCAGCGGGGTCACCGTCGACGGCGCTGTCGCCACCGTCACCTGGAAGATCGTGCAGGCGGAGAACGAGGCAACGGTCTCGCTCGAGGACTGGACGTATGGAACCACGGCAAAGTCGCCCTCGCTCAAGGCAGATTTCGGCGCGAGTACGGTCACATACTCCTATTCGGGGCAGACCAATGCAGGGGTTACATACAGCGGCAATACCGTCCCGACCGAGGCGGGCAGTTACACGGTGAAGGCGACGATCGCGGGGACAAAAAACTACAAAGGTGCGACGGCAACCGATACCTTTGAGGTCCTGCGCGCGCCGATCGGCCGTCCTTCGTTTACAACGAGTACCTTCTCCTATAACGGGCAAAACCAAACGCCCGAATTTTCGGCAGCAGTCAGCGGCTTTACGCACGATCTTGCAGAGAAAAAGGATGCGGGCAGTTATATCGTGACGGCGACCCCCGACGGCAACCATCAATGGAATACAGCGAATGCCTCGGGTTTATATGTTTATAATTATGAACTTGAATGGACCATCTCGCCCTATCAGATCGGCGTCGAAGGCACTCTTTCCATGGAGGGTTGGAAGTATGGCGGATACGATGAATCGGCCAACAAGCCCGGCGGCGTGGAACTCAATGACGAAACGAGCGCCCTCCTCGGCACCGCGACTGCCACGTTCAAATACGAATATAAGCTGAGCAGCGAAGGTTCTGCCTATACCACAACTGCTCCCACGGACGCCGGCGACTACACCGTCCGCCTCACGATCTTCGTGAACAAGAACTTCAAAAATTATACGGCAACTGCCAACTTCACCATTGAAAAGGATGAGTTGACGTTCGGTGATGCTACGGATGCTCTTGGTTGGACTTGGGGCGATAATACTATCCCTGAGCACAACGATCTTATTCCCGCTGCCACCTATGGCACAAATGAGGGGGAAGAAGTTTCGTCTTTCATCTACACTTATTATAAAGCCGAAAATAATGCCATTTCGGGAGTAGCGCTTGCCGGAACGCCCTCCGATGCGGGCAATTATATCCTGCGCGTCTCCGTTTCGGAAGGAGATAACTACAAAGCTGGTTCTAAAGATTATTCGTTCACGGTCGAAAAAGGGCAGGCATCTATTTCGATCAAAATTGAGGGGGCGGACAATTGGGCGTATCTCGATCTTGCCGAAGACCATGCCATTACCGTTAAAGTGACGGTGGGCGAGGGAAATCATGCCGAGATTACGCCGCAGATCACCTACTATACACGCGGCTGGAATGAGAACGGCGACTGGACGACGACGCAAAAGCCCGGAGATTATTCCGCTGCAGGCTACTACTATATCGGCGTTGAGGTCGCAGATACCGACAATTACACGGGTACATCGCTCGGCGAAGATGATACCGAGAATCATTTCACCATCCATAAGAAGCAGATCAGCATTCCCGCGCTGCTCGGGGATGAGAACACTCCCAGCCAGCGTGAATTTGAGCATGACGGAAATGCAAAATCTCCTACGATCAACGGCGAATGGAGCGGTGCAACTGTAACACAGAGCGGTTACTTTAAGAGTGATTTTTCGAAGTTAGATAGCGCCCCTGTTGAGTTTGGCGACTATTTTGTACGCTTTACCCTTAGCGATACTCAAAATTACGAGTGGGTCATTATTGCTTCCGATCAGCTCCCGCAGACGGGCGGAGTTGAGCATATAGATAGAATTTCAGGCGAGAACAACGAGTATCTTTATGTTGCTTTCCGCATTACAGGTTCACTTTATAGCATTAGTGTTTCGCATGAAGGTTGGACGATCGGCAGCGGCAGTGTGCCCGTTCCCTCTGTCACGGCAGCGGAAGGCTCCGAAGATGCGTTGAACAGTGCGCTTGCGCTTGGCGTTACTGTCACTTTCACCTATTATTTTGTTGAAAATGGCACAGAGACGGAAGTCGCCACCGTTACGGCAAATAATGGGACGACTATGTTGGGTTTTGTCCCTGTCGAGGTTGCTCTTAAAGCAGGAACATATAAGGTTCGTGTAGACATTTCGGCTTCCGGCAATCAAAGCTATGCTGCCAGAACGGCGCTTTCTGCAACGTTCAAAGTTTCGGCTTATGAGTTGCAAGAAGGCGATGTCAAATGGACGGAGCCGAGCGACCTTACTTATCGCGGCTCGGAATTCACATATGATGCGGGCGGCAATGGCAGCGACGGCAGCGACGGCAGCGACGAGATTTCCGCAACGTACAAAAACTGGACGTACGAGGACGGAAAGTATCAAGAGGCGACAAGCAATCTTTTACTTTCGCTTCCCGAGGGCGTCACGGAGATCAAGAACTGGGTGGAGGGAGGTTATACCCTCACTGCGGAGCTGCCTCATGATGAAGCTAACGTCGTTTGGGGAGACAATACGTCAAAGACGAATACCATTAAGATTGAAAAGCGCGCCGTTAACGTGAAGCTCCAAAAGCACCATGAGACGTACAAGAATGCTGCGTTTGAGCCGTTTGAAGCTAAGGAGGGTACGGACTACACGGCGGACGGGGAGAGCGGGGTTACGGGCCTCATTTCGGGCGACGATCTTAAGATCACACTCACGCCTTCGTCAGATACGGATGCCGGCAGCTATGCGTGGAACAGTATCGCGTGGAGCAATGACAATTATCTAGTCACCGTGACGAATGAGAAGGAAGAGGTCTTCACGATCGACCCCGCCCCGATCACCGTGCAGATCGAGAACAAATCGTCTGTGTACGGCAATGAAATTGCCGATCTTACTTATATCGTCACGGGTAATCTGTACGACACCGCAGATACCATCTTCTCGCTCTCGACCAAGGCGACGAGCGCTTCGAACGTCGGCAGCTACGCGATCGTGGGCACGGCGACGGGCGAAAACAGCAAGAACTACACCGTCACCTTCTCGGGCAGCAACGATGCCGAGGGCGTTTACACCATCACAAAGCGCAACCTCACCATCACGGTGACGGGCTCGATCGCGTACGGCGAGGACGCCCCGACGAAGGTTGCCGATTATACCGTTAACTTCAGTGACGCGCTGGAAGGCGATGTTGAAACACTCAAGGGCTTGCTCTCGATCACGGCCGGCGACTATTCTGCAGGCAATGATAAGGGCAATTACGATCTCACCGTTTCCGGGAACGAGGACGCGGCAAGCGATCAGACGTGGAAGAACTATAACATCTCCTACGGTACGAGCACTCTCACCGTCGAGGCGCGCGCCATCGAGGTCAAGATCGCTGACGTTACAACGACTTACGGCACGATGGGAGAGCTGAAAGTCAATGTTACAAAAAGTGACAATCTTGATCCTATTTTCATCGACGATTTGGTTAGTTCCGTCACCGATACGAGCGATCCCGCGCGTTATGCAAAAGTATTTAAGCTTGTCTTGAAGGACAAAGAAGACAAGGTCGTTAATTATACAGCAACGCTTGATAACGGCACATACTCCATCGTTTTGGACGATAACTTCAAGAACGAGAACTACGAGATCACCGTTACCGAGGGCACCTACACCGTCGGGCGTCTTGGGCTTTCGATCACACTTTCGCAGAACCTTCATGAGGGTGAAACGTCGCCCGTGTATGATGGCGCTGCTTGGACTTATTCCGCGAAGGCAACCTATACTGTCGCGGGGCAATCGGGCGAAATCGACTTCACCGATCAGATCGTCTATTACGAGAGAACGCTCACTTCGTTTGCAGAGACGGAGACACCGCTTGACGGCGCCCCCGTTGATGCGGGTTCTTATTGGGCTGTCCTGCCTGCAACGGCAGCGAGCGGTAACTTTGAGCCGACTTCGCAAGTATCAACCGATTTCACCATTGCGCAGCGCAAAGTGGATGTAGTGTGGGCGGCGGATAACTTTACCTACGATGGCTCCGATCAGAAGGATGACGTTACCGCAGGCTACCGCGCTTATCATGACGGCAAGCAGGACGATAAACTGACAAACCTGAAGTTTACCGTTCAGCCCGAATTCAAAAACGCGGGGACGGGGTACACCTTCACGGCGGTGCTGAGCGATCAGAACTATAAGCTTGATGGCGCAAGTGAGGACGGCTCCGTCTCAAGGAAGTATCAGATGAAAAAGGCGGAGATCACCATTTCCGTCAGCAGCCCGACGTTTACTTACGGCGAATTTGAAGGCAAATATTCCGAAGGCGAAGGCACAGAGACCGATCAGCTCACTTATAAAGTCAACGGGCTGTTTGGCACCGATACCGTTCAGGTCACGCTGAGTTATTCGCAGAACGGGGCTCCCGTCGGTATGCCCGAGAACGTCGCCGATTATACCGTCTCGGCGACGATCGCGGACCATCAGAATTATACGCTTGGCACGGTCACTCCAGGCACGCTGAAGATCGAAAAGAGGGCGCTTACGGTCACAGTCGACGGCGATTCGATCGAATACGGCGAAGCTGCTCCGGACGTCTACAGCGTGACACTTGGAGGGGCACGTTCGGGCGAAGAAGACGCTATCAAGGCATTGCTCACGTTCGACACTTCGGAATATTCGGCGGGCAAGGACAACATCGGCGATTACACCGTCAAAGCCTCCTTCGGTGCGGATAAGAAGGGCATTCTGGGCAATTACCAATATACCGTCACCGACGACGGCGTCGTGGCAACATGCACGTTGAAGGTCACGCCGCGCAAGATCACGGTCGAAATCGAGAATGTTGAAACGACTTACGGCACGGCGGGCACGCTGAACGTTCATGTCACGCGCGAAGACGGAACGAACAATGCCATTCTCGATCGGGATCTTGTGAGGGAAGGCGGGCAGGTCGTGAGCGGCATTGCGCAGTTTGCGAACGTCTTTACGCTGTCGCTTGACGGCGCAACGCTCGATCGTCTCCTCAATGTGGGAAAATATACCATCGTCGGGGCGGCGGTGACGACGGGCGAGAACGCAAAGGGCAGCAATTACGAGATCATCTTTAAAGGCTCTCAAGATTACGGCGAAGGCACGGGGAACGCCGGGCTCTATACCGTGGACCCTGATGAAGTGACGGTCAACTTTAAAGTTAAAGAGCATGAGGGCAGCGAGGACCTCGTCTATGACGGCAAAGAATGGACGTTCACCGCAACGGCGGAGGGCGTCGAAGGCGAGGAGGTCACCTTCCAAGTGACCTATATGGATGCTGCGGGCAGTCCGATTACGGATGCCGTCAACGCAGGCAGCTACACGGTGAGCGTCAAAAAGGGCGAAAAGAATATCGTTGTCGATGGCGCAGTCAGCAACTATATCGTTGAGGTCGACCAATCGGAAGAGTTCACGATCGAAAAACGCACGCTGACCCTGGAGTGGGTTTCTACCAATGTCATCCCCGATGAGGACGGCTCGGGCGAGAACAAGACGAACGGCTATGACTCGACGTTGATGGAGCTCGAGAACTATACTACGGGCACCGGGATGGATGCGCCGACGGTCGATGCGGACGGCGAACTTAAAGTCACCTTTACGGCAAACGGCAGGACGACGTATTATGTTCGGGTCGGACTTAAAGATCCTCTGAATTACGCATGGCCCGAAAATTCTGCCAATGTTTCGGGCGAGAACGGCAAGGATATCCAGATCAGCTTCAGCGTGAATGCGACGACGAACAACATCACCTTCGGGCTCAGCGGTTCCGCCGGCTCCGTCGATCCCGTCGCCGAGGTGTTCGGCACCTACGGCGAAGAATTCAAGGTGTATATCGCGCAGTCGGAAGACGAATCGCCCGCAGGCTATAACGTGGTCGTCTATATCGATTCCATCGTCAAGGGGGATGCGGATACCGACTATTATTACCGCTTTGCGCGGGATGAAGCGGGCATCACGGCGGATACTGCCAATACGCTCAAATACGATCTTCTTGTGGACGACCTGACGACGGCGGGCGCGGGCACCTATTGGATGCAGGTATTTGCGCTCACGGATGAGAACAGCGAATACGGCATCGGCAGGGCGTATGTGAAGGTCACCATCGGGAAGAAGACGATCACGCAGGATGAGATCAATGCGATCGGATTTACGACCAAGTTTGTCTACAACGGCAAAGAGCAGAAACCCGTGGCGATCGATTTGCCCGAGTATCTGAAAGTCACCTTCTCGGAAGGCGCAACGAATGTGACCGACGGCATGGAGCTCAGGGCGACATTCACGATCGTCGGCGATAACTGCGAGTTCAAGGGCGGCGCAGTTTCGTTGACAAGAGATATCACCATCAAGATCACGCCGTATGTCATCACCGAGATCTATTGGGATGAAAACCCGTCGTTCATCTACAACGGCACCGATCAGAGCAAAGACGTCCTCGTCTATTTCGTCGATGTGAATGACGGAAGGGCGAAGCTCACCGCCACGACCAAGACGGAGGGCGGGTTCCTCAACGCGGGCGATTACACCTTCGAGGCGCAAGTGCCGGCGGGTGGCAACTACAAGTTCCAAGATGACCTCACTATAACGAATACCATCACGATGGCGAAGGCTTCGGTAAGCGTCGTCATCCTCGATCAGTCGGGCGAATATTCCGGCAAGGGGTTTGAGCTTCAGACAAGGTACAATATCGACGGCCGCCATTCGTATGATACGGCGTTGAATACGGCGTTGTACAAAGAATTGGCGGAGAAACTTGAGCTCGTCATTCAGGATGGGGCTGCCATCAATGCGGGGACGTACACCATCACGCTGAAAGATGGCTATAGGGATCTTCAGAATTATGAAGTGACATTGCAGACGGGCACGCTCACCATTACGCCGAAGCAGCTCACGTTCACCTGGCCGACGGTCACGGGCGGCGTCTATCAGGGCGAGAACCCCGGGGTGACGCTGACGGGGAACGAGTTCGAGGGCTTCGTCGACGGCGAAGGCTACGGGAACATTGAAAGTCTGATCAAGATCGTCTATTCGGGCACGACCAACGCGGGCGTTAAGTATTCGGATTCCAAAGTTCCCACCGAGGCGGGCAGCTATACCGTCACGGTGACGCTCGGGGAGGGCAACTACACGCTGAATGCGGGCGCGCAGGCCTACCTTGTCGCGCGGGCGGACTATTCGTTCACCGTCGCCATCAATGGCTGGACGTATAACGCATATGACGCAACGGCGAATGCGCCGAGTGTCAATGGGGAGCATCCCGAAAACCTCTCGGTGACATACACCTACGCCGAAGTGCTCAGAAGCGGCGTTTACGGCGACTTCACGGATACCGTTCCCACGAACGCGGGCAGTTATGTCGTCAGGGCGCAATATGCGCAGGGCAATAACTACAACGAGGCTGTTGCCGAAACGCTCTTCACGATCGAAAAGGCCGCCATCACGGTCAAGATCACCTTTAAGCAGCAGGTCGAAGGCGTGAGCGGCTGGGTGAACGGCTGGGTGTACGGCACGGCCCCTAAGGATATCTATGAGCTTGGCGAGAGTTCCAACCCCGGAAAGGGCGATGTGACGGCAACGTATTCGACGGGCAGCTGGTCGGGCAGTGCGATCCCCACCGAGGTGGGCGAATACACCCTCACGGTGACCGTCGCCGAGACGAATAACTATGAGAGCGGTTCCGCTTCCGTCGAGTTTAAGATCGTGCAGGCGAGCGAAGAGCAGCTTTCCTTTACCGTCTCCATCGACGGCTGGACGTACGGCGAGGAGCCCCATGCGCCTTCGGTCATCTGGGGAGGCGGTTTGACGGGGCATCCCGATCAGATCTCGCCCGTCTACACCTATGCAAAAGCCAAGGCGGACGGCGAAACGTATTCCGACAAGGACTTCTCGTCCACCGTTCCCACCAATGCGGGCAGCTATGTCGTCAAAGCGACCTTCGCGGAAACGGACCACTACGGCGAGCTTTCCGCAATGTGCAAGTTTGTGATCGGTAAGGCGGCTGCCTCGATCGATACGAGCGGCATGCAGAAGAACTTCACCTACAACGGCAGGGCGCAGGCGGTGGGCGGCGCGGTGCTGAATCACAGCGAAACGACGCTCGTCTACTCGCCCGACACCGTAACGGCGGTCGGCACCTATACGGTGGCCATTTCGGCTGCGGAGACTGCAAACTACAGCAGGGTTTCCGTGACGGTCACGGTCACCGTCTCGCGGGCGTCTGCAGGCTTCAGCGTCTCCATCGACGACTGGACGTACGGCGAAACGCCCAGCCGCTACACCATTTCGGGCGGCAGCGGCGGTTCCGTTTCTGTCACCTATTCGGGCACGACCAACGCGGGCGTCAAGTATTCAAGTTCCAAGGTGCCCACCGAGGCGGGCGAATACACCATCACCGTCGTCATGGGCGCGAGCGGAAACTTCTTGGGCGGCACTGCGCGCGACAGCTTCACCATCCACCGCGCGAAGGCGGAGGCGGAGCTCACCCTCGCGGGCTGGATGTATGGCGAGGAGCCGAACGCCTATGTGCTCACTCCCGAATTTTTGCGCGGGGAGGTCGTCCGCGTCATCTATACGGACGGCACCTATTACAGCGAGGCAGTGCCAAAGGAAGTGGGCAGTTACACCATCACCGTCATCTATGCCGAGACGGATAACTACCTCGGCGGCGAGGTCTCGTGTAAGTTCTCCATCGTGCCCTACGGGCTGGGGCTTACCGTCACGCTCGAAGGCTGGACGTACGGCGACAAGGCAAACGAGCCCGTCGTGACGGGTGCGGGAGGCATCGGCCTTATGTATGCCTACACGGGCACCGCCAACGACGGTACGGTATGGAACAGCAACACCGCGCCCGAAAAGGCGGGCAGCTATACGCTCACCGTCACCGTCATCGAGGCGGGCAACTACACGGGCGAGAGCGCTTCGACAGACTTCGTCATCGCAAGAAGGCTCCTTTCTGCTCCCGCGTGGGACGAAGAGGGTATGCGCGAACTCATCGAAGTCTGCAGCGGAGACCGTATGACGCGGGCCATCCTCGGCTTTGATATGTCGCTGATGAACGCACAGTCCGCGACGGCGCAGTTCATGTTCGACGGCACAGGCGCCGCGTCCGTGACGGCGAGCATCCACGGCGTCTACACGATCGTCGTCTCCCTCAAGGATGCCGCCAACTACGGCTGGGCCGACCTCAACGAGGGCGAGACCCTGACCGGTCCCGTCACGCTCACATGGACGCTCACCGAGCGCGTCATCTCCCTCCTTTGGCTCATCATCCTGCTCGCGGTGCTCATCGTCATCGCACTCATCGTCCTCATCGTGCTCCTCAAAAAGGGCAGGAAGCCTGACGGGACGGATACGGGAAAGGGCGATGTGCGGCTGAGTTCGGTTGCTCCCGTCGGGCTGCTGCTCGTTGTGGCGCCCCTCGGCGAGATCATCGCGGTCGTCGTACTCGGAGTCGTGCTGGCGGCGGTCGTCATCGCGGACATCGCGGTCGGCGTGCGCAACGCAAAGCGTGCCAAGGCTGCAGAAAACGCGCAAGAGCCCGTTCCCGCTTACGGCGATGAGGCAGCAGCCGAGGGCGAGGCCTATTTGGGGACGGAAGTCCCCGCGGACGATGGGGCAGAGGATGTTCCGGACGAGGGCGGAATGCTCCAATAACTTCACTCGCACGGATCCTCCCGGGAGGCGTGAACTTCAAGCGGCGAAGCGAGCGCCCGGCGTCCGATCGGGACGAGGGGGGGAAGTATGGCAGACGAGGCGGATGCTTTTGCATCCGTCTCGTTTTTTTTGCGCCCGCGGCGGGCCGCGAAAGTGGGGCGGCCCGCCGCGGGCGCGTCCCGCTTTTGACACCGATCAAGTCTGCGGCATAGGATGGGGTGACTGCCCCCCCCCGG